>Ga0315547_1002284_pt1 | contig 13699 bp, 10 predicted proteins | sample SalMarSW160240MG_2_FD_202542 | JGI IMG/M metagenome (GOLD analysis project Ga0315547, IMG submission 202542) | Salt marsh sediment microbial communities from the Plum Island Ecosystem LTER, Massachusetts, United States - Salt Marsh Sediment SW1601-240 ... | reverse complement strand
CCGGCCTCGGGGCCCATCAATGCTTCAAACCCGTGCAGTGAATACATGTTTATAGACAATTCAGCTTGTAATCTGGCTTCGCTGAACCTTATTAAGTTCCGCAAAGAAGACGGCTCCTTTGACATTAACAGTATTAAAAAAGCGGTTCGGCTCTTCATAATTGCTCAGGAAATCCTGGTGGACAACGGCAGTTATCCGGATAAGTTGATTGCCGTGAACAGCCATTTATTTCGTCCGCTCGGTTTGGGTTATGCTAATCTTGGCTCTCTCATTATGAGTGAGGCCCTTGCCTACGATTCTGATCAGGCAAGGACGCTGGCTTCCGCGATCAGCGCTATAATGACCGGAGCTGCTTACACAGTAAGCGCTGAGTTAGCCTCGATAAAAGGGCCTTTCGACCAGTTTGACAAGAACCGAGAGGCGGTGCTTAAGGTTATAAGCATGCACCGCCAGCACGCTTGCGACATCCCGGAAGCTTATTGTCCACATTATCTTCGCAATGCCGCCAAGGACATCTGGGATGAAGCCTTTGATGCAGGTTCTAAAGTGGGCTTTCGTAACGCTCAGGTGACCGTGCTTGCACCGACAGGAACAATCGGCTTTATGATGGATTGCGATACTACCGGCATTGAGCCGGACATAGCGCTGGTTAAATATAAATTATTGGCGGGCGGTGGTATGCTCAAGCTCGTCAACGGAACTGTGCCAATGGCTCTCGAGAAGCTCGGCTACAGTGCCAACGACATCAAAACAATCTGCGATTATATAGATAATAATGAGACCATTGAGGGTGCGGAAAAACTTAATCCGGACTATTTGCCTATCTTTGACTGTGCTTTCAAGCCACGCAACGGCAAAAGGCATATCCACTATATGGCACATTTGAAGATGATGGCGGCAGTTCAGCCATTTATATCAGGCGCCATAAGCAAGACTATCAATATGTCCAAGGAAAGTACAACAGAAGATATTATTGCAGCTTATATGGCAGGCTGGAAACTCGGATTAAAAGCGGTGGCTATCTATCGCGACGGCTCTAAGAAATTGCAGCCTGTCTCAACCAAAAAGCACGGTGAAGCTAAAAGCAAAGCTGTTGTTGAGGCACCGTTACCTGCTCGGCCGTTCAGACGTCGTCTGCCGGATACACGCCAGAGCATAACGCATAAATTTTCTGTAGCCAGCCATGAAGGCTACCTGACGGTGGGGCTATACGAGGATGGTCAGCCTGGTGAGTTATTTATCACCATGGCCAAGGAGGGCAGCACCGTCGGGGGCCTTATGGATGTTATTGGCACCTGCACATCAATGGCACTTCAGTATGGCGTGCCTCTGATCACGTTAGTGGACAAGTTTCGCCATGCACGATTTGAGCCGTCGGGGATGACATCGAACACGGACATACCTTTTGCCAAGAGCCTGATTGATTACATCTTCTGCTGGTTAGGCTGTCAGTTTATCCCCGGTTATGCGGACAAGAATATGCCCAATAGAGCCGCAGCATCGAGGGCACCTGAAAGTGAAAATGTAACGACCGCCAAAGAATTGGTTGAAAAGACAAGGGACCTTGCTCAGAAAATTGCTGAAGCAACAACAATTACCCATAAAAAACAGGATGTTGCAGCATCAACTCCGGTCTCTGCAAGGCCGCTCGTCGGCGCCGAGCCTGCAGCAGGAGCTCGACCTTCTGTAGCTTCTGAAAATATCTCTCTTGACTTAGCGGATCGAATCGGGGTGTTGGTTGGTTCATCTGCCACTGAAACATCGGAGTCTACGCAGTCTGAGGTTGCTGTATTGCAGCAGTTTAACGCCCAGTTCGCGCATTTCAGCGATGATGCGCCGGCCTGTGATATTTGCGGCTCAATCACGGTCCGTAACGGCACCTGCTTTAAATGCTACAACTGCGGAAACTCCATGGGCTGTAGCTGACCAATAGTTTATCCTTAACGGAATTGTAATTCCTGGAAATGGATCACGTAGTTATTTTCTGCAAATTTCCTTTTGCTCTGAGACAGACCCATCGTTGTAACATCTCAACGTATTGTTAAATACCGCCTATTTTGACTTATGTAAGTTATACATTCTTACTAATGAAAACCTATATCAAGAATCCACGAAGTTTAACTATGCAGCCGATATCTGCTGAATCCGCTTTTCATGGGCTATTTTTCTTGCAAAGCTCAGGTTCTTTTCTATACTGTGGGATTTTGAAAACTGGATAAAAAGGCGGTGGAAAACTCCCCAATAAACCGGGGGGGTTCGTAACTGTAATTTATTGCCGGATTCTGGAGCAAAATATGAATTTAGTCAAATGGCTACGAAAGAATAATATGAAAGTGATGGCCGTTGTGGTCATCGTTTTAATGGTCGCCTTTGTCGGAGGCAGCGCATTAAACTACCTGCTCAGTCCGACAATGACCTTAGGATATAAGGCTGTAGCGTATTTTGGAAATAATAGGAAATTAAAAAGTTCCGACTTATCTTTGGCCCGCACGGAACTGGAAATTCTGAGGCTCTTAAGGGCAGACGACCTGCTAAAGGCCCAGGATTTGCGAGGCGTTTTATTGGCGGAGCTGCTGTTTAGCGAAGGCAGACCTTCAACGGCCTTAATCAATCAGATAAAACAAGCAATAAGGTCAAACCGGTACAGAATCAGTGATAAGCAACTCAATGATATTTACAAACACACGATGCCAAACCATATATATTGGCTGCTGCTGAGAAATGAGGCACAACTGGCCGGGATAAAGGTCACAAATAATGAAGTAGGTGAGCTGCTTGCAAAGGTAATCCCCCAGCTCTTCAATGGCCAAACATATAAACAGCGAATCAGGATGCTAATGGAGCAGTACGGAATTCCGGAAGCTCGGTTATTAGAAACTGTCGGCAAACTATTGGCGATATTGCAGTACGGCAATTTAATCTGTTCGAATGAAGACGTTACCATCTCGCAGGTAATGCTTCTGGCCAGTTGCGAGAATGAGACAATAGATGTTGAATTTGTCAAATTTGATTCTGCGACATTTGCCGAGACACAGGAACAGCCGAGCGAAGAAAAAATGCTCGAGCATTTTAAAAGATACAAAGATACATACGCCGGCGACGTGAGCCAGGAGAATCCTTATGGCTTCGGATATAAACTTCCCGACATGGTTAAGTTCGAATATATAGCAGTTAAGCTCGATGATATCTCACCAACAATAGCACAACCTACCCCCCAGGAGGCGGAAGATTACTACAGAAAACATATAAGCCAATTCACTGAGTCGGTACCGCAGGACCCAAATGACCCCAATTCACCTTTGGTTGAACGAGCCAGAAGTTATGCTGAGGTGGCAAGCATTATTTCAAAACAGCTTTTACGTGACAAAATAAATTCAAAGGCTGAAAGCATTCTCCAGGAAGCAAGGACACTAACTGAAGCAAATCTGCAGGACATAGAGTCTGGGAATCTAAGTGAGGAGCAGTTAAAGCTCAGAGGTGCCGATTATGAAACCGTTACAAAAAAAGTGGCAGAAAAAAACAACGTCAAAATCTACACGGGGCAAACAGGACTGCTTAGTGCTGCCGATGTAGATGCTGATGAATACTTAAGAAGGCTGTACATGATGGGTCAGGGACGCAATCCCGTGAGACTACGCCAGATTATCTTCTCGATCCCCGACTTAATGGGGGATGAGCAGCAGAATGGTTCGGCTGCAGGCCAGAGGTCTTCCCCCGACTTGATCGGGGGTGGACAAAGGCCGAATTTATTTGAAAACATTGGGCCGGTCAGAGATCTTTTAGCAGAAATAACGCTATTGATACGGGTGACTAAGACTGAAAAAGCGTCAACTCCGGAAAGCATAGACTCGATACTCGATACTAGATCCTTGATGCTCGATGATAATCAAGAATCGAGTGTCGAGCATCCAGTATCGAGAACGGTAAAGCAAAATGTGGCGAATGACTTAAAGAAGCTTGCTGTAATTAATGATGGATTGGTTAAGAGCAAAGCCGAAGAGTTTATTGAGCTGGCTTCAAAAGATGGATGGGAAAAATCTCTTCGTAAATTTAATGAGCTTTACAAACAAGCTTCGTCGAGTTCGGTCGAATCACGGTCCAAACAAGACGACAGCGATCCTAATGTTTTTAAAGAAGAACGGCTGGCAAATCTGCGGAGAATCCCAAAGGAGACACTGGTAACATTGGAGACTCAAAGTCAAGGCAGCAGGGGAGAACAGCTATTCGTCCAGGAAGCCCAAAAGTGGTTATCTGTTGATGCTGCTAAGATTCAGAGCCGCTTCATAGATCAGCTCTATTCACTTGTGCCGCAGAACAGCAGTACTGCCAAGTCTCTGCCTTTGCTTATGGAATTTAAGCCGGAGATGAGTTTTTATGTTATCAAAAATATTCTGGTAAAACGCCTTGGGCTGGAAGAATACGAAAAAAACAGGGCAAAAAGATTTTACAAAGAAGACAATATTCAATCCGAGTCTATGGCGGTTGTACACTTTAATCCCGAAAACATATTAAAGCGTATGAACTTTCGACTGGTTAAACCGAAAGGTGAGACGAAAGCAGAGTCGGAGGATGCATCATAATGACGCAGCGTTCAGGGGCAAACAATGTGTTCTTCTTGATAATTGTTGGAATCCTGGCTTGGATTGTGCCGGGAGCTGGCCATTATATGCTCAAAGAGAAAAAACGATCTATAATCATATTCACCACTATTGTTCTGACTTTTGTCATAGGTTTATACGTCGGCTCGATAGGCGTTATCAATCCGGTTGATGCAAAGGCCTGGTACCTGGCGCAGATTATGAATTCACCTATGGTGGCAGCTCTGGGACATTTGACATCAACAGACCCGGAAAAGTATCGCGTCTTTGGAAGGCCGAACGAGATCGGGCAGTATTATACCAGCATCGCCGGTTTGCTTAATCTTTTGTGTATAATCAACGCTGTTTACCTGGCTCACTTGCGCGGAATGAATCGGTGAGTAAATGTAAAGTGCCTAAAGTGAGCTAAAGTGTCTAAAGTGAGCTAAAGTTACAATTTCAATTTTAGGCACTTTAGGCACTTCAAACTTTAGCTCACTTATTCTGTCTGGGAGGTTAGTCGCTGATGGATTTTTTTATAATGGCGAACTTTATAGCACCGGAAAATATTGGGACAAACCCGAAATCTATGCTGTTGCTGCTGCCGTTAACGGCAGCGATAGCTATAGTTTATAAAGCCACGAAGATGCCTACGATTACCGCAGGCTCCTTTATAAAAGAAGCTGTAATTTTATCCGGCTCAATTATTATTTTCATCATAATAATCGCGTTAGCTTTGTTTGGTTTGGCGTGGATGATTACAGAGTGACCCGTGAGATAACCAACTGTGATTTTGTCCTGATTCCCAAGTTATTTATCTCACGGGTCGAGATGCTTGCCCAATTACAAACTGTTATGCAACTCGTCAGGAATCGAGGCATTCCTCTTGAAGAACACCTAATTCCATCAGGGCCTTGAAGGCGGCTTTTTGTTCTGCTTCTTTTTTATTTGTCCCCCATGCGCTTGGAAAGTGACGTTCTGCGATTACCACTTCAGACTCAAAACATTTGTCATGATCGGGTCCTTTTTCATCAAGCAGTACATAAACCGGCATCCTGTTGTACCGTTCCTGGGCGTACTGCTGCAGTAGAGATTTATAATTACCCTGAGCCTGTTCCTTGTCGGCTTGTTCGATTAGTGGATTAAAAGCCCTCAGGACAAATTCATGGGCGGCATCAAATCCACCGTCGATGTAAATCGCAGCGATAACAGCTTCCAATACAGCGGCAGCAAGAGACCTGGACAGGGCCCTGCTGGAAGCCATGCTTTTTCCCACTTTAAGGAATTTTTGAAGGCTCAAACGCCTGGCAACCTGAGCGCAGGTCTCGCGGGAAACAAGCATACTTTTGAGTTTTGTCAATTCACCTTCAAAACTGCTTGGAAATCGCTCGAACAAGGTTTGACAAATGACAGCACCCAAAATGGAGTCGCCGAGAAACTCCAGCCTTTCATTGCTCAACAGCCGATTGTCGACTGCGGATGAATGTGTAAACGTCTTGGCTAAAAGAGCTGGGCTGGAAAACTGATACATTATTATCTGCTCGATTTGCTGGAGAATCTCTTTGTCCATTTAATTCAGTCCTGATTTTGCAATTCGTCGCGAGCAGATTACGAACATCGCTATGAGTTGGATTTTCGTCTTTCGTTTTACGGTTGCGCTACTCGTTACGTAAAACGTTCTACGTTTAACGTAACCGAAACGAGATGCGCAACCGATTAACGCTTGACGGCCTCATTAGCGGTCTTCGTAGCCGGCTCAACAAAAAACATATCTTCACCTACCAGAATATGAATCGATTGTCAAGTCTCGAAACTGGTAATTTGTAATTACCAATCACCGATTATCATTAGCCGACCATCTGCAAGCTGGCTAAGGCAACGAATTTGTCATCTGCAATTTCAAAAATCCCGTCGAGGCCGGTTACCGTAAAGATACCCTTTGTTGCCGGAGCGACACTACATAAAGCAAGCCGATGACCGCAATCGCCCAAGAGCTTGCGCAACTTCAGCATCTTCGAGAGACTCGAAGAAGTCACAATATCAATGCTGGAAAAATCAACTACTACGTCACAATCTCCTCTGTCACGCACGATCTCAATGACCGTTTTGAGCTCATCGCCCATTTCCGGCTCGGCAGGCAGATCCACAAGAATGATATCTTCCGACCAGTTTTGTATTCCCATTTTTTGTCTCCTTTCAACACTGTATTAATCAGTGTTTAAATCAGTGTCCGCCAGTGTATGGACAGATTTTGAACAATATATATTCCAGAGATTTTCAAATATTCTATCGGCATAAGTTCAGGCGAAATTAAGCAAAAACAGCTCCCGCACCAATTGAACAAGTAGATGGTCATCTAACCACTATAAAGATATTTGAATCGTCGGTGGACAATTGGTGCGGGGCGATATTATAGGAGCTAATGGGGGATGAAATTATTACTCAGCCCCCTGCTTTCTTGCGAAAACAAGAAGGGGGCCACAGCGACCTATAAAACCGGCATTTCAGCATTACGGTGTTACTAAAAGTTGAAAGTCCGTAATGGTTTCATAATTGTCTGTGCAGTTTCCAAGCCAAGAAAAAAGGAATAACTCGAAGGTTCTATCTAAACCTGCTCAGCAGTTTTATGAAATTTCTCTTGGGTTTATACCTTTCTCTTAGAGAAGATACATACTCGTCGAACTCTTTTTCTTTGTTGAGCTTTTTCATAAGCTCTCGAATCTTCCTGATGAGCCGTATTGCTTCAATATATGCACTTTTTTTTGTTTGCCCTACAATCGGATCGATTTGGGCCTGATAAACACCAACAGCGTCAGCCGGATGCTCTTTTTCTCGCAACTTTGCCAGCTGCAACCAAAGATACTCACTACAGCCACCGGCCTTAGCCTCCTGCCAAGCGGATTCTATCTGTTTTTCCCAGATAAGTATTTCCACAAGTATCGAATGATCCTGCTTGTTATACCAGTATCTATCCATTCGACGTGAGCTTTTCTTGCCCTCGGAGATAACTGCTCTGATATGTTCAAGCGACTGCTGACGCCATTTAGCCCATTCTCCAGCTTGTTCTGCATGTATCTTTAGCACCTTGTATTCATCGAGACGGAGGCGTTCAATAAAATTTGCCCAGATAAGCTGCATCGCCTCACTATGACGTTTGCGGCGATGATATTCATTGGCAAGGAATTCTCTTAATCGGCTGTCAGTTTTTTCAGGAAAGGCCTGCAATCCCTTTTCAGCCCACCGTAAAGCTTTGTCTGATTGTCCGGCATCTTTATACACCTGAGCAATCTCAAGGAAATGATATGCGCTGGAAAGGTCTTTGCTTTTGACCTCAACGAGGGCTTCAACATTACCGTCAACACAAGCAAGCAACTCCATAATCGAGCCTAGACGGTATCTCTGGTGGTTGTAGTCTCTTTCCTTTTGGCCAGCTTTAAGCGGAGGAATCTTTTTCCATTTAGCTTCGGCTAACCTGCGATAGACAGCCAAACCTTTTTCGCCAAGGACGCCAGCGTAGGTTTCTGCTGCTTTGGAGAAAGTATCCCAATCTGTGGCCAGCTCCCATTCAAACAGCCGTTTGGCCAAAGCTTCGGGGTCGGGTTTGGCTTTTACACATGCTTTATGATGAATTTCCTGCAGGCACTCCAAGATGTCACCCATATATCCATCTGAGTCGTCCATATCACCCAAGGCCTCTTCCACGCGAGCTAATGCGTACTCGGCCAATTCGATGACCTCTTTGGCATATCCCTCTGATAGAAGCTCTTCTAAAGAATCTACTGCTTCCTGTATCCCTCTGGAAAAGTCATAAGCCGAATGATAATCTACAAAACCCCGTGTATTGGTGGCTTGAGTAATCAGCTTTCGGAAGGCCTTGATGTTAGGTCCTTTTTGTTGATGGCGCGCGGCTTTAATCATCAAACGTCTTTGCAGATTGTCATCTTCCATCATCTGCTCGATTATTATATCAACCAGCACATCCGTCTTTTGCCCGGATAGATACTTGCGCACATCATTTATCGTGATGTCCGGCTCAGAGGCTGATTTATCTTGCTTGGAAGACCTTCCTTTTTGTGCCGACTTTACCGCACCCTCAATGTATGTCAGGCCTACAGCTACGCAATGTTTGCAGAATACACCAGCGTCACCCATTGGACAATCACATGAGCCGTCAAGCTCGCCGTTGTCCAACCAAAGTTTCACTTTGTAGTTGCGCGTTCCGCTGACTTTACCGATAACTGTGTCTTTATCTTCAAGTAGTGAAAGTACATTCCCGCGCTGATGGTAATCAACACCTCTTTGCCAGGAACGTGAATCTGTTAGTTCCTTAAGTTGTGCTTTTGTTATATTCATTTATTTTAATCCTAAATACTGTCGGAGGTCAGCAGTATTATTGCTCTGTCAAAATAAACAATGATTACAAATTCGTTCTCTCCTTAGACGGATACCACCCTCGTGAAATCAATTCAAAGTCCCAAACATCTTTGAACAAACGAACCCGTTCGATAGCCTTTTTAGGGCTTCCATTCATTCTATCCCTGGCTCTCCAGTCACGTTTTTCCAGAGTACCCATAACAATGTAATCGTTACCAATAATTTCAGGGTCTCTATCTTCAAAGCTCGCTGTCATCAATGCTTCCACCTCGGACCTGCGGGCAATGATTAAGTCGCATTTTGTACAGTACCGACATGTTTTGTTCAAAACAAAAATTTGTGCCGACTCGATATGAATTACCAGAGGAAACTTGCGTAACAATGTTTTGCCTTCACACTTAGGGCATCGTGTAAAAGCAGTATCTTCATAGTGATTAAGAAAAAGGTAGTGCCGCCTGTTCTCAGGCTTTAGCTGGGGGTCTTTAGTCTTTGCCATTGGCAGATCCCTCTTACCCAGGATAAAGTTTATCTTATGTGTTCACAATTTTCTGTCTAACTTTCGATAGCTTATGGCTTCTGCTATGTGCTCTGGACGGATGTTTTCTTGGCCGGCTATGTCCGCAATTGTGCGGGCGACCTTGCAGATTTTATCGTGCGCACGAGCGGAAAGGCCAAATTCTGTCATTGCCTGCCTGAGCATAAGTTCGCTGGCAGAGTCGAGCTTGCAGAATTTCTCAATCTGCTTATGGCTCATTCTGGCATTGGTTATAACGTTTGAATCACCGAATCGACTCTGCTGAATTGCTCTTGCATTTACCACTTGAGCTCCTATCGTCGCCGAGCCGAGCCGGCTGGAGCCGGACCGAAGTTTGCTAAAACTTATTGACGGAACGTCAATATGAATATCAATCCTGTCAACCAGCGGCCCGGAGATTTTTGACAGGTACCGCTCGATTTGGCCCGGCGTGCATTTGCATCTTCTTGCATCGCTTCCGAAATAGCCGCATGGACAGGGATTCATCGCCGCAACAAGCATAAACTGAGCGGGAAATCTGACCGTCTTTTTAGTCCGTGAGACGATAACAAAACCATCTTCCAGCGGCTGACGAATCATCTCCAGAACGTGCCGTGGAAACTCAACAAATTCATCGAGAAACAATATTCCAAAGTGAGCAAGAGACAGCTCTCCGGGCCGGGGCATCGTCCCGCCGCCTATCAGGGCTGGGCCGCTCGCTGAGTGATGCGGCATTCGCACAGGTCGAGTCGCCATAAGCGTTCTATCTTTAGATAGTAAACCTACTGAGGAATATATGCGGGTGGTCTCGAGCGACTCTCGGAGACTCAATGGCGGCAGAATAGTCGCTAATCTCTGAGCCAGCATTGTCTTTCCGGCTCCCGGCGGGCCGATCATCATTATATTGTGTCCACCGGCGGCAGTTATGGTTAGTGCCCGCTTGACACTTTCCTGACCCCTAACGTCTGCGAAGTCAACATCATAATTCGATGCGATGTTAAAAAGCTCGTCAATATCGACGTTAGTAGTCTCAAGGACTACCTGCCCGGAGAAAAAACCTGCCGCCTGCGCAAGTGAACCGACACCATAGACCTCCAAATCCTGAACCACAGCAGCTTCTTTAGTATTATCTATAGGAACAATCATTCGGCGAAAACCATTTGCTGCTGCGGTTATCGCCATGCTTAATACTCCATTGATGGGCCTTACCCTTCCGTCCAAAGCCAGCTCGCCGACAACGATAAAATCTTTAATAGAAGGATTTTCCAGAATACGCTGGCCAATGAGCATACCCAGAGCAATGGGCAGGTCGAAAACAGGGCCCATCTTTTTTACGTCAGCCGGCGCCAGGTTTATTAGTGACTGGGTCTTTGGATACCTATAGCCTGAGTTTATAATCGCGCTTCTGACCCTCTCAATGCTTTCTTTTACAGCGGTATCCGGCAGGCCTACGATGAGAGACTTTTCAAGTCCACCGCGAGCGACATCAACTTCGACCTCGCAGATTATGCCTTCAATCCCTTCCAGCGTGACACTATGCAATCTTGCTAACATATTTTGCTTTCCTGTCCTTTTGTGAAAGAATATCAGATGATAAGCATTAGGTCAAACAGCATAAAGAGTTTACAATAGATAAATTTTTTTAATGATATTATTTTTCTCACAATTCTCTCATCTTTGCTTCGCTAATATTGCAGTCAACAAAACTGATAAGAGTCAGATAGCTTTACCACGGTGGCAGGCTGCAGAAAAAGGGCAAGAGGTTTCAATCGAGCAGGTGCCTGCGGTCGTCAAAGCAACAATTCTGGCCCAAGATGGAACCATCGAAGAAATCGAGATGGAAACTAAGAATGGCCAATTTTTTTTACGAGGCTGACGTTATCTTAAATGGATAAAATATCGATATAAAGGTAGCTGCCGATGGAACATTGCTCGGCAAAAAAGTGGACGGTGATGAAGACGATAGCTATGACAATAATGAAATGGATGATTAAAAGCCGGATTTCTCATACGAAGTTGTGCAAATAAATTGGAAAACAGATAAGTGGTAAATTTAGGTGCTTCAAATCGTAGCAAAACCTTTCGGATTCTTAGAATATCTTTATTTTTGGCAGCTCTTGCCTTCGCAGGATATCTCTGGCATGAAATAACAGAGGCATACCATTTCGTTACTGTAACCCCAGAGGTTCTATACCGTAGCGGCTGGATGGAACCTCACGGTATGAACGAAGTCATCAAGGATTATAATATTCGAACAGTAGTCAACCTTTGTCTTCCTTCGGAGGAAACGTATCTTAAAAGCAATAATTATCTTGAAGAGCAGGAAATCTGCCGAAACAATGGAGTAAAGCTTATAAATTTGCCGATGGTCGGAAACACTCCGCCTACCCAGGAGCAGACTTCTGAATGGCTCAGTTTGCTTAAAGATAGTTCTAATCTTCCTGTTCTCGTACACTGTGCTCAGGGAGCTACCCGCACAAGCGTGATGGTTGCTGTTTATGAAATTGAGTTCCTGCGCAGGGGTAATGAAGAAACCCTGAAACAAATGAAGATGTTCGGTCATAAACTTTATGTTCCCAAGCGGAAAAGCATAATTGACTTTGTATTGAATTACAAACCCGGCATGCCTGACGAGCAAAAAGCAGAGCACGAACAAAAGAATGTGTCACAGCTTACGTCAAAGACCATTAAAGAAAACAAAAGCAGTGACATATAAATTTCCCACATCTAAAATATACATTGCTGATTAGGTAAATATTTCTGCTCAAAGGTGTTTTTCTCACAATTCTCTCATCTTTGCTTTGCTAATGTTACTAATAAGAGTCGAACAGCCTGACCATCGTGGCAGGCTACAAATTTGTGAGTATTTTTAAATAAGGAGACAAAAAAATGGAATTGAGGCACTGGAAATTGGTTTTTGTTACAGTTTTAATCGGAGTCGTATTGTGTGTAGTAGTATACGCAACCCAAGCAGTTAAGGAAAAGGAAGACGATACTGAACGCAAGGTGACAGAAACAAAAGTCCCAACTGCTGCCTTGGCTACTCTTAAAAAGCTGGCTGCTGGCGCCAAGATCACCGAATTTGCAGAGGAAATCGAGCACGGCCACACATTCTACGAGGGTTCGTGGAAAGCCCCTACCGGAGGGAATGTAGACGTGTTGGTCACGTCGACAGGTGACGTGGTGGAAATCGAGGAACAGGTGGGCGCGGACCAGGTCCCGGCAGCGGTGCTGGCGGCGGCCCAGAAAGCAGCCGATAAAAACGCCCAGTTGGCGTTTGAGAAAAAGACGATGCTCCTCTATGAGGTCAAGTTCCAGAAAGGCAGCCAGCAGCATGAGCTGCTTCTGACTCCGGATGGTCGCCGCGTCGAGGAAAAAGATGACGAAGACAAAGATGAGGATGTAGTCTCAATTGACGAGGTTCCCGAAGCCGTAAAAGCAACCATTCTTAAGCACGCAGATGGTGGAAAGATCCAAGAAATCGAACGCGAGAACGAGGACGGCAAAGTCATCTACGAAGCCGAAGTCCTCATCGGCGATAAAAAGGTCGAGTTGAAAATCGACTCCAATGGCAAACTACTCAGCAAAGAAGAGGATGATGATGAGGAAGAGGGCGACGATGACGATGAGGACGAAGAGCAAATCTCCCTTGATGAGGTACCTGGAGCTGTTAAGGCGACTATTCTGAAAGAGGCCGCCGGCGCTAAAATAGAAGAAGTCGAGAGGGAAACCGATGATGGCCGGACTATCTACGAAGCCGAATTTATCGTAAATGGTCAGGAAATAGAAATCAAGGTGGCGGCTGACGGAACACTGCTCGAAAAGAAAGTCGAAGATGATGACGACGATGATTAAGGACAAGAAAAGTAGTGACACATCAAGCTCTCTAAGTTAAAATGCGCACCGCCGAGTTATCAAGCATTATTGCTCAGCGGTGCGTTTTTCTTGCTATAGGCAATCAAATGCGTCTGTTGATTATAGAAGACTATCGTCCTTTGCGCCAATCGCTGACAAAGGGACTACAGGAAGCGGGTTTTGCAGTAGACACAACGGGTGACGGAGAAGAGGGTCTGTGGTATGCAACAAGCAATGATTATGACGTAATTATCCTGGACCTCATGCTGCCCGGCATGGACGGTCTGACAATTCTCAAAAAGCTAAGGGCTAAAGGCCGAAAGTCTCACGTCTTGATCCTTACTGCTAAAGACACTCTGCAAGATCGCATAACTGGATT
>Ga0315547_1002281_pt1 | contig 13705 bp, 14 predicted proteins | sample SalMarSW160240MG_2_FD_202542 | JGI IMG/M metagenome (GOLD analysis project Ga0315547, IMG submission 202542) | Salt marsh sediment microbial communities from the Plum Island Ecosystem LTER, Massachusetts, United States - Salt Marsh Sediment SW1601-240 ... | reverse complement strand
GGGAGATTGTGCCGGAGGAAATAACAACCGAAAAAATGGTAACTGTATATCATCAGGTTGAGAGACAAAGGCTAGTTACCGAATATAGGCAGGTAGAGAAGCAAAGAACAGTAACCAAACAGCGCCAGGAGACCCGCTATAAGAAGGTAACCTTGCTCGATTACCTATTGCACTACTAGAAATTATGTTGACTTTTATCAATTTTTTCTAGTTCTGTTATATCTAAGAAGCCCTATACCAAAAGACTTCCCTGATAGCCAGTCCTCACATGCCTTGCGCGAGCTAGTAATCTCTCTCAATTCTCCAAATGCTTCCCTAATAACAGGGTTTCTCCATAATCGGGACCCAATAAACCTGGCCGATTTCGGAGAGTATCCGGCTCGCCTGGCTGCTGCTGCGAAGGTGAAGGGCGGTTCCATGAGCTCGAAACAGAATCTATACCAGCGGATATGGTAGTAGAAGAAACGGTCAGGATTGCGACTGAAAGCCTCAAGGCTGGTCTGGCCTCTTGGTCTGCCTTTAGGATTGGCTGATCTACCCTTAACCCAGGCGGGATTACCTCTTTTAGTCATCTGTTTTACAGTAGACAAGGAATTAGTAGTAAAAAGAATTTCGTCCTCAAAATCCTATGCAACTACAATGGTTTGAGCATTAACCAGGCGATTTCTGGGGGCGTGCCTTACTTAATCGCTGCCCTATTTTCCGCGCTCTTGCGTGCCAAATACATCCTCCAGATTTAAGCCATTGGCTTTCAGGACTTTGAAAATGTATCCCTGGCTGCAACCGAGCTCATTGGCTGTCTCTGCCACGCTACGATGTTTTTCAAGGCACTCACAAACATTTTTGAGTGGGATGTTTAGCGGTTTGCGACCTAAACCATTAACCGCTACCGATTTACCACAATGTGGACAGGGAATAATCATTGTTTTCTCTGTTCTTCAATTGCTTATCAGCGGAGTGCTTAACATTTTTTAGTGTCACAGAACTAATAATTCGCTGCTTTCAAAGCTAAATATGCCAACTTCCACGTATAAACTGGCGTTATAATTGGCGTTATTTTCTAGAAAACGGACACTTTGTCCGCCCTGTCCATCAACATTGTCCAATAGAGCGGACGGACAAGGGGGGGATATATAATATCCCCCTGTCCGCCCCTGGATGTCCGCTTCTTTTATGAACGCAATCCCCATGTGTCGTCCTCTAGTTTTACAACCTTTTCTTTTGACCTCATTCGGCGAAGTGTCCGCCCGACAGTGTCCGGGCCGCTATTTAATTGCTTTGCGATTTCATTTATAGGAAGCGAACCTGTTCTAAGAAGGTTTTTGATTTGCCAGGATAGCGGTAATTCGCCTGATAACCCGGTATCTCCCAAATCGGCTTTGGCTATGGTTATCATCTTACCAGTGAAAGTGAATTTATAACCTAGCGGTGGGTGTAGCCTGGACAAGTTCGCTTTAGTGTGTCTTAGGCTAATAACAGCTTCGTCTTCCCCAATTTCCTGCTCTGACTTACATTCCCAGACTGACCGAGCTAAGTTAGTAAAGAAGACTGAGCCGAATATAGTCCTCTTTTTAGTGAGCGGGTCTTTTGAGTTATGGGCTAAGGTTAAGCTAGTGATCCCTAGCTGACGTAGAGCTGCATGGTATTTTATAGCAGGCTCTGGGTCGTTAAGATTCCCCCTGGCAGCCGGTCCTAGACTATCAGTTATGAGCAAACCGATTTTTTCATTTGCTATTATTTGCCGAAGTTGTTCTACCGCATCCGTAAGCGGGGCTGTCATACGCTGGTAAAGAATAGGCATAGGAGCTTTAATACCAAACCCCCTTTGTGTAGCACCCCAGCGTTTTCTAAAGCTCGAAGGGTCGTCCTCATAGTCCAGATATAGACAACGAGTAGATTCCTTTGCTGCAATTAGTCCCAAATTGTTATCACGATAGGGTAGTTGAGCTACATAACCAATCACTAGTGCGAATAGGCTTTTCAGGCTGCCATAATCGCCAAAGATAACGGCCGGGTGATTCAGATATAGAATAGGCTCCAGTAGGTAGCTTGGTATCAGGTCATCATCTTCTTTGGGCCAGATTTCCTCTACTGGTTCACCCCGCCGGGCTATTTCTAATGTCTTACCCACCACATACGTTAAAATGTCCGTCCAGGGTATAACATCAGAGTTTTCCTTTAATCTTTTAGCTAGGCTATTCATCGTTGGAGTCGCTAAAAGATTAACCCGTGTGGTATGCAAAAGATTCTCACCCGTTTCATTCTTCAGGAAAAAGCTCAATTCGGCATAGCCGTCACCGTCATAGCGTTCTGCTACTACCCTGAGTTTTAGTTCAGGCCAGGCATAGCTGATAAAGCCTATCCCCTCAGTGACCGCAGGCTTATTCACAGTGTCACCCCCTTAGCTAATTTAGACTTTGGCTGACTTCTGGTCTCCTGGGTCGCATATCGTCGCTTCTTCAGTTCAATCTCAATTCTGGAAATTCTCTCTCGTAACCATTCAATTCTTCGACCTTGTTCAAAAAGGCCAACTATACGTGCAAAACGGTCGGACTTTAGCAACCAGAGTTGACAACGGGTCGCACATAATTCACACAGTAAATCCTCAATCTCCATATCAGCAAGGTCATAATGATAGTAACGAAGGTATTCCTTGTCAGAATCAAGGGGATTGGGTATTGAAATACTACTCACTCTGAGCCTCACCCCGTAGTAAATTATCCAGCTGGATTTTGCTTACAACCAGACGTTTCTCTCCCAGTCTAATGACCCCGGGTAATTCCCCACGCCTAGCCAGGTCATACGCTAGATTTTTAGAGATTCCTAGCCTGACTGCTGCTTCCCGAATTGTAAGAGTCAGTCGTTCGCTGGTCTGCATCGCCCCTTCTCTTATTCCTCCGATGAAAATAACTCAGTTTCGGAGATTTTAAGCGCCCTCGCCAATGCTTTCCGAGCCTTTGGCCAGGGTGCACGCTTACCGAGCTCAAAATCACTGATCACTGAATTAGCCACTCCTGTTAACAAGGCAAGTTGCACCTGGCTTAGCCCTAGCGCCATCCTTTTTTCTCGAATCTTGTTTTGTTCCATATTACCCCCTTGACAATTTCATTATAAAGGATTAAACTTTAACTGGTCAAGAAAATATCCTAGTCTATAGGGAATTAATGACAGCTAGTAAAAAGAATCAAAAGATAAAGTGGGAAAAAGTGGAAAAAAGAGAAAAAAAGAGAGGCCGACCTCTAATACTTAAGCCTCATATTGAGAAAATCATATCATCCCGAGTTTCTGCTGATCAAGCGAAGCCTCCAGCAGAAAGGACGCCTCGGAAAGTATTGGCCTATGAAATTCAAAGAGAGATAATCCAACAAGGGGAGGAGAAGCCGCCCGAGCTAAGCACTTTAGAGAAGCGAATCTCGTTCCATAGGTCAGTCCCAAAGAATCCATTTGATGAGCTTTGGTCTTTAGGTTCATTAGCACAGCACCCAATATCACCAGATGCAATGCCGATTGTGATGTCAATCTATAAAAAAACATTGGCAGGACACGGTGAACTTACCATACGGGAAGCTCAATGGATAGCTCGACTCTATAAGATAATTGATGACGCAGAGTTGCTTTGGGATTGGGCTTGGGCATATGCAATGGATGAATGGCTTTCTGAGATTACAAACAGGCCCTTTGACACTACGGAACTCGACTTAGAACTGGTAAGGAATCCTCAATATGCTCAAGAATCTCGCAGAGACACTGAAAGGGCAATCGCTATCTGGGGAATAGCAGAAAGGTTACATCCAGATTTTCGTGGCCCTGGCGCAGATTTCGATGCTCTCTTTAGCGCTGTCACCGCAGATTTTAGTGCTCTTATGGAACTGAACCTATCAATAGAGGAAATTGAGGAAATTGCTAAATCAGGGAAATATAAGAAGGAGGCACAAAATGAGGGGGAGTGTAAGGCAAAAAAGTAAAAATAGCTGGCAACTTCAAATCTACACCGGTATAGGACCAGACGGTAATCGCAGACGGCACTTCGAGACAGTGAGAGGGCGCAAGGGTGATGCTCAAAGGCGATTAACCGAGCTATTAAGCAGCCTTGATAAAGGCGTTTATACGCCCCCGGGCAAGCTCACGCTAGCAGAGCATCTTAGAAATTGGCTTACTGGCTATGTCAAGACAAATTGCTCAGAGAGGACGCTAGACGGCTATCAGGCTATTATAGAGAATCACTTAATACCCGCTCTAGGGCATATTATGTTAAAGCAGCTCATTCCCCAGGCGATGCAGGCTTACTATGGCAAGGCTTGCGAAAAGCTGTCAGCTAGGACGGTTCACCATCAACATCGTGTATTGTCAGAAGCGCTAAAATATGCTGTTAAGCAGGGCTATTTAGGAAGGAATCCCTGTGAACTGGTAGATCCCCCCAAGCCTCAAAAGAAAGCCATGCGAACCTTAACCCCCGACGAGGTCGAGACCTTATTAGAGGCTGCCTCAGAAAGTCGGTTTTATCCTGTCATTTACACGGCCGTGTCCACAGGTCTTAGACGTGCTGAATTACTAGCCTTAAGATGGAGAGACATTGATTTTGACTCGGAATCTATACTGGTCTCTAGAACACTCCATAAAAGGCGTGGTGTGATTGAGTTCAAAGAACCCAAGACGGAGCATAGTAGACGCCGTGTTAGCATGACGCCGAAGCTGGCTGTATTCCTGAAAGAATACAAAGCAGAGAGAGAATCACTGTCCTTGCATTTAGGCCGTTTACTTCGTCCCGATGACCTGATTTTTGCTAATGTGGAAGGAAAGCCCATTGATCCCGGCGTGCTAAGCCACAACTTCGCCAGGATAGTAAAGAGAGCTGGCTTAGAGAAGGTACGCTTCCATGACCTACGGCACACCTTTGCCAGCCTCATGTTACTCCGGGGAGCTAAGCCGAAGGTTATCTCAGAGGCTTTGGGACACTCCAGCGTTGCCTTTACAATGGACGTGTACAGTCATATAATTGAAGGGATGCAGCAAGATGCCATGATGCTGCTGGATGCGGTCTTGCCCAAAGCTAAAAATGGGGTGTCTTGGAAAAAATAACGCCAAATTAACGCCTCCATTAGACATAAAGTTAACCGAGGGGTAAGATTTAGCTTGTGCGCCTATAGCTCAGCGGACAAGAGCACCGGTCTTCGGAACCGGGGGTCGTGGGTTCAAATCCCTCTAGGCGCGCTATCATAGCGCAGGGCTATCCCGTACTCCCATAAGAAATTCACTTCATTCTTTTATACCTTACAAAATCTTCGATTCGTCTGGATGGATTTCACAGAAACCCAGGAGATGCCAGAGGAATGGATAAGGCGCCTCTGGAAAACGAAGTTTTCTCAGGGGCAACTACCTAGGAGAAAGGTATTGATAATGTAGTAAGGGCGCTGTAAGATGGATGACAAAGAAAGCAGAGAGGAGGAAACAAGAATGTTACAAGACTTCAAAGCATTCATAACAAGAGGCAACGTGATTGACATGGCTGTGGGCATCATCATCGGTATTGCCTTTGGTCTAGTCGTAAACTCATTTGTTAAAGACATCATTATGCCACCCATAGGTCTCGCCTTGGGCAACGTTGATTTCGCCAACCTCTTCGTCGTCCTTAAAGAAGGTCTAATTCCCGGGCCATATGCTTCTCTGGCTGACGCCCAAGCTGCCGGGGCGGTTACAATCAACTACGGAGCCTTCATAATTACTGTTGTTAACTTGGTGATAATAGCAGCAGTCGTCTTCTTTTTAATCGTGCGTCCAGTTGCCAGGATGCAAGCTCGCAAAAAGGCAGAAGAACCGGCCCCGCCAACGAAAGAGTGCCCTTACTGCATTACCGCTATCCCTATTAATGCCAGTCGCTGCCCGAACTGCACTTCGGAACTGAAAATGGCATAAATCAGCAGGCATTCCCTTTAGTGAGTAACGACAGCAGCATACCGAGCATGTCGGTATCACTTCACTCGGTTCAAGGGGACAAGAATAAAGAGAGCTATGCCCGGTAGTACGCACGATTTCTTGAAAAGCGGAGGGGGTTAAGGCCCCCTTTTTTCGGACGAATTCTACTTGACTTCTTAGACGTAAACAGTGGTCGAAGGAACAGGGAGTGTGAGCTCAAATCCCTCCAGGCGCGCTTAAAAATCATCAAGTACGGATTTTTGTAACTCTTTCAGATGCGAAGTATCGTTATGCCTGGTCAAGACGAAACGTCCATCTACATAATTGAAAATCGTGATTCCGCCTACATCCTGCTTGATATTCCAGAAGTATGAGCTGTCCAGTCCCAGTAAGGAGCATATCAGGACTTTGTTCACAACCCGATGCGATACCAATACTACGCTCCCTTGATATTTGGAAAAGACATCGTTAACTACCTCGATAGCTCTCCTTCTTACATCTTCCAGGCTCTCTCCGCCGGGCATTCTTACCTTGTGAGGATTATTGTGCCACTCGTTGTGGAGGGTCGGATATAGCCTCTTCGCTTCTTGCTCTGGCAGAGATTGCCATTCCCCATAATCGAAATCTATAAGGCCCTCGGTAATGTGTACGCCAATTCTCTGATAACGGGCAATAATATTGGCCGTGTCTAGCGCCCTCCTTAAGGGGCTGGAATAAATAGCCTCTAATTCCCGATTGCTTAAATACTTGCCCAATAGCTCTGCCTGTTTAATGCCCACTTCGTCCAGATTTACATCCGTTCTACCCCGATATATCTTCTCCACATTCCACACGGTTTCTCCGTGTCTTGCCAGGATAAGTTCTGCCATGGCTCCCCCACAATAATTATCTAATGTCTGAGAATTTATGGCAATCTGGAAAGAAACTTAATTTTTCGAGCCTGGATAGTCGACTTGTGCTAATTGATTAATTAGGATTATGGGTATAAAATAAACACTACAAAGGAGGTATAGCATGGTAGAGATGACGATTGACAGCATCCGGGTTAGCTTGATGAATTACCAAAGGGTGGTGATTTTAAAGGAAAAGGGGACTAATCGTTATTTACCTATTTGGATTGGTCCTGCTGAAGCAGATGCTATTGCCGTAAAGCTACAAAATGTTGAACTATCTCGCCCTTTGACACATGATTTGCTGCAATCTGTAATCTCTACCCTGGGGGCCTCAGTTGATTATATTGTGGTAAGTGGACTTAAGGAAGACACTTTCTATGCCAGACTTGCTCTCAACGTTGATGGTGTTAAATTAGATATTGATTCTCGACCCAGCGATGCATTGGCCTTGGCTGTAAGAGTTGGGGCACCAATATATGCTGAAGAATCGGTTCTTGAAAAAGCGGGCATTATACTTGAAGATGAGACAGGCAAATCTGTTCCTGAAGGTAAAGTTGATGAACAAGAGCTGAAAGGGCTATCAGCGTATAAAGATTTCATAAACACGCTTGATTTAGAAGATTTTAGGAAACGCCAATCCTGAGAACATCAATAGAAGCGGCCCTCATACCACTTTCAGATAAAGTCTCCTGCTTAAAATCCTAACGTGAAGACTCTGCCTTCAGCTTGCCGGCCAAGACCTGCAAGGCAGTAATATATCCCTTCCAGCCCAAGCCGATTATCCGCTCTTCAGCTATGGGGGCAATTACAGATTTAGCGCGCCATTCTTCACGATGGTAAATATCGGATAAATGGACTTCCATTACCGGCAATTTGCTGTCAACCAGGGCATCGAGCAGTGAAAATCCGTAGTTGGTGAGAGCACCAGGGTTAATTATTATGCCCTGGGCGGAATCCGATTGCTCTTGAATAAAATCTATGAGTGCCCCCTCATGATTAGACTGAAAAGTCACCACTTCGGCATTTAAGGCTTGGCCTTCTTTCTTCAGCAAAGTATCGATTTCACCCAGGGTCTTTTCTCCGTAAATTGACTTTTCCCTTTTGCCCAGCATATTCAAATTTGGTCCATGGATAACTAGAATTTTCATAAGGCTACCCCCTCTTTTTGTTCCTCCTGCCCGGATAGTTTTACTTTGTGTTGGCAAGCCACGCATTTAGCCCAACCCCCTCTGTATTGTACTAAAAGATTGCCACAGTTAGGGCAAGGCTGAGCTATTGGCTTGCGACTTATGGCGAATTGGCATTTGGGAAACTTGCTACACCCATAAAATACCTTCTTCTTCTTCTTACTGACTCTTTTCACGAGTTCGCCGCCACACTGGGGGCAAGAAACCCCGGTTTTAACTGCGTAGGCCATGGTTGTTTTACATTCAGGATAGCCGCTACAGGCGAGAAATTTACCGAAACGCCCGACCTTTATGACCATGGGGCGACCGCAATTGGGACATGTCTCCTCGCTCACCTGGGTCAGGCTAACCTTTTCTAAATTTATCCAAGCTTTATCCAACATATCTTGGAAGGGGGGATAAAATTCCTGCAAAGCAGTTATCCATTCATATTTACCCTGGGCTATTTCATCTAGTTGTTCTTCCATATGAGCTGTGAAACCAGGGTCAACGACTTTAGGGAAATGCGCAGTCAAAATTTTGTTGACAGTTATCCCTAGTTCCGTAGGATGGAATTTGCCATCGGTTTTGTTAACGTAATCTCTCTCCTGAATGGTGGATAGTATGGGGGCATAGGTACTGGGGCGTCCGATTCCTTGCTGCTCCAGTGCTTTTATCAGTGTAGCCTCAGTATAGCGGGGTGGCGGCTGGGTAAAACATTGTTCGGGAAAGATTCCCAGGTAAATCAATTTATCTCCAATTCTCAGCTTGGGCAAGGAAACAAGGCTTTCCCCTCGTTCATCTTCACTCCGGCCTTCGCTGTAAACAACCATAAAACCAGGAAATTTAACCACAGAGCTACTTGCTTTAAGTATATATCCTTGAGGCTGTTTTTCACCCAAAGAATTTGGCGAACTTTTTAGGGACCCAATCGCTTCGCTCGCAGCAGCATTGCTTGCCTCTATCTCCACGTTGGTGGTGTCGTATAAAGCTGCTGACATCTGACTGGCAACCATGCGCTTCCAGATAAGCTCATAGAGCTTTAGCTGAGCTGGATTAAGAAATGGCCTGAGTTGCTCTGGTTGGCGATAAATTTTGGTGGGCCGAATTGCTTCGTGAGCTTCCTGGGCCCACTTTACTTTCCTGACAAAACTACGTGGCTTTGGTGGGAGAAATTTGGCTCCGTATCTCTCGCCGATAAACTCCCTCGCCTCGCTTATGGCAGAGGCAGCCACATGGGTGGAATCGGTGCGCATATAGGTAATAAGTCCCACCGAGCCTTCCTTTCCCAAGGGCAAGCCTTCGTAAAGTTGCTGGGCAATAGCCATAGTTCGCCCGGCGGTGAAGCGCAACCTTTGCCAGGCCTCTTGCTGCAAGGTGCTCGTGATAAAAGGCGGGGCCGGCTGACGAGCTACCTGTTTAGTTACCACCGCCTTAACTGCATATTCAGCCTTTTCTAAGTCAGCGGTAACCCTTTCTGCTTCATCTTTATTGCCAATATCCAGCTTGGTGCCATCGGCTAGGGCGAACAGCCTGGCTTTAAAACTCGCTTCTTTTTCTTCAGGCGGGGCCAGCTCAACTTCCATAATCCAGTACTCCTGGGAAATAAAGTCTTGAATCTCCCGCTCGCGGTCAACAATCATCCTCACGGCCACCGATTGAACCCTGCCTGCAGAAAGTCCCCTCTGCACCTTTCTCCACAGGAGCGGACTCAGCTTGTAGCCCACAAGTCTATCGAGGATACGCCGGGCTTGCTGGGCATTCACCAGGTTCATATCAATAGAGCGGGGACTTTGGAAGGCCTCTTGGACCGCGTCCTTGGTTATTTCCTGAAAAACTACGCGCTGAACGGGTATGTCATCCTTGTCCAGCCTGGCTGCTTGTACTAGGTGCCAGGAAATTGCCTCTCCCTCGCGGTCAGGGTCAGTAGCCAAATAGATAGAACCAGCCTTACTAGCCGCCTTTTTGATTTCGCCAACTATCTTTTTCTTCTCCGCTGGAATGACATACTTGGGGATGAATCCCCTGTCTATATCTACCCCGAGGCTTGCCCTGGGCAAATCGCGCACATGCCCCAGAGATGCTTTGACACTATAGCTGCGTCCGAGAATCTTATTTAGCGTCCTTGCTTTGGCTGGAGACTCGACGATAACTAGTTTACTTGCCATGATTTACCTGCCTAATTATAGTTGACCACAAAATTCTTGATAATTCCGTTCTCGCCATTTCGTATTTAGGCGGGGATGAAACCCGCCACTACATTTTTCATGTTTCATGGGGCACTAACTCCTCGAGCCAGCACATAATTCATACTTCCCACTTGCCTGGCTATACCCTTTAACTCCAACATCGCTAGGGTGCTGCTCACTTCCGGCATAGTCAAACCGCTGCGGCGGCAAATTTCATCTATATGGTTGGGCTCGGAGCTCAATTGTTTTAGTATAGCGGATTCAACTTCGTCAACCGGGGAAAATTCCTTAATTTCTGCTTGCTGTACTACGATGGTCAGGTTTAGTTCCTGGAGAATATCAGTGTAATTGCAAACTAACTTGGCTCCTTCTTGAATAAGACGGTTAGTTCCCTGGCTGGCTGGGGAGAGGATGCTACCTGGGATAGCGAAGACCTCTCGATTTTGTTCCACTGCCTGATGGGCCGTGATCAATGCCCCACTCCTTTCTCCAGCTTCCACCACCAACACCCCCAGGCTCAAGCCACTCATAATTCGATTGCGGAGAGGGAAGTTCTCAGCCCTAGGCTTGACGCCTAAAGGATATTCACTGACCAGAGCGCCGTGTTCCATAATAACCTGAGCCAGTTTGACATTTTCCCCGGGATAGACGATATCCAGACCAGAGCCAAACACAGCTACAGTTTTGCCCCCGGTATCTAGAGCAGCCCGATGAGCCACAGAGTCAATTCCTCGGGCTAATCCGCTGACAATAGTGATTTTACTTCGGGCTAAGTCAGCTACAATCTCCTCAGTTACCTGCCTCCCGTAGATGGTGGGACGACGGGTACCGACTATGGCCAGGCAAGGCTCATCCTCGGTTGGGAGGCTACCCCTCACATAAAGCACCGGGGGATAATCATAAATTTCTTTTAATCTCGAAGGATAAAGAGGGTCCTCATAGACAAGTACCTTTACCCTGTAGCGTTCCAGTTTTTCCATCTCGGCGTCCAGGGATATTCTCGGACGGAGGGTCACAAAGGCATCTATGCTTCGTGAATCTAGTCCTGCTTGCTTTAGCTTGCCTTCGGGAGCTTTCCAGGCATCCTGTAAACTGCCGAAATACTCTTTTAGCTGGGAAATCCGTACCCGACCAATCCCAGCTATCCCGGAAAAAGCCACCCAATATTTCAGTTCGTCAGCACTTACCATATGGATCCTTGCTGGATTTTACCACAGCTTCGCCAACTCTTCGAGCTATGTTGCTGTCCAGATCCGACGCCCCCCGATAAAATTGGGGGAAATAGCCATACCGTCGCGTTCTGTCAGCAGCCCCGACTTGCCGGCGTGAAGTGTTGAGTGTTGCAGCCAGCGTAGGTCACCCGCGCCAGTTCTAGCACTCTTCTCTTCACTCTATCATCTAAGGCATTGTGAGGTTCCTCCCGCGATTGCCATGCGCCAATGCAGCAGCGCCCTCCTTCCTGTACGCTGCTAGTATTCTTTTAACCTGGCGCAGGGAGAGGCCAGTATCTGGGCTGCCTCCCTGGCAGTCATCATACCCCGCTCTACCCGGTTTAACGCTATCAATCTATTCTGCTCCTTCTTGTTCAATGTCACCATCTCCTTCATGGGTGACATTTTCACAGAACATCCCAGGGTGACAAAATCATAGAACATTAACACCCACGCCACAAAACTTGACAAGGGAAGAGAGATTTCTATAGAATATTACCGTATTAGTACTTTAACAATTGAATAGTGGAAGGAAGGTTTTGAGTGGAGAGCTTGATCCTGGCTCAGAATAAACGTTGGCGGTGCGCCTTATGCATGCAAGTCGAACGGGGTTACGGTCTTCGGATTGTAACCTAGTGGCGAACGGCTGAGTAAAGCGTAAGTAACCTGCCTTGGAGTAGGAAATAACTTGCCGAAAGGCGAGCTAATGTCCTATGTGGTAACGAAGCAAATACTTGGTTATTAAAGCCTCAGGGTGCTCCAAGAGGGGCTTGCGTCTGATTAGCTAGTTGGTAGGGTAATGGCCTACCAAGGCGATGATCAGTAGCTGGTCTGAGAGGATGGTCAGCCAGATGGGGACTGGGACACGGCCCCAACTCCTACGGGAGGCAGCAGCAAGGAATTTTGGGCAATGGGCGAAAGCCTGACCCAGCGACACCGCGTGAGGGAAGAAGGCCTTCGGGTTGTAAACCTCTTTTCTTGGGGAAGAATTTTGACGGTACCCAGGGAATAAGCCTCGGCCAACTACGTGCCAGCAGCCGCGGTAATACGTAGGAGGCGAACGTTATTCGGATTTACTGGGCGTAAAGGGAGCGTAGGCGGCTCCTTAAGTCAGATGTGAAATCTTCTGATTCAATCAGAAGGGGTCATTTGATACTGAGGGGCTTGAGAGCAGCAGAGGGAAATGGAATCTCCAGTGTAGCGGTGAAATGCGTAGATATTGGGGAGAACACCAGTGGCGAAGGCGATTTCCCAGGCTGTTTCTGACGCTGAGGCTCGAAAGCGTGGGGAGCGAAGCGGATTAGATACCCGCGTAGTCCACGCCCTAAACGGTGGACACTAGATATAGGAGGTATCGACCCTTTCTGTGTCGAAGCTAACGCTTTAAGTGTCCCGCCTGGGGAGTACGACCGCAAGGTTGAAACTCAAAGGAATTGACGGGGGTCCGCACAAGCAGCGGAGCGTGTGGTTTAATTCGATGCTACACGAAGAACCTTACCAGGGCTTGACATGGCAGAAGTAGGAATCCGAAAGGAAGACGACCTGTATCCAGTCAGGAGCTGTCACAGGTGCTGCATGGCTGTCGTCAGCTCGTGCCGTGAGGTGTTGGGTTAAGTCCCGCAACGAGCGCAACCCTTGTCCTATGTTAAATTCTCATAGGAGACTGCCTTGTACAGCAAGGAGGAAGGAAAGGATGACGTCAAGTCAGCACGGCCTTTATGTCCTGGGCTACACACACGCTACAATGGATGATACAGAGGGTTGCCAAGGAGCGATCCGGAGCTAATCCCTTAAAATCATCCTCAGTTCGGATTGCAGGCTGAAATCGCCTGCATGAAGTCGGAGTTGCTAGTAACTGCAGGTCAGCTATACTGCAGTGAATACGTTCTCGGACCTTGTACACACCGCCCGTCACGCCATGGGAGCTGGCAACACTTGAAGTCGATGGGCTAACTTGTGATTAACAAGAGGCAGTCGCCTAAGGTGGGGTTGGTGACTGTGACGAAGTCGTAACAAGGCAGCCGTACGGGAACGTGTGGCTGAATCACCTCCTTTCTAAGGAGTCATAAGCGAGAAACTTAGGGATTCCTAGGTCGGTCGATAGACTTGAAAGTCTGTCGTTGAGTGTTTGAAGTTTTCCTTCCTTCCACTATTCAGTTGTTAAAGACCTTCCCTCTATAGTACGCTTGGTAATAGGTAAGTTTTTCAAAACACCGTCTCTAGGGTTTTCTAGTTTATTAGTCTGCTATTAAGGAGTGGCGTGAGGTCAGGGTTGAGTCTTTATCACCTAATGTGCTAACTTTTTACCAATGTTGACGAAATTCTTGAAAAAT
>Ga0315547_1002278_pt1 | contig 13716 bp, 9 predicted proteins | sample SalMarSW160240MG_2_FD_202542 | JGI IMG/M metagenome (GOLD analysis project Ga0315547, IMG submission 202542) | Salt marsh sediment microbial communities from the Plum Island Ecosystem LTER, Massachusetts, United States - Salt Marsh Sediment SW1601-240 ... | reverse complement strand
TTGGTTTTCAATCATCAATAATCATTTATCATTTCTACACGTGCCAGGGGCTTCGCATCGGCCTGCCGAGCATCCTTGTCGCAATCGGGTCGCCAAGTATCTCTTCGGTCTCAGGATTAAAGCGTATCTTGCGGCCAAGCAGCATCGCAATCTGACCCAGATGGCCCGGCGTCGCCGAGCGGTGCGCAACCTCACATGGGGTCAACGTAGTCTCACGGCTCTTAACACAATCCAGGAAGTTGCGCCAATGACCGGGCGAGCGGAAAAGGTGAATCTCATCAGGCCCGATCTTTTCTTTGAGTATTTCCTTCGGGTTTGCATCCATTCCGCCGCGGTCGACCCAGACCCATCCATCTTTGCCAATCCACTTGGTTCCGCTGCGGATGTCCCTGTGTCCGCCGGCGATAGTCATCGTAATTCCCTTGGGATACTTGGCCGTCAGGCGATATTTTGTTGCCGTATTCCATAAACCGTCTTTGGGGTACTCCCCGTTGCCCTCAATTTCGTGAGGCCCGGCATAATCGAAGCCAAGGCCCCAGTGCGCGATATCAACATGGTGGCCAATCCAATCCATAAGCTGACCGCCACCGAGGTCTAAATTCCATCGCCAATTCTTGTGCACGCGTGCCGGGCAGTATGGTGCGTATGGTGCCGGCCCAATCCAGAAATCGTAGTCCAGCTCCTTAGGCGGAGGACCAATGCCTTCCTGCCCCTTGGTTCCTCCGAAGTCGGAATGCCCGGCAGGCAGCCCAACCTCAACAGTGTGCACCTTACCAACGCGGCCGTTAATTACCAGCTCGCATGCCTGGCGGAAGTGCGACTGCGACCGCTGCCAACTGCCCGTCTGCCATACCCGCCCGTAACGCTTCACCGCATCGCAAATAGCGCGACCTTCCTTAAGGTTATGCGAAAGAGGTTTTTCACCGAAGATGTCCTTACCCGATTTTGCCGCGGCAACGGCCGGAACTGCATGCCAATGGTCCGGCAGGCCCAGCGACACCGCGTCGATATCATCGCGAGCCAGAAGCTGACGAAAGTCAGGGTAGACAGCACAGTCTTTGTTTTTGTAGTGACCGTTGATACGATTGACCGCATCCTGCAGATGATTTTTGTCCACGTCGCAGGCGGCAATGATTTGACAGTCTTTCTGGCCGAGGAAGGAATTCATGTTGCTGCCCCCCTGCCAGCCAATACCGATGCATCCCATGGTAATCCTGTTGCTCGGCGCTACGTTGCCTGCTTTGCCTAAAACCAACGAAGGCACAATGTATGGAAAACTTACGGCCCCCACGGCGGTGCCGGCTGCTTTTGCGAGGAACCGGCGCCGGCTAATATTGCTTCTATTACTCATAACTACCCTTCCTGCAATTGTAGCCTTGGCTAACCCAAAACAATCTGCTTGGAACCATCAAAGCTCTAATCTCATTTATCAAATGCCGCGTCGAAAGCAACCTGGGACGGCTTGAAATCCGCCCGCTTGATGAACTGACAGGCCTCTTTTGCTCCGTGCTCCCGGTCCATTCGGCTGTCTTCCCACTCTACCGAGAGCGGGCCCTGGTAGCCGATATCGTTGAGCGCAACGATAATTTCTTCGAAGTTGATATCGCCGTGACCAATCGAGCGGAAGTCCCAGTATCGGCGAGGATCCGCAAAATCGGTATGGCCGCCGAATACACCTACCGTGCCGTCGCCATGTCCCCACCAGGCATCCTTCATATGAGCGTGGAAGATGCGGTCCGGGAAAGTCCGGATGAACTTGACGTAATCCACACCCTGGTAACCAAGATGACTGGGGTCGTAGTTGAAGCCAAAAGACTGGTGGCCTCTGACGGCTTTAATCGCGCGCTGGGCCGAGGCAATGTCAAAGGCGATTTCCGTCGGGTGCACTTCCAGGGCGAATTTCACACCCTCAGCCTTGAAGGCGTCGAGGATGCGACGCCAGCGACGTGCGAAATCCTTGTAGCCCGCCTCGATAGCATCCGGCGAGGCCGGCGGGAAAGAGTAAACCAGGTGCCATATCGAACTTCCGGTAAATCCATTGACTACATCAACTCCCAGCTTCTTCGCAGCCTTGGCAGCATCGATAACCTTCTGGGCGGCACGCTTGCGGACACCCTCGGGGTCGCCATCGCCCCAGACGTCCGGGGGCAGGATTGCCTTGTGACGTTCGTCAATATTATCGCACACAGCCTGGCCAACCAGGTGCGTCGAGATTGCGAACACTTTAAGGCCGTACTTTTTCAGCAAGGCTCGCTTGGCCTTGCAATAGTTACGGTCACTAAGGGCCTTGTCCACATCGAAGTGGTCACCCCAGCACGCAAGCTCCAAACCATCATATCCCCAGCTTGCCGCCTTTTTGGCCAGTTTTTCCAGAGGTAAATCCGCCCACTGTCCGGTAAAAAGTGTTACAGGTCTTGCCATTTGTCATTCTCCTTAAATCGAAAATACAAAATCCTTCTTAAAATGCGTAAATCTTTCACCTATAAGAAATAACGCTTTCGAGCGTTATTTTATTGCATTTTCCATCGCTCCGATTTTTCAACCATTGTGTAACTGCCATTTCTAAAAGGGCTTACAAGCAAAAAAGGAGGTTCATCCCTGCTAACACTCCAAATAAACGATTCATTATAACTTTCAGGACCTGAAAAGCAATTGAAAATTCCTGCGAAATACTATCTCCTATTTATGCGTTTCAATCACCAAACGAAATTCGTCTCATCGGCCCTCTACTTCAACCTTCGGGCCGTCAACAAATTCTAAATACTTGTTGGCCAGCTTTACCCGCTCTGGCATCCGGCCTTCAGAAATCCAGATACGATAGCGCAGCGTCAACGTGTCACCATCGTTGATTTTCTTCTTGAAGAACGCTCCGAACCGTCCGTAATCCCGATACGCCGAATAGATGACAGGCTTCGGATTGTCGGGATAATCCATATACAGGACACTGTAACGTTTACCGTTCAAACCATAAGACATCGCCGCCCAGGGTAAATCCTTATCCTTGTGAGCATCGATACCGTCCTTATGAAACAGGTAAACTGCTTTCACATCTTTCCCGCCCTTGGCAACATCGTCGTGCGGACGATACTGGAATCCCGCGTGTTCCGGGTCGCCGTCGAGAAAAACATCACCATTAACAGCCTTTAGTTCGGTGAGAAATTCCAGCAGCAGGACCGTGGGCTCGCTTTGATGAAACACAGTAGTTTTCCGCTGTTCGGCAATAATCGTCCGCCCGTCTTTGTCATTCCAGTGAACCAGCGAATTCGACCTTGCCAGGACCGGCCCGGCGGTCAGCTCCAGAAATTTCTGATGCTTCTGGACCCTGCCCTGCTCACCCATGTGCCAGAAATCATATCTCTTGCCTCCGAACTCAAGCCTGTTCCAGCCTATGAATATCCCGCGATGGTGCGGATACAAAACCTTGTCTGTCATATACGGATGCAGGCCGTCCGGCCCATTGGTCAAAAGGTTCTCACCGGCAGCATCGAACACATGTAAAAATGTTTTGTAAGTCTCCAACACCCGCTGCTTCGTTGACCTGTCAAGTGCGTACATATACCGCGTCACCTTACGACCGTCGAAAAGAAAATCCAGATATTCACCTTCCGTGTCCCTCCAGGAAAACGTCTCCTTTTCCGATTCCTGCCTCCGTCTCAAGGCAGCAGTCCACATTGTTACACTATTTGCCTTGACATCCGGTATTATCCACCACAATTGGGTTTTCTTATTGCCGCCAACCACAATCTGGCCCGGTATCAACTTCCCGGATACCTGTGCTGTGCCTACACTTCTCTGCCTGAGACTAACCGCGATTTCTTCAACAGGCACATTCGCAAACGAGGCGGGCAAATCAATGAAGGTGTGGACAGGGACATCGACACAATCAACCTTTGCCGAGACCTTAAGACGAATTGGCTCCGCCTCACTGGCAGCGTTGAATCCACAAATCACGGCGATTACCAGTATCACAATGGCAAGCTTTCTTTCGCTTCTCATACCTGGTCCTTTCTCATTAATCGATATGTCAATTTCATAGCTTCCACGGTGCCCGCATGCTGCGTCCTATCATGCTGTCGGCGGCACTGTCATTTATAAACCGTTCCCTCTTCGGGTCCCACTTCAATTTTCTGCCCAGAAGCATCGCGATATTACCGAGATGGCAAACAGTAGAAGAGCGGTGCCCGATTTCCGCCGAGGCTATCGGGTCCTTTCGGCTTTTAATACAATCCAGGAAGTTCTGCTTATGGTCCCTGCTGTTGTAAAGGTGAATTTCATCCGGCCCTGTCTTTTCCTTCAGAAGTGACTTAGGCTCAGCATCTATCTTTCCGCGCGTTACAAATACCCATCCGTCGCCACCTTCGAAGCGTGTGTTTCCACCGCCGGTTGTCAGAAGCAATTTGACACCGTTGGCGTAGGTGTACGTGATATCCACTTTCTTTGCAGTCGTGAACAATCCGCTTTCGGGAAAGTCGCCCTTGCCCTCGATTTCCACCGGGCCTGTGTCGTCGGCGTCATTGCCCCACTGGGCTATATCAAGATAATGCGCACCCCAGTTGGTCATCTGGCCGCCGGAGTAATCCAGGACAAAGCGGAACTGATAGTGACATCGCTGTTCCGTATACGGCTCCCACGGCGCAGGCCCAAGCCACATATCGTAATCGAAGCCTTCCGGCACCGGCTGAGCATCCCACGTCGGCGGGCACTTCCGGTTGTTTCCGGGTATCCCAACCTTGATTGTGTGCAGCTTGCCAATCCTGCCGTTGCGAACCAGCTCGCAGGCGTTGCGAAACTCGCTGCCCGAACGCTGCTGAGAACCCGTTTGCAGCACCCGCCCATAGCGTTTTACCGCATCGCAAAGTGCACGTCCGCCGGCTATCGTCAGCGTAAGCGGCTTTTCGCAGTATACATCCTTGCCGGCCTTTACTGCCGCTATCGAAACGGGTACATGCCAGTGGTCCGGCGTAGCAACGACCACTGCATCGATATCGTCACGTGATATCAAATCCCGAAAATCGTTATAAGACGATTTCTCATCCAGGCCCGCTATCTGACGCGCTTTTTCAAGATGGCCTGCATCAACATCACAAACCGCCACGACCTGCGACCCGGATTTGCCTTTGAATCCCTTCATATCCCCGGTCCCCATTCCTCCTAAGCCAATGCTGCCAATTGTGATGCGGCTACTCGGGGCATTGGCGCCGAATACCGAAGATGGAACAATCGCCGGCACAGCTAAAGCAGCAGCAGTAACCGCCGAGCTTTTCAAAAACTCCCGCCGAGTTATTGCGTTAATTTTTTTGTCTGTTCTTCTTTTCATAGTTTTCCTCTGTCATTCTTAAAAAATTATTCTTCGCATCAAAGCTCAACTATACGGATATTGCGAAACCATACCTCGTTGCCGTGTTCCTGAAGCAGAATGGGACCGGCCCCAGGCCCTTCCTGCTGACCCGCTCCGGTCTTGTTCGGCACGTCTACATCATCGTGAATCAGAACACCATTGTGCTTCACCGTGATACGAGCGTTTTCAACCTTTTTGGCATTTTCCCCTTCTCCATCAAACCTCGCGGCTCGGAACGTAATATCATAGCTCTGCCACTCGCCCGGCTTCTTGCAGGCATTTTCGTCGGGCGCCTTAAACTTATAGATCGACCCGCCTTCATTGTTCCTCGGAGGTTGGCCGTAAGAATCCAGGATTTGAATCTCGTATCGACGCTGTATATAAACGCCGCTGTTTCCGCGTCCCTGCCCCTTGACATTCGGCGGCAATTGCGGAAGCTTGAATTCAATATGTAATTTGAAGTCCTTGTAGTCGCGCTTCGTGATAATACTGCCCGTTTTTGGAACAATCTTCATCGCGTCACCGATGATTTCCCAGCGAACCGGCTTGCCGTTCTGCTCGGTCCAGTGTGAAAAATCCGTGCCGTCGAAAAGAACAATCTCTTTTTCTTGTGATATCCTTTGAATTTTTACTTCCGGCGGCTCAGCGAAATCACGCCACATACGCTCCGCATCGCCAACTTCGACTTTACCCTCGTGCACATACTGCCTGTATCGGAAAACATGGTCTTTGCCCGGCTCCATCACCCAGTCAGTCGCCTGAGACGGCGCCCAGTTGAAGAATACGTGTTTCATTTCCGGGGGCCAAATTCGCATCGGTTCCGGATGCTGGAAATTCTCCGGATGGCTCATAAAGGTAATCCCCGCCCATTTTCCATTTATCGCTCCTGCCGCCTCACACCAGCGGGCCCGCGTCGCGTGACCATCCTTGCGGGTCTTGCCCTCGCTTGTAAGATACATCGAGTTCTCGTCCACCCATTCGGCCGCAGCTCTGAATCCAAATCCACCATAGCGGTACTTTACCTGGTAAAGCGGACTGTCGGCAACACATCGCTGTGTCGATACGAAGTCCCACAGCCAGTAGCCCTTCTTCGGCCCGCCGATGTTGTATACTCGAACATCCCATTCTTCCCTGAGCACAACCTTTTCACCATCGGAAGTTTTCAAAGCAACATGCTCCTGCTCTGCCTTAAAGCCGCCGTAAACAGGCCCGCTTGTCGTCGATAAAAACTTCACAAACCGAACCGTACCCTGACCCGAAGCCAGATTCCAGAAATCAACTTCTTTACCTTCGAATTTCGTCTTCGTCCACGGCATCCATATCCCCAGGTGGTGAATATGGTCGGGAGGATGAATATCTGTCAGCACATCTCCAGTCGGTGACCATAAGGGATGAATAAATCCGCTGCGGGTATAAAGCGGGTTCTTACCTTCGGGCGGCGGCACCGGTGCATGGTTATACTGTAGAACCTTAGTGTCCCCTTGTCGAATCTGCAGAACTGAATCATCCTTTGTCACTTCAACAGTCACATCAGCAACCGGCTGTTTTACAGAACCTTTAACAAGCTGATAGGTGCGTTTGCTCCCGGCCGGCGTCGTGCCCGAAAGTATCCACCACAGTCGCGGCGGATTGCCCGGCTCTATCTGCGCTGCAACCGGCATCGGTCTGAAAGGCTTAATTTCCACCAACCGTATTGCGCCGCGGATAGGCCCCATTGGTATTTCGTCAAGCGCAATAGATACAGGCGTGTCGACTCGCGTATGGTTTCCCGCTTCGACTGTGATTGTCGCCAACGCTTCAGCCTCTGCAAACGATTGATTCGTCAATGCCGCTAATAAAATGAAAATAAATATCGTAATAGTTGGTATTGATATGCGATTTTCCATTTTTCCTTCTCCTATATCTTCACATCTAACCGGCTTTTCACAAGGGTCTCATTAGTTTATAACTTCTGTGGAATGTATGCACTTTGTGATTAGCTTTCCTCGACCGGTCTTTAACATTTTTATATGTGGACCTTTCCATAAGCGAAACCATATATAATAATAACCTGACTCGGATTTTTCAAGTATTATCTCGCCGCAAATATTCAGCATAAGGAATCCTCGCAAACCACGAACCGGGGGCAAAAACTTTGATACGGGCTGGAAAATACAGGATTTGCCTATTTAGAACTCACTTTTCAGCAAAGTTTTTGAGCTGGCGCTGCTCCTTATGGGCTAATCGTTCCTGCCGTAGAGCCAGTTCGCGTCAGTCAGCTCATAATAGATGATTTCATCGGGCCTGAAAAACAGTTTGATTTCCCTCTCAGCCGATTCGGCACTGTCCGAGCCGTGAACAAGGTTGTATCCTTTCGAGCAGCCAAAGTCCCCACGAATAGTACCCGGCTCGGCATCGTAGCCGAAAGTCGCCCCCATCATTTTGCGGGTCATCGCTATAACACCCTCAGCTTCCCAGACCATTAAAAATACCGACGCTGAAGATATATATTTTACCAATCCTTCAAAAAAAGGTTTGCCCTGATGAACAGCGTAGAGTTGGCGGGCCAGCTCTATAGAGATTTGTATGAACTTTGCAGCGACGAGCTTAAAGCCCTTGTTCTCAAATCGCCGAATTATTTCACCAGCCAGATGCCGCTGGATGCAGTCCGGCTTGATAATAACTAAAGTGCGTTCTGCCATTAGCTTTTTTCGTGGCTGTCTCGAGCCACGAAATATCACATCCCCTTTGGGACGATGTAAATCTCGACTCGTCTATTCTGTGGATTGCCTTTGTTGCCCGGCTCATTCGGCGCAATCGGCCGCAACTCACCAAAGCCCCGTACACTCATTCGCTTCTGGGCAACGTTGCTCGCGGACATTATGTTCAGCACCGATATGGCCCTGTGAACTGAAAGGTGCCAGTTGGTCGGATGGTTGGCCCGAGCAAAGCGAATAGGCTGATCATCAGTGTGGCCTGCAATTATAACATCAAATTCCGCGGCTTCTTTTGAATTCAAAATTGCACACAGCGACTTAATCGCTGCCACCGCCGCCGGCAATACGACATCGCTGCCGCTCTTGAAAAGCAAATCGCTCTTGAACTTCACGATGCCTGTGCTGGCGTCATAGGTAACCATTTCCTCCTTCTCGGCAAATTCTTCCAGAAGGGTACTCAATTCCACCGGCAGCGGAGCTCCGCCAAGACACTGCTCGCGCATCCTCGCAATCAATTCGTCCTTTTTGCCAAGGTGTACTTCAAGTGCGGTAATTTTTTGCTGCAGCGCCTCGACGTCGATACCGCCTCGTTGTTTGGCCTCGGCAAGCTGTATTTTTAATTGTTGAAGCTCCAGCGTCATAGCCTGCGTCTGGCTCTCAAGGTCCGCCTTTCTCTTGTTCAGTGCGGCGTTTCGCATCTTCAGGTCCTGCATCTCCTGGCCGCAGCCGGCTAACGGCACGAGACAGGCACATACAATGAAAAACACCGAAAGTTTGACAGTTCGCATCATTCAATCCTTTCCATGAGATTTAAGACAAAACTACTCTGAACATCCTTATTATAAAAAAGCTCTTCACCTCCGGGCTATTACAGCCCGACAAATTCGGCATCTTTCATCACCCTCATTCATAAATAACCCTATTTGTCTGTGTCCGTCAAGAATAAACTTACAAAATATTTTCTCCCCGCCCGATAATTTCCTTGATTTCTGCATCTTGTCTTGATAAAATCCTAAGAGAGAGATTATAGGCAATGGAAACCAGAACCTTTTTCATGGAGGGCATAGAAATATGAGAAATCCAATCCCGTTTGCTCTGATTGTTTTGGTGCTGGGTCTGGCGGGCAACGTTTCGGCTGAACTGCCAGCGGGATGGTCGAGCCAGGACATCGGTACCGATGGTGGTAGTGCTACATGCGACGACGTCAATGGCGTCTGGACTATTGTAGCCGACGGCAGCGACATCTGGAATACTTCCGACCAATTTCACTACGTGCACCGGCCGGTACGTGGCGACTGCGAGATAATCGCCCGGGTCCAAAGCTTGGTGTTTACAGCTTATTGGGTTAGGGCCGGTGTGATGATTCGCGAGACGCTCGATCCCGGTTCCAAACACGCGATTATGGCGATGACGGCAACTCAGGGCCTCCTGGCCGCCTAGCGTCAGGAAACCGACGGCACTACCTTCCGTTGTTATTCCTCCTTCCTCTCGTTCCCTAAGTGGGTCAAGTTGGTGCGCGAGGGTGATAGCCTTACGGGTTACTATTCGGATGACGGCTTTTCGTGGAGCCAAGCTTGCGACACCAGCTTGATCGTCTCGATGCCACTGGATGTGTATCTTGGCTTGGCCGTCACGTCGAATAGCAGTGGAATATTTACCACGGCCGTAATTAACAACGTAACCATCACCGACTTTGCCTACAACCCTAGCCCATATGATGGTGCCGTAGACGTACCCATAGATGCAAATCTTGGCTGGACACGCGGAAAATATTGCATTCAGGACCAGGTCTACTTCGGTACCAACTCTGCTTCTCTGCCTTTGGTTGGCACAATAACAAACATGTCGTTGCCGCCGTTTTATGAGCCACTTTCAGACCTTATCACGAGCACGACTTACTACTGGCGGGTCGATGAAACAGATTCAAATACAATGCATACGGGTAATTTGTGGAGCTTTACCACTGTATCCGGAAGTGCCCGATGTGATTCCCCTGCTGATGGTGAGGGGATTATCGGCGACAATTACCCTTCGGAACCGCCCTACACACATATATGGACGAAGCTTGATTTCTTACCAGGCCCGACCGCCGTAAAGCACACAGCTTACTTCAGCGATGTTTACGCGGAGGTGTTCAACCGCGTCCAGGACGCTAACCTCGGCTCACCGCCATTCGGAGACTATCTGGGATTTGAGTACACATATTTTGTAGGTTACCCTTTGGTTCCCCCGGCTAATGACACTCTTGTTCGAGGCACATGGTACTACTGGTGTGTCGATGAGACCGACGCTCTGGATAATACGTATCCTGGCGATATCTGGGAATTTGGTATTCAGGGCCATAAAGCCTTTAATCCCAACCCAAAAAATGGTGCCGAATATGTGGACCCGAATGTGCTACTTACCTGGCGGCAGGGTATCAGAGTCACTAAGCACGATATTTACATGGGGACCGACTTTAATGATGTGAACAATGCTTTTTACGACCCTTTATTTCAACCGCCGGAATTTCTGGCTACCACATGGGCTTGGGAACCGAACATATTCGTGACCGGTCTTGTATTCAACACCAAGTACTACTGGCGGGTTGACGAGGTCTATAATCGCATTGGCCCGTTTTTCCCCGGCGAGATTTACAAAGGCGATATCTGGGAGTTTACTACGACTCCGTCCGGCTTGGGTACGATATACTATGAGCTATGGGAGAATATCAGCGGTTATTTGGACGCTCTTCTGGCTGACCCGTGCTACCCAGGTTACCCGACATCAAGCGGGCAGTTAACAGCATTCGATACGGAGCCGGTCCTGCCCGATATAGACTACTATGGAGGACAGATTGAAGGATTGCTCTATCCGCCGATAACAGGCGACTATACTTTCTGGATTGCCACTGACGAAGATGGTGAGCTGTGGCTGAGCACTGACGAGAAGCCATGCAGCGCCGAGTTGATTGCCTACATCCCTGCAGGCAGCTACGCAAACCCTTACGAGTGGGAAAAGTACCCATCGCAGAATTCAGAGCCAATTTCGCTGGACAACACCAGAAAATACTACATTATGGCCCGGTGGAAGGAAAACTTGGGCGATGACCACTGTATGGTGGCCTGGCAAGGTCCCTCTATGGCTGAAAAGGAAGTCATCCTTGGTGGTAATCTGGCGCCGTTTTTTCACCACCCGTGGGCCTGGCTACCTACCCCGAGCAATGGGGCAAACGTGGGCGAGGAGGAGACAATTTCTCTCAACTGGTTGCCGGGAGATGGAGTGGTTTCACACGATGTGTACTTCGGCACCGACCAGGCCGCTGTGACCGATGCCATTCGGATTTCGCCCGAGTTCCAGATCAACCTTCCACTTGTCACTGAGTCGTATATGGTTACGGATCTTGTTCCATTTACGACTTACTACTGGCGTATCAATGAGGTAGATGAGTCCAATGTTAGTAAAGGCTGCATTTGGTTCTTCATAACTGATATAGATTGCAATGGTAACGGAATCCCGGATGATATTGATATTGCCACAGGCACAAGCCAAGACATCAACGGAAACGGTGTTCCGGATGAGTGTGAACCGGACTGCAATGGCAATGGCATTCCGGATAGTTATGATATTTCACAGGGAACAAGTAGCGACATTAATAATGATGGAATACCTGACGAATGTCAATTTGACATCATGATTGTACCGTTAGCTGTGTTGGATGACCCTGCCCAGACCAGCGAAGTCCGAACAGAATTGCCCGAGTCGATTGCTGAGGCACCGGCTGGCAGTACATACTACATAGAAATCTGGGCAACCGATAGTGGTTCCAATGAAAATACGGGGCTAACGAGCGTGTACGTTGGTATTTCATTCTGCGGCCAGATGAGCGCAACTGAATTACAGCATGGCACGATATTTACAATGTTCCCAAGCGGAACAATTCAACCGAGCGGCGTTGATGAGGTTGATGAGTTTGGTGGCTCGTCACTCCCGAGTGGTATCGAGCCGAACTGGGTGCGGGTTGGATGGGTGGAAATGAGTGCTGACGACGAGGTATCGGTTTGCACGGTATCGCTTCTTCAGAGCTTTGGTGGCGTGGCGGCATTGGATCGCGGGCTGATCGTTTGGGAGGATATCTATCTTGGCTCGCTCACACTGCTTCGGGACTGCAATGGCAATGGTATTCCGGACGTCAATGACATTGCCAACGGGACGAGCAAGGACTGCAACGGAAATGGTATCCCGGATGAATGTGATATAGCAAGAGGCGACTCGAGTGACTGTAACGGTAACGGCAAACCGGACGAATGCGACATTGCCGACGGTACCAGCACGGACGGGAACGGTGACGGCATTCCGGACGAATGCCAGTTAGACATGCGTGTTGTGCCGGTGGCAACGATGATTGACCCTAATATTACGAGTGAAGTCCGCACCACGCTGCCCGATTCCGCAGAAGCGGTCGTAAGGGGCAGCATCTACTATTTGGAGATCTGGGCCAGCGACGTTGGTAATACGAATACCGGCCTTACGGGCGTATACGTTGACCTGTCGTTCTGCGGAGACACGAGTGCGACGGGTATCGAGCACGGGACGATCTTTACGACAAGCCCAAGCGGTACGATTGGTCCAGACAGTGTGGATGAATTTGGCGGTTTGGCTGTTCCCGATGGCGGCGGTATCGAGCCGGTATGGATTCGCGTCGGTTGGGTCCGGATGAGTGCCGACGTCGACACCCCAAGTTGTACAATCAATCTTTTGCCCAGTTCAACGGGGGTGTCGACATTACACGGAGGGATACTTCCGTGGGTATATGTAGAGCTTAATACAGTCAGCCTTGAGATTACACCGCCGGCTCGCTCGTATGACCTGGACGGCGATACGTTCATCGGTCCTGGTGACTGGAGCTATTTTGTCGGCTCGTGGTTGCAAGCTGTTCCACCGGCCGATGAAGAAGACGACTTTGACTGTGATTGTTTTGTGGGAGTTGGTGACCTGAGCTGGTTTGCTACAGGCTGGATGAAGTCTACGGACGATCCGACGATTCTTTATCCTCCGTGCCCGGACCCGAATTGCGGCGAAAGCATGTCTGCGGGCTCGGCGAATGCCGGTATGATGTTAACTGAAACGGGCACATTAGACACGTCGACGGACGTGGCTTTTGAGGTGGTTGTTCTGGATGCCCAGTCTGGTTCTGATACGACCACCACGCTTCCGGTGTCGGTGGACCAGATAACGAGCGGGCAGACGTACTACGTTGAGGTATGGGTTAGCGATGTGGGCGATATCGACACCGGTATTACTTCGGCCTATGTGGATTTGAGCTTTCCCGGTGACGCTTTGAGCGTTGTGAGCATTTCTCACGGGGGGATCTTTACAGCGGTTCCTGATGGTTCCGCCGGTTCGTCAGTTATAGATGAGCTGGGCGGCTCGACGCTGTCTGAGGGGATAGGTGTGGAACCTCAATGGGCTCGCGTAGCCGTTGTTCAGATGTACGCAGACGCAGAGCCTCCGTTCACATTGTTTACGCTTTCACCCAGCAGCACAGGGATCAGTGCCTACGGGCGAGGCATTATTCCTTGGAACGATATCTGGCTGGGCAGCGTGAGAATTCCTGAACTGACCTGTGATCTGAACGGTGACAACCAGGTCGACTTCGACGACGTTGCCATCCTCGCCAATCAATGGGGGCAGGCGTCTAGT
>Ga0315547_1002274_pt1 | contig 13735 bp, 8 predicted proteins | sample SalMarSW160240MG_2_FD_202542 | JGI IMG/M metagenome (GOLD analysis project Ga0315547, IMG submission 202542) | Salt marsh sediment microbial communities from the Plum Island Ecosystem LTER, Massachusetts, United States - Salt Marsh Sediment SW1601-240 ... | reverse complement strand
CGGAAGGTATCCAAAAGGGCATTTTGAATGCGCATCCCTGTCTCTTCCATTCTCTCTGGATTGAACTGTTTTGGACTCATGGAATTAAAGCCGAGCAGGGCCTCTCTCTCCTCCTCACTTCCTACATAGAGCAGCGCCTCCAGAGGAAGGTTTCTCCTCTGAATGTTCTCAAAGGTCTCCCCCCTGAAAATAAGGGCGAGGACGCTTTCCCTGGGACAGGGAATGACTATCCTCTCCCCGGACTTAGTGCAAAGGAGAAACATCTCCAGGCTGTTGGCCTCTACCCTCTCGTTCTCTCCTATCACTTTGCTCTGAGAGATGCTAGAGGACAGGCATAAACTTCGATAAAGATTTCTTACGGCAAAAATGTTGTCGGGATAGGGAAACTGCTCTGTGATATGGAAGAAATTGATTATCCTCTCTCTCGTTCCCTTGGGAACAATTTTCAAAAGAAGGCTCTCGCCGGTAAGCTGGGCGATGATATCTCGGTAGGCCTCTTCAACTAACTCGCAAGCTTGTGCTTTTTCTGGATCTGTCTCCTCTCTCCGCCTTCTCTTGAAATAGTCTCGAAGGTACTGATACCTACGTAGAGGCTCAGTACGTGAGGGATCGAGCTCCAGGCTGCGATAAATTTCCTTCGCCTCGTTTAGGGCAGCTATTATATGCGGATCTTTTCCCCTTTGCCAGAAGGAAGAGACGACCTTCCCCGTCTGCCCCACTATCCTCAAGCGAAGGTAATTTATGAAATTGGCCAGAAGAGTTTGAGGCCAAAGAAGGATGATGATCCAGAACTGCTTGACGGATAAAACCATCATTAAATAAAGAATGAGTCCTCTGATGCCACGATTTCTTAAACCCCTCCCCATCCCTCCCAGGGTCTCCTCAAAGCGAAGAAAAGTTGAATAAGCATTTTCCCGGGAGCTGATCTCCTCAGCCAAGTGCTGCAGTTCTCCGTCGGAAAGAGGATACTCGCTTTCCGGCTCAAAGATCTCGTACTTTACTGTGTGATAGCCCCGAGAAAATCTCCTGAAAAAATCCTCCGTCTTCTCCGTCCAGGCAAACCAGGCTCCTCTTTTTCCTCGGCCCTGATTAAAGCCGGGCAGAACTAATACAAATCTTTTCATGTGTTTACTTTTCACTGACCAGACAGGCACTTTATTCACCCCTCTTTTGATTGTTAGTTTCTAGTTGTTAGTATTTAGTGGTTAAATACTATCTACTATTCACTAACGACTATTCACTATTAAATAACCTCCTTGGTTATCTTGGAGACAAGGCTTCGATAACCATGGGAATCCATAAAGCTCACCTTGGCCTTCACATCCCTTATCTCGATAAGGGAGGCAAAATGGGGGTTCTCCCGAACCTTCTTCACCAACATCTGAAGGATTCCCTGCCTCTCTTCCTCCCCCAATTCGCCTTTCATAATCCTTATCAATTTTTCAGCTGTATATTCCTGAAGCATTGTTCTCCGCACTGCAGACCAGACGGTCTCAAAACCCCTCAATTCCGAAATGCTCTCAGGATCGGATAGGTATTTTTTAAACTCCTCCGGGTCCTTTCTCAAGGCGTCATACTCCTCCCTGACCATCTCCAGAGTATCTCTCTTTATCTTCTCCACCCAGCTTTTAAACTCCTCAATCTTAGCCAGCTTTCTTTCCCTCTCTTTCCTTGAAAGATGGCTATATCTCACCTTTGCCTCTTCTCGCTCCAAGCTTCTTAGAGTCAAATCTATGCCTGGTTCTATCATCTCGGCATATGTCCCATACTGGTAGGTCATCACGGGGCTTCTGAAGATCTGGGACTTTATGATCTCCCTCATTCTTCCTTCGTTCCATAGTTTTTTAAAATAGGAGCCGGAGAAGACCTCCTCCATCTCCTCCTCATCCTCAAGGTCTATTAATGGGCTTTCTCGAAGGTCAAAGAGCTCTCCCCTCCATTCATCAACTATGGAGGTGATCTCCCTTCTTAGTCTCTTCGTCCCCTTGCCGTCATAGTCATATTTAGTCCAGGCCTCTTTATCCTTGGGAACAAAGCCGAAGCTGATCCCGACCACCTCAAAATACCCTCCGTATACGCCGGCCAGAAGCTTCAATCCTTTCTTATACAATGTATCAGTAGGAGCAGCAAATATCATATAGGAGATAAACTTCTGGGGCTGGCTGAAATCTATCTTATGAGAAAAGACCAGGGGGAGGGGCGGTTGCCAGAACAGCTCCTTCTTCGGAAAAATGGGCATTCCCTGACCAAATCTGTAGATCCTCACCCCTCTGGAGAAAAGAGGTACCTTTTGGGTAGCCCTCTCCTTGACTCCCCATCTTAAGTAGAGCGCCGTAAGAACCTCATCCGGACCCAATACCTTGAAACTCAAAAGAGAGGCAAAGGCAACCAAGACTACCGCTGAAAAAGCAAGGCTCCTTTTAAGATTGCTCCCAAAGAAGCTAAAGAGATGCGAAATCCTCTCATAACCCTTTTTTGTGCCTACCCCCTGACAGAGAAGACGCTCTACTTTCAGCTTGAGCTCCTCTATTCTCCTTTTCTGTGCCCACTCGGTTTTTATCTTAACACGTCTGAAGAATACCCTCTTGACTGCTTTCTCTCCCTGGAGAATGTCTATCTTTGCCTCTCCAAAGAGATGATAGAGCCTGTCATAAAAGTTGCTTAAATTTTCTCCTCTTTCATAGGTAATATATGGATTGTCCCCGAAATGAAAGTTACCGGCGGTGTTTCTCAAGCTCTCGAATCCTTCCTCGATATCCTCCAACCACCTTATCCTTTCCCTTTTCCCCTTCACATTTTTCAATGAATCAAAGCTGGAGCAGATCTGCTGGCGTATTGAGGAAGTCGCCTTCAAAAAATCCCTCAGGTGGCTTGACTTCTCCCTGAATCCCTTTGCCAGGATACTTGAGGTAAAATCAAAATCTTGACCAACGAGGGGAAAAAACTCCTCTGGCGACGAACTTGTCGCGGCCACCCTGAGTGGCACCATCTGAAAGCCCTCCAGATAATAAAGAAGCAGGTCTTTCCTCAATTGGTCAAGCTTGATCACCACCCCCTCAAGGAAAACCTCCCTACTTGCCCTCTGGCTGAGCTCCTCAAGAATCTCCTCAAATCGCTCGCACCAATCCCGGGCAAAGTCAAGGCTTACCTGGTAGCTGGTTAAGATCTCCTCCAGGATATCTCTTATGAGGGTAATCTTCAGGAAGACCTTTTCCTCTCGAGCAGCCGCCTCGATGTTCTTCAGACACTTCTTAACCTCCTTGGCGAAGTAGCCCCGGGAGCTTCTACCAAACCGAGCATAAATCCTGGTGTATTGAGAGCGCAAGTTAGCCTGAACCCATCTTTTAGCGCCTACAAAATTCCTTATGAAGGAGAGACCAGGAACAAAAGCAATGACCACTCCCTGAAAGATCCTGGTCAAGGTATCCCCTAAAATGCCCTCCAAGAAAACCGTTGCCGGAACCCAAAACCAGGGAAAGTTAAAGATCGTCCAGTAGATAAAATAGCCTACTGCACAGGCGGCGGTGAACCTCAAAAAAATTCGAAGCTTAAAAATACCCCAATTATGACTATCCTGAATTTCAGCGTTGCCTTCAAACCTTTTGACCAGATCAACATCCTCTGGATTTGGCCTCTCCTCGGGGCTAATGAGTACCCTCAAAATTCGGGGAAGTTCGGCTGGACCACTGGATTTCTTGTCATCCACCCATATCTTGAAGCATTTCTCGTCCAGCCTCCCTGGATCGGAGATGACAATGCTTCCCTTATTCTCATCGAGAGGATGAGGAATCTTATAATACTCGATTATGTGATTAATCATCTTCTGATCCCCTATAGCCCAGTCCAATTACCTTCAACTGGGCCTCAAGGACAGCTAAGGTCTGCTTAGCCCGAACCACAAGGCCCTGCTGGAAGCTCTCAGAGGTCAGGCCTTCAAAGCCAAGCACATCCGGTCCTAATAGAATTTGAGGGGCTCTAAACATCATCCCGCCGATGTAGATGCTCTCATCAACCCTGATGTCTCGCTCTACCTGAGGAAGAAAGAGGAAAGCTCGATCAAATTTTTCCTCCATGGTCCTCTGACCCAATTCCCTTATTCTACTTCTGATCCTTCTGATCCTCTGCATCCGGGGATCATGCCAGAGAAGCTGCTCCCTGTATATCGGCCCCTCCAAGGGACTGCAATCACTGATAAAACCCCTCAGCCTTCTCCACCAGCCGACGCAGGGATCCAATCGGTTAAGGTGGGAGAGCCTCGTATCTGAGATATAAAGGTGAGCCATAAGGAGGACTCCTCCGTAGGTGAAGACTGAGTCTGGCCAGTGGGTGAACTCGCAGGTTTCATGCGCATCATAAACCCAGGTGGCCTTCCCACCCAAAATCTTCCTGTAGTGAGCCTGGTTGGAACGAGTTAAGGCATCCTGGGCCTCGGAGCTGTTCCTCCCCTGAGCGCTGTTTCTATCATCCAAACCCCAGGGGTTTCTCAGGCCCGGCTGAACCTCTCCTCCGCCGACAAGAGGGGCGTTAACAGCCATTCCCCCTCGGGTCACCGCGCCACGAGTCTGGTTATTAAAACCAGCCGGGTCAACTATGGGGTCGAAGAGGATAGTCCCTTTTTCTAAAAGCCTATAGCGCTCCTGGCCGGGACGGGCCAATTGGATAATTCCCTCCAGGATCGTTCTGGCCAGCCTCGACTCCCCACCGTGAGTGCCCGCCAGGACCAAAATCCTAAACTGAGGATTTTCGGTGTTTCCCAACTGAAAGGTATGTTTGGAAAGGAGCTTCCCGGCTACGTTAAAGCCTCTCCCGCTGTCGATATTTTCCACCTTATGGATCTTGATCTCGCCATTTCCCTCTTTAGAGCAAAGCCTGTTGGAAGCCTCTATCTCCTTCAACTCCATCTCGGCAAACTTCCCAAAGGAGATGAACTTCGTCCGGGCAATCTTCGCCTCGGTGAGGGCATCGATATCTATAAGGTCCGATTTAACGGGTGAGCGCCAGGGACCAAATCTACCCTTCCGGGTAAGACAGCCATCAATAACTCTATCGGCTTTGCGATCAACTCTCTCCCTTCTTCGCTCCTTTAAAAATCTAATTTGCCTCACTTTATACCTTACATCATCGATAAGCCCTAACATCACTCATCTCCGTAAACTGGATACGTATTTAGAATAATACAGGTCATAGTACTCATCCTTTGGCTCCCCAGCCTTGGTGAACATCGAATCCCTTTCAATATGAAGCTTTATCCTTCCTATCTTTACGCCGTAAGTTCTTTCGAGGTGATCAATCCAGGGAGAGATGGGAACGTATTCCTCTACCACCTTAGGAGCGAATTTTTCTATCCAACGGTAAATGTATTTTTTCACAATCCTTTCCCTTTTCTTTCGATACTCCTCCTCTTCCTTGAACCACTCAGAGGTAAATTTCTCGGTCCTTTCAATGATGATGCTCTCGCCCACCTTTAAGGCAACATCCTTGACAAACTCGTATGCTGGCTGCCGGTCTCCGGTCTCCATGCCCTGATTCAAAAGCTGAGCGAATTTTTTCTCACTATCATCCTCAAGACTCTCACCAACAACTCCTAGGGCATATTCGTTAAAGACCAGTTTCCAGTCGACGTCATATTTTTCAACCAGTTTTGCCAGGGTATCCCCCTTTTCAACCTTGTGGATGATAAAGGAACTCAACTCGGTGATATCCTCTCCACCAAGCACCTCCTCAATGGCTGCCTCCCATAAAGCCTCGTTTTCCTCGGCGGTAACTCTTCTTATATCCAGGGCGAGTTCTGTATCTGAGGAGAAATAATACCTAAAGAAGGGAATAAGCTCTTCCACCTTCATTCTTTCCCATCGAGTTTTTTCCAGCTCCAACTTTTCCTCTTGCCAGCGAACAAGCTTCTTGGCTTCCTCTTCTTCACCATAGGTCCTGCGATGAGTTTCAATCTCCTTTAACGCTGCCTCTCTTGTCACTAAGAACTTCTCATACTGATAGGCCCGATAAGCCTCTCGGTAAAGCTCAAGACTTCCCTTGCCAAAGATAAACCTCTGCTGGGCTGCCTCCGGGGTCATATCCTCAACATATGGGGAGAAAACCGACTCCTGCATGCCCTTATATCGCTGGGCTAACAACTCAAATACATCCGGGCCAGCGAACCAGTACCAGGGAATCTCCTCTTTTAAATATCTTTTTATCTCCTCAGGAGTTTTAAAATAATGGTGATCTAAAAGGGCGATGAGGAAATTCCTTCGGCTCATCAATTGGGAATGTGCGTAATTAACCCTGTCATTCAGATTCATCACCGGATAGCCCTCTTTCGTCCGCAGGGGCTTTCCAAATGTATCCGTTGTCTTGCCCCCCTTGATGATGTTCCCTATCTGGTAAGCCACAACCTCGAACCTATCCTTTACCAAACGGGAAAAGGGGCCGGCTCTTCTTCTCTCTCTATTTATCTCATCTAAATTAATCTCCTCGAAGAACTTCTGCCAGTCCTTAACTTTAATTTCTACATCAATGACATAAACCTGAACATATTCCCTATCCTCCTCCTTACCAGTGACCTCGTCAGCGGTATACATAGCAAATTTAGTGCTGACCATCCTTGTCTCATCCTTGATTGGCTCCTCCTTCACCCCCATTGAGGTTCCCAAAATTCTTGGCCATTTCCATAGCCGTTTCGGCTTATCGGCTTTATTAACCAAGGCCCTTATTCCGCCTGGCTCGTAAACCGCTACAGCTGTGTGTGGCCCTATCTCGTCTGTAAACCAACCATCAATGATTACATAGCCAACTATTATTATCAAGATCGTTAAGGCTAACCATCTTCCCCATCTAGAGGATTTTGTCTCTTCAAGCATCTTCGCTATTTCCTTCTCTGATTTACTTTATCTAAGTATACTATCTTTTATTTTGCTTTGACACAGAGAGCAACCTTTTAGAAAACTACCCTTTCTCTAAAATGTCGTCTTTGCCGATGCGAAGTAGGATTAACCATAGGTTATCTAAGCGGCAAGTAATCTTGGATATGAGACTTCTCTGATCAGTTCTAATGGGGATTTTCCTTTCCTACCTACCCAATCCTGAGCGCCTATTCCCCAACTTCGGTGGGATATATCTTCCTCAAAAAAATATAACATATTTAGCGTGTAAGTCAATAGCACGCCGCGGGGAGCTGATAAGAACAGGAGTGAACAACTTTCAGCGCATTAACTTCCAGTCTTCCAGGATTAGAGAGTGGCTGGAAAAACATAAGGAAAAATTCTCAAGGATGCCTACTTATAGAGCACCAAAATGGAGCAAATTAGACTATCTTCACCAGAAAGCTCTGGAATATTATGTGAGCTACCAATTACTTGAACCACAATCTAAAGATGTATTTATGGATGTAGGGGTGGAGAAATCCTCTTATTATAGGGTCTTGTCCTGTAGAGAAATTTACCTTCAGGATATGATCTATCCTCCTGGCCTGAAGAGAGTTGATGGTCGAACTTTTCGCCTCGGGGGAGATGCTGCTTCTCTTCCTCTTCCAAAAGAATCTGTAGATAAAATCTCCTTACATCATACCTTTGAGCACTTTGAAGGAGAAAAGGACAGGCAGTTCATTAAGCAGTCTTGCCACATCCTTAAACCCGGGGGAAAATGTGCATTATTCCCCTGCTTTTATGTGACGAATACAACCCTCGCCACCCCATTTGCAAGGTTATATGATATCGAGACTCTCCAGACCAGGATTTTAGAGGAACTGCCGGAGGGGGTTGAGCATACCCTTTATGAAATCACGGTGGATGATGAGGATACCCCCGACATGAGCAAGAATTTGGGAGTAAAGATCAACCGACCAATGAGGTGTCTTCTTATCCGAAAGAGCACTTGATTAGACTTACCATAATCTCCGGATTAGAGCCACCCCATCAACCAACCGGTTCGAGTCCAGTCCGGGGAGCCAAATTTGCTAGTAAAGCCCAGGTCTACTCCGGCTTTCTGGTTGTCTGTTTTTCTGGTATTGTGGTTTCTTTCCGATCCCACATATAAATTATCAGATTATTTTGGTAAGTAACAATGTCGCTTTCTGTATAAAAAGTTGACAGAACTTATAGAAAAGGCTAAACTAAAATAAAAGATGTAGATAATTAAATCCTCTGCGTGAAAAACCTTGTATTGAACAAAAAGGAGGTGATAAGGTAAAGTTTAGAATTTTCACGGATAGGTCAGCTACTTATGAATGGAGGGAAGGGAGTGAAAGGGATAATGGTTTTCGAGATTGCAAGAGATGAAGATATCCAGATGGCTGATAATGATTAAAGGATAAAAAATAAAGAGGTGAAAGAAATGGAAAAGAAGGGCACGAAGAAGAAGGTATATATGGTTGTAGTTGCGATAATAGCCATAGCGATAGTTGTTTGGGCAGTCTGGTTAAGAGGTCCTAAAGTAGCAAAGATTGAGCTATCTGTTGAACCATCTACTCTGGTTGCCGACGATGAATCTACTGCAGTTGTTACTGCCAAGATATTTGATGCCGAAGATAATCCCATCCCTAACAGAACTGTTGAGTTCAAGCTAAGCTACCTTTATAATGGAGGAAGATTAAAGGAAGACAAAGTAACTACAGATAAAGACGGCAAAGCAAGCACCACTTATACAGCTGGTACGGAAGCTCGTGAGAGAAGTATAACTGCCTCTGCGGGTGGTAAAAGTAAAACTGTGACCATAAATTTAACAGAAAAAGAATAAAAAATAAAGGGAATAAAGGTTTCCAGACATTAAAATTGATGGTAAACCAATAAGAGTAGATATCTTTATTTGGATAAAGAAAAAACTATGCCCCACCAATACAAAAGAGAACTATTATCAGATGATGAGGTCAATGAACTAACCAATGCCTGTGATACCTTCCGGGAAAAATTTGTTATCTGAACGCTTTTAGATACCGGCCTAAGACTTTCAGAGTTTGCCAACCTAAGCAAAGATAATATCCAGTGGCAGGAAAGAACATTGGTTATTTATGGCAAAGGTGGTCCTTATGGCAAAAAGACAAAAAGAAGAATCATAGTATAATCAGCTTTCTTCTGTTTTTGAGGGTAGAATTTGACAGCACCAAATTAAAGAAAGGAGGGAAGAAATGGGTGCAAAAGGTAAAACCCTGACTACGTTAGGAGTAATTGGGTTGCTTGTGGTTCTGATTTTCATTTACGTGGTGGCTAACAGTGCTAAGAAGCTGGCTCAGAGCAACAGAGATTTAATTACTCCTCATTTGGACATCCATGTTATAGCTGGAGGTCCAGGAGAACTTGAGGACTTGTTCAAGGACGCTGTTGGAAAAGAGGAGGATCCTGCAAAAATAAAAGCTAAATATGTCTGGATCACGACTCTGGTAAAGAATACAGGATTGTCTGAGGTGAAGGACATAGCCACTGCCATTGACCTAAACTCAAAAATTCATAAAATTTACACCGCTCAGCCAAGAAGATATTATGATAAGATAAAGCTAGAGGAGAGAAAAGAAAATGAGGCAAGATTCACAACAGGTGGCTTGCGTAAAGACAATAGCTTTGTCATATTCCTCGGCCTGCAGCCAGAAACCTTCGAAGGCAAACCTCCTTTTGATCAGAAAGAGCGTCAGCTCTGGAAGCGAGACTACAGGATTTCCTTTCAAAAGGTGAAGATAACCACTGATGACTTTCAAAAGATTGTGTACTAAAGTTTGAAAGCATAAGGATCACTGGAAAAAAACACCTCTAGGTGGTTCCCCTTCAGTCCTCTGGGTGCTAAAAGATAGTTGCCGTACAGCCAGGAGCTTATCACTATCACCTACGACCGCTAATCGTTCCTGTACGGTAGATTCTCTTTTAACACCCCATGCCAGCCCTCGAAGCGAGAATTTTTTCGGTACCCACCGTCTTTCAGCTAAGACAAAAATAATATTTGAAGTACAAGTCTTATATTTGTCGTCTTCTATGTAAAAGCACGACATTGACTACTTTCCTCTAAACTAAAATCCTTGTTTTATCGATATTCTAGATTATAGATTGACGACACTTTGTCCTCTTTTTTACTAAATGCTGACAGCTCCTTTGAAAATCGTTAATCTGAATGGAACTCTGAGAAGAGACTACAGCATTTTCTGCAATGATTACCCTTTGACAAATAAAGAGGATGACGACAAGAGACTATTGGAAGAGATTTCCTTGTTATCAACATTGTCCAGTCCGGGGAGCCAGCGTCTGAAATGTACGTGTGGAGAGCATTGTCAGCTTGCTCTGGATTCGTACCCCAGCTGCGGTAAGCGGAACACTACCCGTGAGCTGAGAAGGAACTGCGCAAAACTCACCAACAAGTAAGCCTCCTCAGTCTTGGCAGATTGACAAGTGCTGAGATTTGGCTTAACTTGTCTTCAGGAACGTTATTGAACATTCTTCAAGGAAGTAATCCCTCTATATGCGGAGCTTAGTGGGAGAAGCCGTAGTAATCACGGATATTCCGTGAGGAGAGAGAAACGCGATGAAACTATTGAAAGCTGATATTCCAAAGTGCAAATTGGATGCCATGCCAGGAAACGAAGCGGTGCTTTTTGTTCAACTTACACATATGCTGAATGAATTGAACATCTTGCAAAAATGCCTTATTGTAACGAATAGCAGAATGACATCTCTAAGCGGGGTTGAAAGGAGAGGACAGGTTTGTCAGGGACTATTCTTCATCAGAACACTGGCGGCGAAGTTAAACGAGGCTTGGGAAATGCTTCAGAGGGACTTCTTCAACAGCCGGTTGTCTGGGAAATTTGAAAAGAAGCTTTCTAAGTTAGGCAGAGATGCGTTATGGGAACTTAAGAGATACTTTGGCAGGAAGAACAATATTCGTTTAATCAGAAACAAATTCGCAGCCCATTATAGTAAACTAGAGATTGGGAAGGAGATTAACGGAATACCCGATAATGAGACGTTGGAGATGTTCATTTCTGAACACCGCGGAAACTGCCTATACTCCTTTAGTGATAAGGTGTTTAGCTGGGCGATCCTAAATTCCATAGCTCCCTCCCATCCATTACGGACTATGAATACATTGATGGGTGATGTTCTCAGGGTTAGTCGGTGGTTCCAAGATTTTGGTGGTGATTGTGTATGCATCATCGGGAAGAAGACCGGCCTAGTCTATGAAGAAGCTGAAATTAGCCAGCCACCATTGTTATCCAGTGTAGTACTGCCATATTTTGTTGAAAGAACTGAATGATAAATCAGGATGACCCTTCCGGCAGTAGACTATTTGCTATCTCACTTTACTTATGCGTTCATGACAAGCTCGTAAATGGAGGAGAGGTAAGTTTCTAAGGTCCAAGCGCGCGGCAGCTACCAAGGTTGGATAGGGCCAATATAATATCCCCTTCCCGCCAGAGCCCTCCAAACTCCTTTAGGTCATAGCTGGAAATTCGCCCAAATTCTATCTAAAATCTTAACCTTTGTCACGCAGAAAGTCCGTTTCCACTTCCTTATCTTTGGAATTCCGCCTTAATCTGGCATCTCCGCAAAAAGCATATGCAATTTTGGGGAATCTCCAGCTAAAGGTAGGCCTTGACTTTTCTATTAAATTCTTAATATAATGACTAGAATAACACAGTTTAAAGTAGTAAGAGTACAAAGATTTATTCGTTTGTTAGGAACAATGAGAAACCCCAAAAAAGCTTGTGGCATCTTCTATTGTTAGTTTGAACTGTAAGGCGCTCACAATAAGGCATAAGGAAAAGTAGGAGGGTAGAATGAAGAAGTTAATTACATTTTCTTTGGGGATTGCTATTGTAGCTCTTTCCTTTTCTTCTTTGGCCGAGACTGCTCAGATTGAACTCACTTCCGGTGAACGTCTCAAAGGAGATATCCTCTCTATCCAGGAAGGCAAGATGGTGTTGAGCTGTCCCTGGGGGGAGGCTTCCATAGAATTAGAGGCTGTAAAGGAAATTTACTTTACTCCTCAAGAAGAAAAAATCTCTGCTAGAGGCCTCCTCCTTAAAGATGGGACCAATCTTTTAGGAGCACAGCTTACAGGAAAAGAGGAAGATAAATTTGTCTTTGATCTGCCCTATGGAAAGCTTATCCTCACTGACACTCTCCAACTTTCCTATCTGAATCCAAAAGACCCCGGCAAGCTCGTCCTCCCTGATAAACTAAAGGCAGAGCCTGCCCGTATTCTCCTTCAATCAAGGGGAGATTTTCTCCAAGAGAAAATAGTTGGTGAGCTCCTACACTATGAAGGAGGATCATTCAGGGTAAGAACAGCCTATGGTGTCTTACAGGTACCGGAAGCTGAGGTAAGAGGAATAAGCTTTACTGGCAAGGCTCCTTCTTTAGAGAAGCCTGGGTTGAAGATATGGCAGGATCTTCCTATCCAGGGAAAACTTATTTCCTTTACAGAGGGTGCCTGGAGAATAGAAGCTCCCTCTGGGGTCTTTCTTGTTGAGAAATACGGTCTTATTCAGGAGATCACCTATTCTCCCAAGAAGCTTTCTCCACCGCACGAAGAGGTGATGCTCGTCAGCCTCCGGAATGGGACAGCTCTGTGGGGAAACATCCTCGCCTGGCAGAACAAGGAAGTAACGTTTTCCACGAAGCATGGGAGATTGTCCCTCTCTTCTGTGGATATCTTAAAGGTATCCGCCATTTCCGCCGTCTCCTTTGCCAATACCCCACCTAAGATTCTCTCTCTTACCGCTCAACCAGAGACGCTGAAACCAGAAGGAATCTCTCTTATCACCTGCCAGGCTCAGGATCCAGATGAGGAGTCTCTCTCCTATGAGTGGTCGGCCAGTGAAGGTTCTATCCAGGGTGAAGGTGCTCACGTAAGATACAAGGCTCCCTCCTTCCCGGGAAAGTACCTATTGGAGGTAACCCTCACTGATGAGCGAGGAGCTAAAGTAAAAAGATCCCTTACCATAGCTGTTCAACCTCCTAATAGGCCTCCTGAGATAACAAGTTTGGTTGCTGATCCGGACACTGTGGAAGCCGGAAAAACTACTCTCATCACCTGCCAGGCACAGGACCCTGATGGGGATAGTCTTTCGTATAAGTGGTCTGCCAGTGCAGGTTCCATCAAAGGATCAGGCTCCCAGGTTAGATATAAAAGCCCTTCCTCACCGGGAACGTGCCTTTTAGAGATAATGGTCACCGACCAGGAAGGTCTAGGAACCAAAAACAGAATCAAGGTGGTTGTTACTAAACCTAAGGGTGACTGGCCTATGTTCCGTTACGACTCGGAACGGTCAGGAACGACTGTTTCCAGAGGTCCCAAAGAAGGTGCAGCACGTCTCTGGCGGTATCGGACAGGAGATGATGTTTTCTCCTCCCCTGCTGTAGCTGAGGGAGTTGTCTATGTTGGCTCCTATGATGACAGTCTTTATGCTCTGGATGCTCAATCAGGAAAGCTTCTCTGGAAATATAAGACAGGAGATGATGTTTGCCCCTCCCCTGCTGTAGCTGAGGGAGTTGTCTATGTTGGCTCCTATGATGACAGTCTTTATGCTCTGGATGCTCAATCAGGAAAGCTTCTCTGGAAATATAAGACAGGAGATGATGTTTGCTCCTCCCCTGCTGTAGCTGAGGGAGTTGTCTATGTTGGCTCATGTGACAACAGTCTTTATGCTCTGGATGCTAGGTCAGGAAAACTTCTCTGGAAATATAAGACAGGAGATGATGTTCGCTCCTCCCCTGCTGTAGCTGAGGGAGTTGTCTATGTTGGCTCATGTGACAACAGT
>Ga0315547_1002273_pt1 | contig 13739 bp, 12 predicted proteins | sample SalMarSW160240MG_2_FD_202542 | JGI IMG/M metagenome (GOLD analysis project Ga0315547, IMG submission 202542) | Salt marsh sediment microbial communities from the Plum Island Ecosystem LTER, Massachusetts, United States - Salt Marsh Sediment SW1601-240 ... | reverse complement strand
ACCTGAGCCTGGGGGAAACCGAAATCGAGCTTATCCACTCGCCGGGGCACTCCCCCGAAAGCGTCTGCTTCTACTGCCGCGCTGAGAAAATACTCATCTGCGGGGATGTCATCTTCAACCAGAACACGGGGCGGGTGGACCTGCCCGGCGGTAATGCCGACCAGCTTAAACAGTCCATCGAGAGGCTGTCCAGGCTGGACGTAGAATACCTGCTGCCCGGCCACATGGACATCGTTACCGGCGCTGACAACGTCAGGCGCAACTTTGAATTTATTAAGCAGCACGTTCTCGGCTATCTATAGAAAGGCTAATGATGCTCGATTCTTTTGAACTGGGACCAATCAGACCGCCCAGCGAGGCCTACTCCCTGCTCATCAGGGCGACCAAGAACTGCCCCTGGAACCGATGCAAGTTCTGCCACATCTACAAGGGGCAGCGGTTCGAGCTGAGGCCGGTTGAGGAAATAAAGCAGGATATATTAGCCGCCAAGGCGATACAGGACGGGCTTAAAGCCATAGCCCGGAAAAGCGGCTACGGGGGCAGCCTGGAAGCGGTGGCCGCCGCCGTCTTAAGCAACCCGCCCAACGAAGCCTATTTTAACATCGCCATGTGGCTTAGCCACGGCGGCACCAGCGCCTTCCTCCAGGACGCCAATACCCTGATTATGAAAACCCCCGACCTGGTTGAGGTAATCAAGTTCCTAAAAGAAACCCTGCCCAGCATAACCCAGGTGACCAGCTACGCCCGCTCCAAGACAGCCGCCCAGAAGACGCTGGTGGAACTGGAAGAGCTGCACGAAGCCGGGCTTTCCCGCCTGCACGTCGGGCTGGAATCCGGCTACGACCCCCTGCTGAAATACATGGACAAGGGGGTTACCGCCGCCGAGCACATCAAGGGGGGCAGGAATGTAGTTGCCTCCGGGATTTCGCTGTGCGAATACGTCCTGCTGGGGCTGGGCGGCAAGAAGATGTGGCGGGAGCACGCCGTCGAGACGGCTAAAGTGCTAAACCAGATAGACCCCGAGTTCATCCGGGTGAGAACCCTGACCGTAAAAGAGGGGATGCCCCTCTACGAAGAAGTCCAGAACGGCAATTTCGTCCGCTCCAGCGACGAAGAGATAGTGGAGGAGGAGAAGCTGCTCATCGAGAACCTGGACTGCCACGCCTACTTCGTCAGCGACCACATCACCAACCTGCTCCAGGAGCTTGAGGGCAAGCTGCCCGACGATAAAGATAAAATGCTGGCGGCTATTTCCCGCTTCCAGTCCCTTTCGCCGGAGGAGAGGCACAACTTCCGGGTGGGGCGTAGGGTGGGGATATATAACGAGCTGAACGACATGGATAACCCGCACCAGCACGAGCTTGCCGAGAAGGCAATAGAAAAGCTGAGCGACGACGGCCAGCAGGTCAGCGACGAGACGATATACTTCCTGATGGAAAGGTTTATATGAGCCTGGAGCAAGAAATCGGCGCTCTGCTGCGGCAGAAGGGGCTGACGCTGGGCATAGTCGAGTCCGCCACTGGCGGGCTTATATCCCACCGCATCACCAACATCGCCGGTAGCTCCGATTACTATAAAGGCTCGGTGACCGCCTACAGCAACCACGTGAAGATTGGGGTGGTGGGAGTCAAAGAAGATACCCTCAACCAGTACGGGGCGGTAAGCCCCCAGATTGCCGAGGAGATGGCACTGGGGGGGCGTAAAATCTTAAGCGCCGATATATGCATCGCTGATACCGGCATCGCCGGGCCGGGCGGGGCGAGTCCGGAAAAGCCGGTGGGGCTGTTTTACCTCGGGCTGTCTCACGGGGAGAGGACATTCAGCCGGGAGCATAATTTTAAAGGGGACAGGGAGCAGAATAAACAGAGCGCCGCCGAAGCCGCCTTAAGCTGGCTTAAAGAGTACCTGGCGGGGCTGGAGTAAGGTCTTCTTTCAGTAAAAGCATTTGAGAGGGGCTAACGCCTCTTTTTTATTTGTTTCTTAAGAGGAAATTGGGAATACAGCCCCCTCCCCTTATTAACGGTTGTTCTTCTTCCCACCCTCCCACCCTACAGAAGTGATACTTCTATCAATTTCTTCTTGGGGAAGAAAGGAAGTTTTACTCAACTTTTAGAAGGCGTTTTACTTCCCACCCACCCACCCTGAAAGGCTGTACCTTTAAAATTCCCTTCAATGGTGGGGGGATTAAGGAGATGGTAAAGAGGTGAAACTTTTTTGGGCGGGTGGGTATGGGAAGATAGAGAACCGTGAAAAGGAGGGCGGCGGGCGGGTTAAGATATAATTGGGGGTGAGGTTGATAATAATTGCCAATATAGCCTATCTCTGTTATACTCATGCATACTTCAAAAGAGGAGTTTAGATGAAGCGAGTTGACGGGCGCAACTGGGACGAACTGAGACCGGTAAAGATAACCCCCGCCTACCAGAGCTTTGCCGAGGGTTCGGCGTTAATTGAGCTGGGTAAGACCAGGGTGCTGTGTTCGGTAAGCGTTAACGAGAAGGTGCCGCCCTTCCTGAGGGGCAACGGCACCGGCTGGATTACCGCCGAATACGGCATGCTGCCCCGCGCTACCGTCACCCGCAGCTCCCGCGAGGCAGCGCTGGGCCGGGTGGCCGGGCGGAGCCAGGAGATACAACGCCTCATCGGGCGGTCCTTAAGAGCCGTAACCGACTTAAGCGCCCTGGGGGAAAGAACCCTGATTATAGACTGCGATGTTTTGCAGGCCGACGGCGGCACCAGGACGGCTGCCATTACCGGCGCCTACGTCGCACTGCGCCAGGCGCTGCAAACCTTAGCCAATATGGGAATAATCTCCTCCATACCCCTAAAGAGCGCCGTCGCCGCCACCAGCGTGGGCATAGTGCACAACCACCAGCTTTTAGACCTGTGCTACGATGAGGACTGTAACGCCGCCGTCGACTTTAACGTGGTGATGACCAGCCAGGGCGAGTTCGTTGAGGTGCAGGGTACAGCGGAAGGCAAACCATTCACCAAGGAGACAATAGATTCACTGATTTCCTTAGCCGGCAAGGGCATCAATGAGCTGTTTCAGACGCAGCAGACGGTGCTGGAAGCCGCCGAACCGGGCAACTAGGGCCTGACCTGCCCGCTGCCCCCTACGGTCTTATCTGACCGCTACCAAAAACAATCCACTTGTAGCTGGTAAGCTCTTTTACCCCCAGCGGACCGCGGGCATGGAACTTCTGCGTGCTGATGCCCACCTCCGCCCCCAGCCCGAACTGGCTGCCATCGGTAAAGCGGGTGCTGGCGTTAACGTAGACGCAGGCGGCATCCACCTCGTTGAGGAAGCGCATGGCGGCGCTGTAGTCTTCGGTGATAATAGCCTCGGAGTGCCCCGAGCCGTAACTTTCAATGTGCTCCAGCGCCTCGTCCAGCGAGTCCACTACCTTAATCGCCGCCACCAGCGATAAGAACTCTTTGCCCCAGTCCTCATCGGTTGCCGGCTTAAGCTTGAGAGAGGACTTTGTTTTAAGAATAGCCATCGCCCGCTTATCGCAGTGCAGCTCCACGCCGGCTTTAGCCAGCTCAGCCGCCGCCAGGGGGAGGTATTTTTTGGCGATATCGGCGTGAACCAGAATTGTGTCCAGTGCGTTGCAGACGGTGGGGCGCTGCACCTTGGCGTTAAAGGCAATAGCCACCGCATTATCAATATCGGCGCTCTTATCCACATAGGTATGGCATACGCCAACGCCGCCGGCTATCACCGGCATGGCGGCGTTTTCTTTTATATGCTTGATGAGGCCGGCCCCGCCCCGGGGTATCATCAGGTCGATGTACTGGCGGAGTCCGAGCATCTCGTCAACCAGCGACCGGTCGGTATTTTCAATAAACTGCACCGCCCCTTCCGGGACACCGGCTTTGGTAGCCGCCTCCTGGACAACCCTGGCTAAAGCGCTGTTGGAGTGAACCGCCTCCTTGCCCCCCCTCAGGATAACGGCGTTACCCGACTTGAGGCAGAGGGCAGAGATATCCACAGTGACGTTGGGGCGGCTTTCATAGATGGCGCCAATCACCCCCAGCGGCACCCGCTTCCGGCCCAGCTGCAGGCCGTTGGGCAGGGTGCGCATATCAAAGACCTCACCCACCGGGTCAGGTAAAGCCGCCACCGCTAAAACATCTTTGGCGATTGCCGCCAGGCGCTCCGGGGAGAGCATCAGGCGGTCGAGCATGGCGGCATTCATGCCCGAGGTGTGCGCCTGGTGGTAGTCAGCCTGGTTAGCCGCCAGTATTTTCTCGCGTTTAGTTAAAAGGTCAGTAGCAATATTATGTAAAGCTTTATTCTTGACCTCTGTGGGGAGGTAAGCCATACGGCGGGAAGCCTTCTTTGCCGCACTGCCCTTCTCTTCAAGCTCTTTAACTCCCGATTTCATTTTTTGCTCCTTCCCCACCCCATTTTTAACCCGGGTTTTTCTTTCCCATACCCACCCACCCAAAATGGGCTTCGCCCCTCTTAGACTTCCTCTTTCACCCCACCCCCAGAGGATAGAGAACAGCCCCTCGGTTTAATGGGTGAGAGGTGCAACCTCTGTAGGGTGGCGGGTGGGAAAAGATATTATATGGGTGAGGGGCTAACGCCCCTCTAAATTCTCCTTGTTATTTCTTGGGCTTGTCTAAATGACCGATACCTTTGAAGGAATAGCGGTAGCGGGTGGGGGTGCCGGTGGCAGCCCGGCCCACCTCCTTGTGTATGGCGCACATTCCCCGGCGCCCGTCCTCCAGTTCAATGACATACCTGACTTTATCACTAATGCGACTGTACTCAGTAGAGATAAAATCGCCCCACCACCTTGCCGCCGCTTCGCCCACCAACCGGTAATCAACGTCAATTACCTTGTTTTCATCGCCAATCGGGTAAAGTTTGCCAATACTCAATCTAAACCTGCCTTCTAGAGCACTACCAGATTATTCCTGTGTACTACTTCCGAGCCATAATCATAACCGAGAAGAGTGATAATCTTCCCGGAGTGCGCCCCTTTAATAACCTTGAGGTCAGCCGAGCTGTAGTTGGTAATGCCGCAGCCCAGGCGTGACCCTTCCGGGTCATAGATATTGACGATAGCCCCCCGTTTAAAGTCACCTTCCAGGTCCCTGATGCCAGCCGCCAGCAGGCTCCGATTCTGCTTTTTAAGCGCTTTAGCGGCGCCGGAATCCACCACCAGCTTGCCTTTGGTGGAGAGGCCGCTGAGCATCCAGCGCTTGCGGCTTTCCCGCTTGCTGCTGGCGGGCAGAAAACGGGTGCCCACCGATTCACCCCTGGCCAGCCGCAGGATAACATCCGGCTCCCGGCCGTCGGCGATGACCATGGTCACCCCGAAGGAGGTGGCCAGCTTGGCCGCGGCTACCTTGGTAATCATGCCCCCGGTACCCAGACGGCTGGTAGTCGCCGCCGCCAGCCGTTCAATCTCCAGGTCTATCTTCTCCACCTGCGGGATGAGATGGGCATCGGGGTGGAGGTGGGGGTCAGCGGTATAGAGCCCGGCGGTATCGGTAAGAATCATCAGCAGGTCGGCGTCAATCAGGTTGGCTACCATCGCCGACAGGTTATCATTATCACCGAATTTAGCCTCGTGAAGCTCGTCCACCGCTACCACGTCGTTTTCGTTGACCACGCAGACGACTTTCAACTCCAGCAGCGCCAGCAGGGTGTTGCGGGCGTTGAGATAGCCCGCCCGGTCGAGAAGGTCAGCCTTGGCCAGCAACGCCTGAGCCACGGTGATATCGTAGCGGTTGAAAAGCCGCTCGTATATGCCCACCAGGCGGTGCTGCCCTACCGAAGCCAGCACCTGCTTGAAGGGGATATCCTTAGCCCGCTCAGTCAAGCCCAGCTTCTGACGTCCCGAGGCAATAGCCCCGGAGGAGACGATGGCCATCTCCGTCCCCTGAGTGTGCAACTGCGCCAGCTGGCCTGCCAGACCCGACATTACGCGCTCGTTGAGACGCTCGCTGCCGCCGGTGAGCAGGCCGGTGCCGAACTTAGCCACTATGCGGTGATAAGCCGTAGCCGATTTGTCCATAATGTTTACCTGAATAAACTTGCTACATTATAGCAAGCGAAGTGTGGTTGGACAAGGCAAGGCAATAGAGAGAAGGCTTTAAAAGCCTTACTCGACCGCCGATTCCTTACTGTAGAGCCGCTTCTTCCAGCGGACGCCCGCCCCGACCACCTGCCGCGAGCCGCCGTAGAGGGCGGAGAGGATAAGAAAAGTGAAGCCAAGGGGGTGGAGAAATGCCGATACGACCGGCTCTTTGAAGCGGCTGTCCACCAGCCAGCGCATGCCGAAGACCATGACCACCTGGAAGATGATAATTGCCCCCCAGCCGGTGGGCGCCACGAACAGTTCCCGCCACAGCCAGTAGAACGGAGCCAGGTAAAATGCGTAGCCGGCGGCAATAAGCATGGCCAGGGCGAACCGGGACAGCGCCGCCACTGAATATATCCACTTGATAAAGCCCTCCCACATCGCCCCGACATCGCGGTACATATTGCAGGACACCACCGGCGACAGGTCAATAGCTATATGGCGGCTGCCGCTGCGGTTTATCTCAACGCCCAGCCAGACGTCTTCGATTATCCTCGATTTCACCGCCTTGTGCCCGCCAATCTTCCAGTAGTCTTCCCGGGGGAAGAGGAGGAACTGCCCGATAGCCAGCGAGGGCCGGTGAGAGCGGTGCAGCCACCAGATGGGCAGCCAGCCCATGATGACGAAGTACAGCACCGGTATGGCTATCTTCTGGGGTAAAGAATTAGCCAGCTGGCGGGGGAAACCGGAAAGCATGCCGGGCTTGCTGGATTCTATAGCTACGGACAGCACACTGCGCAGCATGTGGGGAGCGTGTATAGTATCGGCGTCAACGAACAAGAACCAGTCGCCCCTGGCCTGCTTAGCCAGCTGATAGCAGGCGAAGGGCTTGCCCGCCCAGCCTTCGGGTAGGGATTCCGATGTAAAGAGGCGGACGCGCTTATCTTCGGCAGCGAGCCGCTCTACAATTTCCGCCGTCCTGTCCGAGGAGTGGTCATCGAGCACCAGAATCTCAAAATTGGGGTAGTCCTGCGCCTGCAGGGACTTCAGGCAGGTTTCAATATTTTCCTCTTCGTCCCGGGCCGGGACCATGACCGAGATTAGAGGCACCGACTCCGGCAGGCGGCTGTCGGCGCGCGGCCTCTTCAGGGTTCGGAGATTTAAGAAGAGATTGAGCATGAAGAGAACCAGCCCGCCAGCTATTATCAAATGATACAGCATATTCTATATTCTACAAGTCTAACGTCGGCGAGATTGAAGCCAGGCCAGAATCCTGACCCGGCGCGTGGGAACAGTTTTCAGGTCGTTGAAGTGCTTTACCGTAATTATCGCCAGCACCCCCAGCATCAACATCGATTCCCAGGAGTTTCCCCCGGTGACTGCCAGGTAAGCCAGTGTGCCGGCGGCACCGGCTATCACTATCCAGGCGTCTTTTTCTATAAAGAGAAAGGCTATGAGCAGAAAGACGAGAAGGGCAAAAAATATTTCCAGGTGGGGCAGCGCCAAGAGGACGCCAAAAGTAACCGCTATCGACTTGCCGCCCCTAAAACCGAGGAAGGGAGAAAAGGCGCTTCCCAATATGGCGCTCAAAGCCACCATAACTACCGCCATATCGGGAAATCCCCAGTAGGCGTGAGCCAAGTAGACGAAGGGGACACCCTTGGCTATATCGAGGAGCATAGCCATAACGTAAGATTTGCGCCCCCCTGCCCGGAAGACATTGGTGGCACCGGGGTTGCCGTCCCCGTACTCTCTTACTTCCTTGCCTAAAAACCAGCGTCCCACCCACACCGAGAAGGGGCAGGCACCCAACCAGAAGGCAGCCAGGGACAGTATTACTACTTGATAATATTCCACCATGCCGACACTACCAGGCGTTATGCCTAGTGCTTCTAGGTCATTAATTTATACCATAACCAGCCCGCCGTCAAGGGGTAAAATACTATGAAAGTTAGAGGGTTTTGCCCCCTACCCTCACCTGTGCTAGAATTTTACGGAGGGCTAGGCCGTATCGGCTAGCCCTAGAGGCATTTGGGGAGAATTAAGTTTGAACCTGACCAGACTGCTGGATTTAATCGAGGGGACGCCGGAATATCAAAAGTTGCTGGAAGAGCTGAAAAAACAAAGCGGCGGCACCGGCGCGGTGGTGCTGGAGGCAGCCAAGCCTTACTTCATCGCCGCCCTGTATAAATCTCTGCGCCGCCCCATGCTGGTGGTCACCGCCCAGCCGGAGAACTGCCAGAAGCTCCACGAACAGCTGGCGACCTGGAGTAACCTAAGAGGGGTAAAGCTGTTCCCCGAGCCCGATGCCCTGCCCTACGAGCGCACCGCCGCCGACGCCTCCAGCGGGCTGGAGCGGGTGCAGGTGCTGTCGGCGCTGGCAGGTGTTAACGACGATGAGCCGCCACTGATTGTTGTTTCCGCCCCGTCCCTGATGGCTAAGCTGACGCCGCATAAAGATTTTATCGCCGGCTGCCACACTATTGGGGTGGGAACGGAGATTGAGCCTTTAGAGCTTATCGGGAAATGGCAGGACATCGGCTACCGGATAGAAAATATGGTGGAGGTGCCGGGGGCGGTAAGCCGCCGGGGGGGTATAATTGATATCTATCCGCCCACCAGCGACCTGCCCGCCAGATTAGAGTTCCTGGGCGACACTGTCGAAAGTATGCGGCTCTTCGACCCGGCAACCCAGCGTTCACTTAATCCCGTAGAGTCTATTGCCGTCTGCCCGGCGGCGGAGCTGGCAGGGACGCCCGACACCGACAGCCTGCTGGACTTTCTGCCCGAGGACTGCCTTCTAATACTGGACGAGGCAACGAATATAGAGCAGGCGGTTGATGATTTAGAGGCGCAGGCCGAGCAACTGCGCAGCGAGAAAATAGAGAGAACAGAGCTGCCGGCCGGTTTACCCAAGCCCTACTTTAACTGGGGGAAATTAGAGCCGAAAATAAAAGGGAAGCCATACTTCAAGCTGACCGCCTGGGGGGTGGACAAAGACGAGGCGGGCTATCAGCTGAGCTTCACCACCGCCCCCGGCTATGCCGGACAGCTGCCAGCGCTGGTCAAAAAGGCGAAGCAGCTATTAAAACAAAAAGAGCGGATGATTATAGTCAGCCACCAGGCAAGCCGATTAGCCGAGCTATTAGAGCAGGCAGATATCTTAGCCTCTCCGGTCAGCGAGATTAAAGATATACCACCGCCAGGCTCGCTGACATTAGTCCAGGGGCTGCTGGGGGAGGGGTGGGTAATGAACGGGGAGACCCACCTGCTCACCGATGCCGAGGTCTTCGGCTTTATTAAGCAGAGACGATTGGTAAAAAGGAGGCCGGTGCCCCACCACCAGTTCCTCACCGAGCTTACCCCCGGCGACTACGTGGTGCATGTCGAGCACGGCATCGGCAAATTCGCCGGCGTGGTAAAGCTCAGCGGCAACGGCGAGAAGGAATACCTGCTGCTGAAATACGCCGCCAGCGACAAGCTCTATGTGCCCACCGACCAGATAAACCGGGTCAACCGCTACATCGGCGGGGGCGACCATGCCCCCACCCTGTCCCGGCTGGGCACCCAGGAGTGGACGCGCGCCAAGCAGAAGGTCAGGGAATCGGTGGAGGAGGTCGCCAAGGAGCTGCTGGTGCTCTACGCCGCCCGCGAGGTCGTGCCCGGCTTCAGCTTCTCGCGGGATACCGTCTGGCAGCAGGAGCTGGAAGCATCGTTTCCCTACGTGGAGACACCCGACCAGATTGAGGTGCAGGGGCAGGTCAAAGCCGACATGGAGAAGGACAAGCCGATGGACCGGCTGGTCTGCGGGGACGTGGGCTACGGCAAGACCGAGGTCGCGGTAAGAGCCGCCTTCAAGGCGGTGATGGACGGCAAGCAGGCGGCGGTCTTAGTCCCGACCACCGTCCTCGCCCAGCAGCACTTCTCTACCTTTAAAGAGAGGCTGGAAGCCTTCCCGGTAAAAATCGAGGTATTGAGCCGTTTTAAAACAGCTAAAGAGCAGGAGGCGATTATAGAGGGGCTGGGCAACGGCAGCGTCGATATCTGCATCGGCACCCACCGATTATTACAGAAGGACATAAATTTCAAGAATTTGGGGCTTTTGATTATAGACGAGGAGCAGCGCTTCGGGGTCAGCCACAAGGAGCACCTTAAAAAGATGAGGCAAGAGGTGGACGTATTAACCTTAAGCGCCACCCCCATCCCCCGCACCCTGCACATGTCGCTGGTGGGGGTGAGGGACATGAGCACCATGGAGACACCGCCCGACCAGCGCCTGCCCATAAAAACATACGTCGCTCAGTACGACGAGCGTCTGGTGCGGGAAGCCGTCCTCAGGGAGCTCGAGCGCAACGGGCAGGTCTTCTTCGTCCATAACCGCGTCGAGAGCATCGGTTATATCGCCGATAAGCTCCAGTCGCTCATCCCCGAAGCTATTATCTCCGTCGCCCACGGGCGGATGCCGGAGGGAGAGCTGGAACGGGTCATGAGCGACTTCAGCCAGGGCAAAAGCGATATACTGGTCTGCACCACCATCATCGAGTCCGGGCTGGACATGCCCAACGTAAACACTTTGATTGTCAACCGCGCCGACAGGTTCGGGCTGACCCAGCTGTACCAGCTGAGGGGCAGAGTGGGGCGGGGCGCCAATTTAGCCTACGCCTACTTCCTGTACGAGAAGGGCCGGATGCTCACCCCCACCGCCGAGAAAAGATTAAAGACAATCTTCGAAGCCACCGAGTTGGGAGCCGGGTTCAGCATCGCCCTCAAAGATTTGGAAATAAGGGGGGCGGGAACACTGCTTGGACCCAGGCAGAGCGGGCATATCAGCGCCGTCGGCTTCAGCCTATACTGCAAGCTGCTAGCCGATGCCGTGGAAAACCGCAAAGCCCGGCAGGCGGGCGTCCCCGAAAAGCTCAGACCCTCTCCCCTGCCCGCGCCCACCATAGATTTGCCGCTCAAAGCCTATATACCCGATGAATATGTCGGCGATGTCGAGACGCGCCTCAGCCTCTACCAGAGCATCTCCCGGGTGGATAAACAAGAGCAGCTCGAGGCACTGGCACAGGAGTTCGGGGACAGGTTCGGCGCTATACCCAAGGAGGTCAAAAACCTCCTCTACGCGGTAAAGATAAAGCTCATGGCGGGAAAAGCCGGAGTCGAGTCCGTCACCACCGAGGACGGGCTTATCGTCCTGCGCCTGCTGGAGGGAATGCGCTTTAGCCCGGAGCAGCGGGAGATTGCCCTGCCCGACGGGGTCAGGATGGGGGTGAGACAGCTCAGCCTGAGCTACAGGGGGGATAAGGGGTGGAAGTCAAAGCTGGAGGGGGCGCTAAAAGAGGTGGTGGTATAATGGGAATAAGATACGCTTGCGGGAGGATCTAACCTCAAATGGAATTTAACACATTAGAAGATATCAAATCGCTAATACAATACAGAATTGACGAGGGTATTAGACTCGAATATAAGCAAGAACTTGATAGTGATAATAAAGAGATAGCCAAAGATATCTCTGCTTTAGCTAATACTAATGGCGGTACTCTTATATATGGTATCAAATCTCAGGATAGAATCCCTACTGACATAAACTGGCTGGATGGAAGTGGAATAGAAGAAAGGATTCAAAATATAGTAACGACCACATTCCAACCAAAATTAGAGGGAATGCAGGTTATTCGCCTACCAAATCCTGAAGATGATTCAGAAGCAGTATACATAGTTAATATCCCTAAAAGCCCCAACGTACCTCATATGGTATATAATCGTTACTATATTCGGCGAGGTTCTGTGTCATCTCCAATGGAAGACATCGATGTAAGGAGTGCGATGTTTGGAAAAGGGCGAACTGCGGCACTTAGATACGAGATAGACCAGAACTCAGAGCTAGCTGAGCGAACCCGTAAATTAATTGAGCAAATATACGTTTATTCACCAAAAGATAGAGCACCTGTTGCTCTTATACCTTTTCACACAGACGCATGGAATGCAGTTATCGCTTCGGGGTTATTATATTCCTTGGAAGATACGGTAGCGGAGAAGTTGGTGGAGGCCTATAGACGTATCCACGAGGTGAATTCTATTATTGGGTGGATCAATATGAAAAATCCGGACGTGGCAGCCACTCCTGCTGAACCTTCTTCGGCTAAACACGGAACATACCTACTAAGTTTGCTCAGCAATACACTCCCAAGACTTAACAGCCTACTGAAAGAAATAGAGAGTCTACTGCCAAGCTAAATCTGCAAACGATAGTTCATCAGGGGAGTTAAAGAGGGGCAGTCGCCCCTTTTTTTATTGATAGAAGCTATTGGGCGGGCGGGTATGGGAAGAAAGACGACTAGGGGGGAGGCGGGGCGGGGTTGAAAAATAGCCTCAAAATCGTTACCCTATATAGAGAAAAGAATTACACCAAGGAGAAAACGGACTGATGAAACTTAAAACACTAACCCGAATAGCCAGCATAATACTGATTTCAGCGATACTCCCACTGGCTGCCTGCCCCGGTGGGGAAACGCCCGCGGAAACGCCTGGAGAAACGCCCGCGGAAACACCCACGGAAACCCCCAAGCCCAAAACATACTCAGCCCCGCCGGCGATGCAGATTGACCCCAGCAAAAACTACACCGCCACCATCGAGACCGAAAAGGGCGACCTGGTGCTGGAGCTGTTTGCCGCCGACGTGCCGGTAACGGTAAACAACTTTGTCTTTTTAGCCCGCGAGGGCTTCTACGACGGCACCACCTTCCACCGCGTTATACTTGAGCCTGAGCCATTTATGGCCCAGGGAGGCGACCCCACCGGAACCGGAGCCGGCGGCCCCGGCTACTCCTTTAAAGATGAATTCACCGAGCACTCCCATGTTACCGGCGCCCTGTCCATGGCCAACGCCGGCGCCAACACCAACGGCAGCCAGTTCTTTATCTGCTACTCCCCACAACCCCACCTCGACGGGCGCCATTCGGTGTTCGGCCAGCTGACAGAGGGGATGGACGTGCTGCTGCAAATAAAGAACGGCGACGTAATAAAGCGGATAGCTATCGAGGAAAGCTAGAATAAAGAGGGAGTTCAGGCGGGTGTTTTGCTTCCCACCCTGACCCACCCTATAGAGGTATTACTCATCTTAATTCCTTTTGGGGGGATGGGGAAAAGGGCTTTAGCCCGCTTACCTTAAGGGCGGCGGGCGGGAAAAGATATAAAAAGGGGTGGGGACACCCCGTAGAGGCTAAAGATTTACACTGCCGGAGACAGGCCTTTAACCTATTTAGCTAAGAGTCCTTGATGCCCCGTTCGTGAATATAATCAACGGCATCCTGGACGGTTACTATCTTCTCCGCATCCTCGTCCGGTATCTCGACCTTCTGGTCGGGCTTGCCGAACTCCTCCTCCAGAGACATTATAAGCTCGACTAAGTCCAGGGAATCGGCACCCAAATCGTCAACAAAACTGGCCGAAGGCACGACCTCGCCTTCCTCAACTCCCAGTTGCTCAACGACTATTTTCTTTATCCGGTCAAAGACTGTGGGCATCTTTTACCTCCCTACTTTCTAGCCGCAAGGGCGCTAACCGAGCCCAAAACCCCGTTAACGAACCTCGACGAACTATCGCTACCGAATTTCTTGGCTAACTCGACCGCCTCATTGATGGCGACCTTCACTGGGACATTATTATCAAGTAAAATCTCAAATATTGCAAGTCTTA
>Ga0315547_1002271_pt1 | contig 13756 bp, 12 predicted proteins | sample SalMarSW160240MG_2_FD_202542 | JGI IMG/M metagenome (GOLD analysis project Ga0315547, IMG submission 202542) | Salt marsh sediment microbial communities from the Plum Island Ecosystem LTER, Massachusetts, United States - Salt Marsh Sediment SW1601-240 ... | reverse complement strand
GTTATGATGGTATCAGGCCATAAAACCAGGAGCCTTTTTTGAGAGGCACAACAAAGAACATGATACTGATTCAAAATTTGCTGCACAAAGACAAGCATCAAATTGTAACTCCTAAATGATTACAAAATCAGTTACAATCGAAAACTTGAAAAACAGGAAAACCGCATTGCGCCTGTAGCTCAGCTGGATAGAGCAGCGGACTTCTAATCCGCAGGCCGCAGGTTCGAGTCCTGCCAGGCGCACCAGAACCAGTAAGGGTTTAAGCATTTTGCTTGAGCCCTTTTTTATGTTGAATTATACTTTGCCCCTCTATTGCCCCTCACAAATAAATATAAAAAAATAAATCCACCGCAAATCTTGTCTGCCGTATGTCTGGCAGACTGGCTGATAAATCCACCCCAAATCCGGCGGATAAATGTTGCGATTGTAAATTTTGAAGAAATCGAGTAATGCCAGCAGAAAAACAGTGCCCTAAATCTCACCAATACCTCTCACTAATATGCAGGACACCGCTGTAACTACTCCCAGGAGAAGAATACCATACTGAAAATTCCAGATGTCGGCTATTGCACCCAAGGCAAATGGGGCAAAACCAAGTCCCATAATCACACCAATGGCTATCGTTGTTCCAGTAAAGATACTTCGTTCATTAAAGCTCGTGATTTTGGAGATGACCACAAAAGCAACCGGAAAAAACCCTGAACAAACGGTTGCCTGAAGAATAAGCATCACCACCAGATGTGGAACGGTCTGAGTTAAAGCGAGGCCCACTGTAGTAAGTCCTGTAGTTAACAATAAAAGGAACAGAATCTTTTTAGCCCCATACCGATCCACGAGAAACCCTGCTAAGATAACAATAATAAAACCCCCTGTACGAGATATACCAAAGATTGTATTTGCCATTTCAATCGACATCCCCTTCTCTTTGACAAGAAATAAGGGAATCAAATTGTAGAGTCCGAGGCTGTTTGATGCAGCAAAAATCCAGAGGATAGCCATTATCCAAAAATCTTTACGAATTAATATGCGTGAGAGCCGAGCTCTTTTCTCCTTCTTGGGACGAGGGTCTGGAGAAAATATACAGAAAAATATAATAACAACGAAGGCGGCCATACTCAAAATGGTAAAAAGTACTCTCCAATGAAAAAAGCGCAATGCAAGAGCTGTCAGGAGTGGAATAGAAAGGATGCTAAAAGAAGCAGCCGTTTCATGGAAGGCAATGGCCTTGCCCCAGTTGTCACGCGCAAAGATTGTTGTGAGAAGGGGCATGACACTTGGTAAGTATATGCCTGCTCCGAGTCCAACGAATAAAGTGGCAACAGCAAAAGAAGGGTAACTTCTCGCATATTTCAAGCAAAATACCGCTGTTATTAAAATAGTGAAACCTAATACGATAGACCGTTTGTATCCGATACGTGGGGATAGAAATCCAGAAAGGAGCAAGGTAATAGTATAACCTGCAGATAAAAAAGAAAATATGCTGCCTGCCATGGCATGGCTGATGGCGAACTCATCTTCGATAATGGGGAGAAGCGGAGAAAAAATAGTCCGAGTAGAAAAATTGAGAAACCAGAGGCTCCAGAAGAGCAAGAGGAGAAAAATTTTCATGGACGGAGGTTATACATGCTCCCGGGATATTTTTCAACTACTATATGCGATATAACCTAATTTCGATTTTGTATTCTACAGGTTCATATGTGGTAATCATTATGGCCTTTCAGAATCGCCTCAGAAGCAATAATGTTTGACTGACAAGGGATGATAGCAGGGGCTTTTTCATGTAACGTGTCTCCTCCTGTTAGCTTTCTTGGCATCCACCAATCAAAAAAGGGAGAAAATGCACTGTCATAGTAAGCATTTAAATTATCATCAACTAAAAGCTACCCATCTGATCCTTTAGTAAAAGCAGAGGAATTAGAAATAAGTTTTTCTATAAAAAACCTCTGCTAAGTAACGCCCTAAGGGTTTACGCGGTACCTCAGCCATTTAAGCACTTCTTACGACGTGTTGTCTAAAAATACCACCGCACTTCAATATTCACCGAGTACGGATACAATCCGAATTCGCTCTTAATCTCTCTACCTTCCAGTTTTTTGCCGATGGGCACGCCGAGATTGAATGCAAGCTCGGATTCATTGGATAGTGAATAGGTAGCGTTAAATGACAGCAAATAGGAACGGTCGGTCAAGTTAGTCATTGCCAGCATTTCTGCTTTCACTAACGGCGTAAATTCATATCCAACACCAATAGCGGTGTAGTTACGGCCTAGGTAGGCACTTTCGCCCTGTACAGCAGTGGGTTTCGTGCCGTAACCGGAAACTGAGCTGGCACCACTGCCATGATAATACTGCTCCAACCTTAGGTCTAGGCTATTCTCCCAATGGTGTTCAACTCCGACGGACAGCTCTAAGTAGGAGTCCCGTTGGGTATCATCTGGTGCGCCGACATGACCCTCGGTGCGCACACCTAACCATTGGAACAGCTCACCCTGCAAGGAACCTCCAATTATTTTAGTCTCACATACCAAACCTCCGAGCAATGCCCACTCGAAATCGTGGAAAACTGTTGAGATACGACCAATGTAAGAGGCTCGTTCTCTCTCGGGCTCGTCGCTCCAACCAGTGTCGCTGTCAGGATCGAGTTTATAGCCAAGTACGCTGATCAATGATAGTTGCGAAAGATTGCCCAGTCGCACCTCAGCGCGAACGGCGTCCACGCCTGGTTTGTACACGCGATAAAAGCTTTGCGCAGCAAATGGGGCAAAGAAGTCGTTGGGAGTAAAATAGAACGTAGTCGCCAGATTGATGGGTTGGCGCCCTATGATAAGGTCGAAATGATTGCGCGACACCCGAAAATTTAACCGATCTATTGCCAGGTGTACATAATTGTCGTCACTAAAATTCCACTCCAATGCTGAGCTCCGTTCCACATCCAGCGACGTGCCGAAGTCGATCTGAGGTGAGACTAAGGAGGTGGGGATGTAGGTCTGGTAGACATTGACCTCAAAGCTCAAGTGTTGGCCCGCCTGAGCCTGCATGAGCAGGCGAAGCAGGGCAGCCACCCCGGAACCTGATTTATCTTCGTAGAAAAAATTGTTTTCCGGATTTTTATAGGCAGTCGCAAATCCCCTCATCAATCCGCGCACATCGATGGACCTATCATCAGTCCCCCATTCATAAAATCCATGGGCGGGTATCAAGAGTGTTATGAATAGAAGTGTAGCGCTGAACACGAATATAAGTATTATTTGAAAAGTTGTGCCGTGCCTCAACGGCGAACCTCGTCGGTTTCTATTCTACCGTCTTTCAGGCAGATAAGTCTGCGTGCACGCTCCATCACCCGATGGTCATGGGTGGAAAAGAGAAAGGTGCCCCCGTAGTCCTGGTTGAGGCGTTGCATAAGATCCAGCAGGGATTCCGCAGTCGCCGAATCCACATTCGCAGTTGGTTCGTCGGCCAACACGATAGCTGGTCGACTGACAATGGCCCGCGCAATAGCCACTCGCTGTTGTTGACCTCCAGACATTTCATCAGGTCGTCGGTTTTCCAGATCCTCCAGACCAACCTCTTTCAAAACAGCCATTACTCGGTCCCGGCATTCGCGTTCCGATACACCCTGCAACCTCAAAACGAACTCTGCATTTTCATATGCAGTCAGCACCGGGATTAGGTTATAGGCCTGGAAAACAAAACCGAGCCGGTCCCGGCGTATGGCCGAGATCTGTGAGCGGGTGAGAGTAGCGAGGTCTTGATTCTCCAGCAAAACTCTTCCACTTGTAGGGATGTCCAAGCCACCGATAAGATTCAGCACTGTGGTTTTGCCAGAGCCCGAGGGCCCGCATAGGGAAGCGAAATCTCCCTTTTTAATACTAAGGGACAGCCTATCCACCGCACATACTTCAACTTTCCCCTGCTGATAGATCTTGGTAGTGTCTTCGAGATGGACAATTGACTGGTGCTCCATGCTATTCCCTCTCTTGGTTAAATTACTTTCAGACTTTCCACCGGCGGAATACGTCCGGCGCGCCAGGCAGGGTAAATCCCTGATAATAGGGTAAGGCTGAACACGCCCGCAAGGATGGCAATAATGCTCTCTTTATAAAGCCTGATCTTGAACAGGGGATCCACAAGCACACCGCCTGCATTATACCCCTCCCCAATAGCCCCGCTAAAATCGAGACCTACATAGTAGAGGTAAGCGTACCACGGGGTTGTGATGATAATCCCCACTATTAGTCCTATGAGCGCAAGCCAGAAGGATTCCACAAGCACTAACCTGAACAACGTTGCTGGCGACATACCAACGGCCATCATAACACCGAATTCCCTTTTCCGTTCCAGCACGCTCATGAGCAAGGTGTTCAATAGACCTGCTGCTATCAGCAGGCCTATGAGAAGCTGCATAATATAATTTCCACTTTTGTCCATAGTGATGATGCCCGCCAACTCGGTCTGCGTCTGTTTCCAGGTCAGGACTTCCCTCTGCGGGTTCCCCACTGCAGCAGAAATTTGATCCCGCACGCTTTTAGCACGGCGGTGGTCATTAATGATGACAGCCACCAGCGTAGCATCCTGGACATCATAGTGCAATGTAGCACGCACACTGCTGATGGGCAATAAAACCATTGCACCATCCACCTCGTCGACCCCGGTCTCAAATATGCCCACGACCCGGGCGATCTCGCTGACAATTTCTCCGTATATATCAGTTGTAGTATAAACCAGCTTTTTACCGATACGCAGATTGAGCTTTTGCGCCATTTTGGTTCCGACTACCACACCACGGCCCTCTGCACTGGAAAACAGATGTCCGTGCACAAGAGAGCGAAGCAATAAATTCTGCTCAGCCGAATCCTGGGCGGGATCGATGGCCATCAACATGCCACCAACGGTCTTTCTAGCACTGGCGAACATGGCCTGTCCCATAATCCTGACAATGGCATCGCTCACTCCAGGCATTGTTAAGATCTGCTCACGTATCTGTTCCGCCTTCAGCAGTCTCTTATCCAAAGCGGGGGTTTGGTTGTAGCCACGCGCCTCTATGGTAACATGACCAAGGCCCATAATGGCACCAGCATTAATCATTTTAGTATACCCATAGTCGCCTGTGCCAGTGAACGTGACAGTAAGCATTACACCAAAGCCGATTGAAAAAGCGGTAATGAATGTGCGGCGCTTCCTTCGCCAAAGGTTGCGCCATGCCATTTTGCCAAGTGTCATTTTTTTTGCCACTTTTCAGACTGAATAAACCTTAAAAGTTCAAAGTGAGCTAAAGGTAATACATTGCTCCGCTCTATCGTTTTATATACAACAGACATACTCCTGAAAGTACCTAACTTAAATGAGAGCTTTGCATAACTCACATTTCCTTAAAGAGGGTGGGCTTTTCTTCAGTCCCTTAGACCAGTCACTTCAGAAAAGTCCACCCTCTTCATTGGGTTGACAAAAAATTGTCAGGTTTTGCAAAGCTCTATAAATGATAATGAATCGCTTTTACCGGTTGAATGATCGCCGCTTTAATCGCTGGATAAATCACGGCTGCCGCTCCAATAAGAAATAGAAATACGATAGGGATAACCACAGACTCTGTTGTCACATGAGCGTGCCAGATAGGATCCATCGCCACGCCACCAAAAGATGTACTGCTGGCGATCGCCGACAGATCAATGCCGTTCTCCTGATAATAATGGGCGACGGACCAACCCGATATAAAGGCAATAATGCTCGCCGTTACAATTTGAATCATGGTTTCAGCGTAAACCAGCAGCGTTAGCTGCCAAGGTGTGACGCCAAGGGCCTTCATTATGCCTAACTCACGGATGCGTTCAAATACGCTCATGAGCATGGCATTGAGCACTATCATGGCCACAGCCACGTAGGTAATTAAGATCATGATGATAGTTTGGGCATCGGCTAAATCAAGAATTCTGGCGATAACGGGTCGTAGTTGACGCCAGTTCATGGTTTCATACCCCCGTGCCAGCGCTGCTACTTGTGCTGTGGCAGAGTCCAAATCACGACTGTGGTCATGTCGCATCACCGCGATCTCATGTGCCCCTTGAGGTAACACCATCAACTCACGAAACGCGTGTTCCACCATGAAGAAACCGGCGCGATCTACGTCATCACTGATGGACTTGAGAATGCCGCGCACTGTATAAAGATCATTCGCCATGGAGCCATCTGTCGCCTGACCGATAATAACAACTTCATTACCTGGTGTAACACCCAGGGTACGGGCCAGTTTTCTTCCTATCACCACACCCTTGGGGTCGGTATCAGCGAGCCAGTCCCCTTGCATCACATGCTGGTGGATTTGGGTTACCGTCACTTCATTTGTGAGGTTTACGCCCCTCAGCTGAACCCCGGCGGAAGTAGAGCCAGCAGCAGCCAGACCGAACCCGTATACCCGTTGAGTGGCATGGAAACCCGCCTGTTGCAGCTTTCCCACCAAATCAACGGCATTGTCTATACGCTTGTATAGATCCGGATCATCACGGTAACCTTTGGCGTGGATTTGCACATCACCTAGATTCATGGACACTGCATTGCGTTCACTTGTCTGAAGTAACCCTTCCGTCAATGCAGCAAAGAAGATCATGATAAATCCAGCGAAGCCCATGGCCAGCGTGGTGACCAATGTCCGGCGCCAATTACGGACTACATTGCGTGATGCCATAGACAGGATTTTCATTGATACCCTCTATGATTTCGCGTACCTGTGTTTTTTGACTACATGCGCTTCAGGCGCGCCAAAGAAAAGAACGCATCGCCCAGCTTAGTGTCCAACTCCAATTTTTCATAAACAAGCTCTGTATATTCATTAGGTTTATCCGCAGGGACCACGCGCATGACTGACGGCAGCAGACGACCGCCCAATAATTTGTTGTTGCTGAATGTCATGGTGCGAGCGATGTTCATATCCTCATCATAATAATGCTGGATTATCGGAAGATAGCCGTTGGCCAACACGGTTACTACCACCTTGCCCCAGACCACGGCTGCATCCGCCTTGGGAATAAGTGTAAATTCGATGATATTCTGGTTGTTCCTTTGACCTTCGAAAGAAATGGTGGGGTCATAATCATCTTCCATTCGTGATTCCTTTACCAGGTCATCGTTGGTGAAATGGCTGCCCATCCAGGAGCCCATCATCATTCCTGAAGTCAGGCGAATTGTTCTATCTGTCTTTGGCAAATAAGTATAAATACTATTGCGGGACTTCAAGGTAGCTGTCCCCTTCTCTTTGAGTGGCACGAGGATGCGCACGAGGGTCTTTTCCTTTCCTTTCGACCAGCCCTCGAGTCGCATGCTACGGGTGTAATGAGCAGTCTTGACCTGCATGGTGAATATAGTGTGTGAGGAATCTCCGCGCCACATATCATCTACTTGGCGCAGGATTTCTTTTGCCCTCTTCCTAGACACTTCACCCTGCTGCGCGAATGATGAGCTTATTGGGTACGTCAGGAAAATAATTGCAGAAAAAATTGTTAAATAAATGCTTGCCATGCACATAACCTTGAGTAATCCGGTATCGATGACAATCGACAAGAAAAAGTAGACATTTTAGTGAAGACTTTCCTTACTTCTGGAAAGGAGCATATGGAAGTTGCGCTTGTGTGTCAAGAAAGAATTTAATGCATGATATTGTAGATCGAACTGATCACCTTTGATTCTGTTTTAAAAGCCACTTCCCCATTGTTTTATATTGCTATATTTGTTATTAGATTGAAATACAATTAGATATATTTCTTTCTTACCCTTATCTTAGGAGAGTCAAAATGAAGAACATTAGAAACCAGGCATCACTAATTGCACTGATTATATTGTTTTTCCTATTTATGCCTGCCAACGCTGATAATGACCGGCTGATAATTGGAAGCTTTTCGAAGGGCGTTGACGAAAAAGGAGTCCCCCTTGGCTGGGAGCTTAAAGAAAAAGTTGGTACTCCTATCATTAAATTGGAAAAGGAAGATGATATATACGCCTTACATCTTATAAGTGAGCAGAGTTCCTTTGGGTTAACAAAAAAAATAAATATAGATATCAAAAAATATCCTTATCTTAATTTCAGATGGAAGGTAATAGAGCTGCCCAGGAATGGGGATTTCAGAAAAAAGGAAACAGATGATCAGGCTGCCCAAATCTATGTCGCCTTTGGCACGTTCAAGCTTACGGCCAAAATAGTAGGCTATTTATGGGAAAACAAGCTGCCCAAATTAACAACTGGCGTTAGTCCTGCATGGAGCAAAACTCGCCTAATTGTTCTGGAAAGTGGCTCTGAAAAAATAGGGGAATGGGTTTGTGAAAAAAGAAATATCTATAATGATTATAAAGACCTTTTTGAAAAAGAGCCACCCGAAGCAAAACTCTTATCTCTATATATCAACTCCCAGCATACAAAAAGTAGGGCTGAGAGCTATTTCGGGGAAATATATTTTTCAAAGAAATAGATACGCAAGGTTTTAATTCAATCAATTATAGTTGCACCAAGGATGTTTTCCATCCTTTTTAAGGCAAAGTTATGGGCCTCCTGATCAAAATCAGCCACACCCCTGCGAAAAATAAATGTAGGATAATCCCTGTTTCTTAAGCCTGCCACAGTTTCCATTACACAGATAGATGTACAGACACCCACAATGTAGAGATGCTCAACCCTCTCAGAGGTAAGAACCTCATCTAAGTTTGTACCGTAAAAGCCGCTATACCTTGTCTTTTTTATAAAATATTCACCTGGCATGAACATAAGCTCATCAATCAGTTCCGCTCCCTCAGTATTAATAATACAGTGTGGGGGAAAAAGAGTGAACTCTTTATCATCCTTATCATGACAATCACCAAGAAAGATAATAGTAGCAACTTCATTTCTCATATTCTTTATGGTGTCCACAATAAACGGGATTATCTTTCTGCATTCATTACCACAAAACAGTGCACCCTTTTCTTCCATAAAATCCTTTAACATATCAACTACAATTAATCCTTTTTTGCTCATTATAATCTTTCATACTTTAATAAAAGAAGGTATTAGTCCACGCATTTTATAAACCAGTTCGGTTAAGATCAGGAAATTTCAGGAAACTTCTTGACAACAATAGAAAAAAATCGTAGGTAATTTTATATGCTATCATTTATTGATAATCAACCTTTATTAAGATGCCGAGGACGATTGAAATTTAAGGCTATTTATTTTGGTATCTCCTTGTTCTTTACTCTGCTTTTAGGTTTATCTCCATCCATATCAGCAGGGAAAAAATTCACACACACAGTTAAAAAGGGCGATACTCTTTGGGACATCTGCGAAAAATACTACGGTGATCCTTTTCTCTGGCCAGAGCTGTGGGAAATGAATCAATTTATTACTAACCCTCACTGGATTCTCCCTGGTGATATTATAACACTACTTGAGTATAAAGAAATAAAATTACCGCCTGTAAAAAAGGTGGTTAAAATCAAAAAACAGCCTGTGAAAATAAAAAAACCAATGGGTGTAGATGTTTCAAGCTTCACTAATACAAAAGCTCTCGGCCTTCTTCTGCGAGAAATAATTGTGCCATGGGGTAAAATACTTGACTTTAACACCGAAAAAATGCTGCACACTGAAGCTGAAACAGCTTATGTAAAGATGTATAAAGAAGATATCAAGCCCGGAGATAAATTTACCATCTACAGTATTTCAGAACCTATTAAGCATCCCTTGACCAGGAAAAAATTTGGATATATCTATTCCTTTAAAGGAATCCTGGAGATAGGAAAAGCTCAGAAAGGTTACCATATTGCTAAAATAAGTGAATCATTCAAAACTATTTACAAAAATGATTTCCTCATACCCTATCATCCGGTTTCCTCTTGTATGCTCCCAATTCCGTGCCAGCATGATATTACTGCCCATATCGTGGCCGCAAAAGACAAATCAGGACTCCTCGGTCAGTATTCTGTGATCTATATTGATGCTGGTTCTACTAAAAATATCCAGAAAGGCAACATCTTTGATGCTATACAAGAAAAAGAATCTATTTCAGAACCACCAAAGAAAGAGACGATTACACTGCCTCCCACTATTCTTGGAAAAATACTCATTCTAAAAACTACTGAAAATACCTCTACAGGGGTAATATTTTGGGCGTCTAAAGACTTCACAAATGGGGTTAAGGTTAGACCTACGAGTTGGCATAAGCAACCAATAAAATTCGCTAATTTACCAAGTTGCTCTATTGATTAGCCGTGTTCTAAACTTAAAAACCAATTTTCTCAAACCTTCTGAATATTTTTTAAAGGCTTCTGCTGCCACATCACATGTATCTTCAGTTGTCCCTCTATTCATTTGACCTCCTATACACTTTAACTCCCTAAAACCTCCCTTATTGCATTGGATAACTCTTTTATGGTAAATGGCTTTTGTATAAACCCATCACATCCTCTCTCCAGTATCTCCGTTGCTTGACCATTGATGCTGTATCCACTTGAAAGGAGAACCTTGATGTTGGGGTTGATCTCTTTCATCCGGTCATAGGTTTCTCCTCCACTCATCTCTGGCATAATCATATCAAGGATGATGATGTCAGGTGCAGGGGGCATAGCGCCTGGAGCATGGCCTTTTCTTCCTTTATCCTCTTTGCGCTTTGCTCTTTGCGCTTTGCTGATTATTTCTATGGCCTCTTTGCCGCCTCTTGCTATTAGGACCTTATAGCCCAGTGTCTTTAAAAGCCCATCCCCAACATCGATAATAATATCCTCATCATCTACAAGCAGGACTGTCTCTGTACCTTTTAAGAGTCTCTCAGGTATCTTTTCTTCTTTGACTATTTCTTTTTCAGATGCAGGTAGATAGATAGTGAACGTAGACCCTTCTCCCTTTTCACTGTACACATTGATAATGCCCCCATGATTCTTGATGATACCGTACACAGAGGAAAGACCTAAACCTGTTCCTGTACTCATCTCTTTGGTGGTAAAGAAGGGCTCAAATATTCTCCTTTGGGTTTCCTCATCCATGCCAACACCTGTGTCTGTAATAGAGATCTTTACATATCTGCCAGGTGTAACATTAAATGGCTTTGTATAGTTCTCATCAAGTGTGACATTCTCTGTTTGAACATAGAGATCTCCTCCTTTTGGCATGGCCTGCCAGGCATTGACATAGAGGTTTAGTATAACCTGATTAATCTGACCCTGGTCTACCTCTACTGTCCAGGGGCTATCTTGATATTTTCCACGGATGGTTATCTCCTTCTTGGTTCTGCCAAACATGCGATTCTGACTCTTTATGAGTTCATTCAAATCTGTTGGCAAGACCTCATATCTTCCTCCCATTGCAAAGCCTAAGAGTTGTTTGGTGAGTTCTGCCCCATTAAGAACACCTTGTTCAATATTACTTAATCTTTCATAGTCCGGATGATCAGAGGTTTTACCTAAAAGTATAAGGGATGTATTTCCCTGGATACCCATAAGCACATTGTTGAAGTTGTGGGCAATGCCACCTGCAAGGGTGCCAATTGATTCCATTCTTTGGGCTGCCTGGAATTGGGATTGGAGTTTCTTTTGCTCTTCCTCTGCCTTAACCTTATCGGTGATGTTTCTGGAAACCTGAATAAGGTTTACGATATCACCTGATTCGTCTTTAATAGGTACAGTATAGGCATCCCAATATGTTTCTCCTTCTATGCCCTTTGATTTAGTTTGATGCATAACAGCATGTTCAGTTTCACCAGTCTCAAGTGCCTTTTTGGTTGGGCATTCAGGACATGGGCTATCTCTGTCAACAAAGGCTTTATAACAGAGTTGTCCTACTAAATCTTCAGGGGCTATATTGAGTTCTCTGGCTGTTGTTTTATTTGCCCAGATTATTCTCATATCCTTATCAACAAGCCTGATTTTGTCAATTGAGGCATCAAGGATTGCTCTTTTCTGTGTCTCGCTTTCTCGCAGGGCCTCCTCTACCCGTTTGCGTTCGGTAATGTCTCTGGCAATACTTAAAATAACCTGTTTTCCCTGATAAGTCACAAGACTGGATTTAACCTCGACTGGAATTGTCTTCCCATCTTTGGTGGCGTGTGTTGTTTCAAAAAGCTGTATTTCATCGGTGGGTATTTGTTCGATTAAACCTTTTATCTCTTCCACGCCTATAGATGTATCGATATCTTGAGGTCGCATAGAAAGCAATTCTTTCCTAGAATAGCCTAAAACCTTAACAGCAGCATCATTTACATCTATAAAGTTCGCATTAAAATCAATGACCCAAGCTGTGTCACTCATCCCGTTAATTAACTCTCTATACTTCTCTTCGCTCTCGCGCAGCGCCTCCTCTGCCTGCTTGCGCCGGAAAATATTCACAGTAAGAGATGAAATCAGAATCAATAGGAAAGCAATGGCTCCTAATGTAATCCGGATTCGCCCTTTGTACTTTTCATAAAAGGAAAAAGGCTTATTTACAACAATGCTATCCTTTGGCAAATCCTTCTTGCTCAGACCGAAACGATTCATCTGCGCGTAATCGAACATGTAAACATTGGGGCTTTTGCGAATGATATCGATGTTGTTGGCGGATTCGCCGTGTAGGACCCGCAGAGCCAGCCGGGCTGCAGCTTCTCCCTGGGCATAGCCGCTAACCACCTTCCCTCCACAATGTCCAGGGTAGGACATGCGTACATCCCAGCAAGTGTAGACAGGCCCGGCAGAATTGTCGTTCACCAGTTTACTGGCTTCTCTCAGGGAAAGGAATACCCCGTCACGATCTCTGCCAAAAGACAGATGCAAAACCACGGTTTCTGCTGGTAAATCACGTAATGCTTCCCTCAATTCTGAAATCGTCATATCCGTAAGGTATTTAAACTCGACCTGTTCTTTGAAGTCCGGTGCTATCTTTCGCAATCGTGCAATATTGGCCAGAGCTGATTTCGATTGGTCGTGAACTACAGCGACTTGTCTGGTTCCCGGATGGAGACGCAGGGCAATCTGCAAAGTGCCGAGAATATCAGGATTCTCTACCACGCAGGTGATATTCGTGTAGCCGGCAATAAGCGAGTCTGTGAAATTATTGATCCCACAGAACACTATAGGAACACCCGGAAACAAGTCTTCTCTATTTCTCAAGAGAAAGTTTAGCGCATTATCGTCAGAACAGATAATGACGTCTAAGGATAGGGCACCGTATTTATCCTTATAAAGCTGAAGCAATTTTTCAAGATACGGTTTGCCCATATGTCTCTTGGTGTCCATATATTCAAAGAATATCTCTACATTTTTCTCCTTTCCCAAGACAGACTTTATACCTTCTGCAACATTGTCTGACCATATAAAGCCTATATGGTAGGACTGCAAGATGAGGGCTCTTTGTTGCTCCTGCGCCCTGGCCAAAGTCGCGCTGCCAAAACATAGATAGATGGCCAACGGTAATGCCAGGAGATAAGGCGCCACAGAATGAAAGTGAAAACAGGAACCAGTTAGAATGCTTGTAATCTTATGAATGAAGTTCATTTTTTCCTTTTTTGGTTCTTTGGCCATCTTAAAATCCTCCATTTGCCATCAAAACAAGAAAAATCCCATACATTATTATATTCGATGACATGTATAAGCTTTTTCCAATGCCACAAGGATGCTCTCCCTGTTTTTGGTTATTTTTTTGGTATATTTTATTCCTATTTCAGCAAATGACGGTTGGATTGTAACAACACTTTGATATTATTGGAAATGATATCAAGAGTTTCCGTGTTTATCAAGTATATGATTTCCTGGAGGGGTTTAATTTTCTATCAGAT
>Ga0315547_1002268_pt1 | contig 13758 bp, 9 predicted proteins | sample SalMarSW160240MG_2_FD_202542 | JGI IMG/M metagenome (GOLD analysis project Ga0315547, IMG submission 202542) | Salt marsh sediment microbial communities from the Plum Island Ecosystem LTER, Massachusetts, United States - Salt Marsh Sediment SW1601-240 ... | reverse complement strand
GCAGGATTGTCCTGGCGGCGTGGACTTGTGGCCTATAGAAGCTGATGGTGGTGGATTATCTCTTGGTCGCAGGGTAGCAGAGGAATACGGCAATGATGTGGCCAATTGGCAGGCAGCTTTGCCTTCGCCTGGCGAGTAGCTGGTCTATTCTTCGTTCATGTATTCATAAAGCTTGGTAAGAGCGTCACGGCGAATCTGGCGAATCCGCTCCCGTGTCAGATCCATCATCTTGCCGATATCCCTTAACGCCATCGGTTTACAAGTCCCAAACGGGCCAAGACCATAGTGCAGCCTCAAGACCTTGGCCTCTCTGGGGTCAATCCTGCTCAGGAGCCGCAAGGCCTTTGCTTGTTCTTCATCCGCCTCCAACTCGTCTTCCGGCCTGCCGGCATTATGGTCCTCTAACGTTGCCTCTAACATTTGGCTTTCGTCGGACTCCTCATCACTTGAGGTATCCCTCACAGAACTGAGAACATCTACAATCCTGTGTATGACCTTTGCCTTACGCAGCGGCAGTTTCATAATATCGGCCATCTCTTCCACATCCGGGGTTCTGCCTAAGCTGCTTTCCAGTTCCGCTATGGTATGACGCCACTGATTTATCAACACAACCATGTATGTGGGGATATGGATCGGCTGAACACTTTCTAACAGAGCGCGTTTAATACTCTGCTTAATCCACCATGCTGCGTATGTGCTGAACCGGACTCCACGATCGGGGTCAAAGTAATCCACCGCTTTTATAAGGCCGATGTTACCCTCTTCAATTAAGTCTCCAAGACTCATTCTCCGGTTGGTGTACCTTTTCGCGATATTAACTACCAGTCTTAGATTGCTTCGCACTAACTGCTCTCTGGCCCAGGGATCGTTATCTTCCACAATTAGTTTGCCTAAGAAATGTTCCTGCTCCTCTGTAAGAAGTGCCGCTTCATCGATTTCTTTGAGGTATTCTTTTATAGTGGCATCGAATGCTATAGTCTACCCTCCGCCCGGCACAAAGTCTTTCGACTTTGGCATAAAGGGCAAATTTGGTTTTTCCTGAACTCGTCTCACTGGACAATTCGTTTTTCACTGAGTGTAGGACGTATTTCAGGTATCGGCTAAATATGCCATCCGGTTTATCCCGATAGCAATTTTCCTCTTTCCCCCATAGTAATGCCGCAGTACGCAGTATGCCTTACGGTAGTTGTGTTAGTTATAGCATTTATATCAGGATCAGATTGTGTAAATTGTGCCGCCGTGCCGGGCTGCAACTAAGCCTTTGTTCTAAGCTGGAAGGTGGGTCATTAATCAGCTTCTGAGTCTTCTTCAATGCCGGTTATCGTTGCGTTCAGACCCAGAAGGATTGTTTTAACTGCGGGATCGTTAATTATCCTGTTTTTCCTTTGACTGCTGCTTTTAGGCTTCCTGGCTGTAGGCTGAGCCTTTTCTTGTGTGCTGCCGGCCATTTGGAAATTCAATGTTATAGCCCTGCCCAGGTGCTCACTTAACACGGACTTGATTTGCTCTGCTCGGTTATTGCTTTCGCACATTTCTTTCTGCATTTTAGCGGAAGGACTAAATTCGAGTGTAAGCACATTGCCTTGGAGCCGACTCGGTACAGCAGAGCTTAATAATCCTGCTGTGCCGTTACCAAGTTTGTCACTTACGACTTCCAGGATGCTTGGCCAGCCGGCTTTTATTGATTGGATTTCCGGCTGCTCGGATAATTTCTGTGGCTCGCTATTCGTGACTCGTCGCTCGTGGCTCGTTACACGTGGACCTTCATTTGTTAAATCTTTTTTTTTAACGGTCTCAGCTGGGCGGCCTTGCAATTGCGACATAAGCTCATCGACGTTGAGGAAATGCTCACTTAAGGCAAATCGCAGCAATGTTGCCTCTAAAAGCGCCCTGGGCGTGTCGCTGTTTTTAAGGGCCCAGCGCAACTTCTCAAGAGCGATTATGTTGTAAATAAGTGCAGCAGTATCGAATTTTTCAGATAGCTCAGTAGCGTGTTTTTTCTGTTCGGCTGTTAGAATCAAAAGATTGCTTTCTGAGCCGGACTTCGACGAGCTCAGTCGAGCCGTGGATTTTATTACCATTAAGTCACGCATACAATCAATAAGCGCACCAGCGGTTTGCACTTCGCTGAGACCTGTGCCGATTAAATCTTCCGTCGCAGCAAGTGTTCCGGCTGCATTGCCATCGCCTATTTGACCAATGAGATGATAGATTTTTTCACTATTCGGCTGACCCAGAAACTCCTCGAGCAGGTCAAACGTCAAGATTTCTTCACCGGTGCTTATAAGTCTGTCCAACAGACTCAGGGCATCTCTCATCGAGCCGTTTGCCATCTTAGCCAGAGGCAGAATCAGATCTTCTTCGTACTTAATTTTTTCTTGTTTGAGTATGAGCTTGAGCTGTCCGGCGATGAGACTGGCGTTTATATTGTTGAAGTCGAATCTCTGGCATCTGGATTGGATGGTGGGTATGACCTTATTCGGCTCGGTTGTTGCGAATATAAATTTGACATGGCTGGGAGGCTCTTCCAATATTTTCAGAAGCGCATTGAACGCCTCAGTGGTGAGCATATGCACTTCGTCTATGATGTATATCTTGAACCTCGCACGAGCAGGCCGAAAAATAGCGTTCTCACGCAGCTCACGAACGTTATCGACGCCGCGGTTGGTAGCGCCGTCGATCTCGATGACATCGATATCTTCGCCAAGATTTATAGAGATGCAGCTATCGCATTTACAGCATGGCTCATCGGTTGGGGCATCAACAGATAAGCAGTTAAGAGATTTAGCCAGCACTCGTGCCATAGTGGTTTTACCAACGCCGCGAGTGCCGGTAAACAGATAGGCATGTGCGACCCTGTCGGTTTTTATGGCGTTTTTGAGGGTTTTTGCGATAGGGTCCTGACCAACGACCTCATCAAACGTTTGCGATCTATATTTTCTTGCGAGTACGGTGTAAGACATCTGCAATTTATTATTACTAATGACTGCGTTTTATTGATTATTTGCCGAACTATAACACAGCGATAATATAGCAGATCTGATTATAATTTTCCACAAAAAGATTTTCATTTAGGCGTATTACAAGCCTTATTTAGTTCTCCGCAATATCCAATAAATACGCGAAACATAAAAATAATCGAGGCCTATACAGGATAAAACCTGTATAGGCCCCGAAATGGTGCAAAATAAAATCGCTCTGATTCAGGTTTTCCTAAATCGAGAATCAGATATTTTACTTGCCCGCAAGGTAGACAACCTCAGCCTGTGACAAGGCCCGGTTGTAAATCATCACCTCGTCGATAAGGACATCCCAATAGCGTTGTTCAGAATATTCTGAGTTAGCTCCAATCCACAAGTTGGTGGTACTTATACCCAAGCCGGTTGTACTTGCTTTAGTCACATCAGGTGCTGCATCCACATATAAACTGACCGTAGCACCATCATACGTTCGGCGGATTCAACTCATAAGTGCAACAAGTAGCGAAAACCGTGTGGGGCCTATACATAATCAATCAGTCAAGTATAGGCCCCAAGTTGATTTTAATGTCTGGACCTGACATTATTGTTCAGAAACAGGAAACCGCAGCCCGATATCATCAATGTACAAATCACCTGCACTACCAAGCTGTGGGTTAGCTCTATCACCTACACCAATTGACAGCCTCTTGATAGCCTGCATATTAACGCCGGTAAACTCCGTAAATAGGATATTCCACTCCGTGTAGGTGCCGATCGTAGTTGCAGCAGGGTCAGGATTTATAACAACCGCACTATTACCTGCACTATCCTGCAGCACCACATAAAGCTGCTCACCAATGTTGCTTTCTATGCCGATATCCTGCGATTGCCAATCGCCTGTGCCAGAGGTAGTAACATTAGAAAATTCGGCTGAGCACACCGCATCGATATTATCGCTTGCCAAGCATAAGCCTACATAGATATCCAGAAGCATAGGAATATCCACAGGAGTACCCAACGTCGTCCAAGTATTTCCATTAGCAGAATACTCTCCGGTAAAGGTGTTGCCGCTGCGGGTGAGTCTGAGCCATTGTGGAACGGTGATGCTAGCTTCTGTAGTTAGCTCAGTACCAGCATTTCCCTCACTACGATATTGGAAGTTAATTCCACTACCAAAGGTTACGACCATGGCAACATTTACAGACCCCGGTTCCAGCGACTCGCGAATCATAATTCCCGCCTTGGCCCCCGGAGCAGGATTATCGTTAGGATCGTCGGTGACAGCAGCAATACTGACTACCCTTGCAGTTATGCTGCCTTCGCCAGAAAGCTGTTTATAAGCGAAGTGGAAACTGTCAGCCTCATCTACGATGTCCTCACTACGGGAGGTCATTGTGATTGGTGGACCTTCTGTAAAGCTGCCGTCAGATGCCAGTATGCCTCTGAACCATAGCGATAAAGAGGTAGCACCTTTTGCGGTCCAATCCTGTGCATCCGTCCACTCGCGTTCTGCTTCGGAATAAAGCAATGTCCCGGTCTGTTCGTAGTTCGTGCCCTCATTTACAGTACCATCGTTGTCATATCGCAGGTACATGGCTTGAGAGCCACGGTTAATTATAGTCCTCTCGGCAAATGGAGGATCAAAGTGCCCCACAGTCATACCGGTATTATTCACGAAGAAATCTCCCCACGCATCAAATATCCTGTCAGGTGCGTAGTCGTTATAGTCTTCAAAATCATCCACAACAATATAGTCTGCTGTCGTAAAGCTCCAGACACTTCCCGGCCACGGGCTTTCGGGGTTAAGGTCATTAACCTCATCAACCCGCCAGTAGTAAATCTGGTTCACATCAAGTGGTGGTGATAAGGGTCCATATTTCTCTCGTCCTGCTGGTGTTGTCGCAATCTGACTCAGAGAGTTTGGATCCGAGCCAAAGAATATATTATGCGAAGCAGCGTATTTTCCAGGATTCCAGTGAAGCACGGGTGTCTGATTCACATATGTGCTGCCATTTTCGGGGGTCGGCCCAAAGGCATTCACGGGCTTGTATGGCGACAGGTAACTGCCCTGAATAATCTCCATGTTTGGAATGCCGGGACCTTGCCAAGCCACCCGGCAGTGGTCCCAATCGGCGGCTTCCTTCCATATCGCCATGATGTAGTATCTACTACCTCCTATCAGTGGGATTGGATCGGACTTTCGATTAAAAGCATCGTACCACCCCCAGGTAGGCTCAGAAGCTAAAAGTTGTACGTTGGTGGGGTCATCATCGGTGCTCAACCATAATTCGCCTTGGTCGGCACATGTGAGCCAGAACGTATAGTTACCGGTCAGCGGCACATAGAGCCAACCATGAATTCGGCCACCGTAGTTATCATCGTAGCTACCCCCAGGCTCCGTCCCAATGCTGAACAAGGTTATCTCTTCGCTCCGGGTTGGATTGTCCGGATAATTCCCATTATCCGTGAGATCGGTTATAGCAGAGCCAGCAATACCTTCCCATATATCAAAGACGACCGTACCTAAGCCCTCAAGGGTGGTGGTGAAGCTCCAGACATCACCTGTATGTGTGTTTACGCCATCGAACTCGTCTACCCGCCAATAATAAGTCTTCTCACGTTCGAGCAAACCAGGAGGACTATAATTCGGTTCTGTAACAGTCCCTTTATCTGTGCCGCCTGTGCCGGCCTGCACATCCTGGAGATTATCGCCTAAATACACATGATGCGACTGCGCACCTGTGCCTGCTGCCCAGCTCAATGTTACATTTGGATCAACAAACAAGGAACTATCGACTGGAATGGGCTGGTAGGCAGATTTTGAGGAGACTGTAAAGCTCCAAATATCGCCTTTCCATGGACTGTCGGGATACTGACTATTTACCTCATCGACCCGCCAATAATAGGTCGTGCCTGGAATAAGGTCGTCGACCGTATAACTATTGGCATCATCCACATGTGCTTTGTAAATTTCACCAGGCCCCATTGGACCACTGTTAGTGGCAGTATTTACATCGTCTAAATTGTCGCCTAAATACACATCGTGCGAGACGGCATAACCACCCGGCAACCAGCTAAGGTTCACAGTTGTACCAGAAAGAAGTGCACCTTCAGCCGGCCTGGGACGACGAGCAATCTTTACCGGAATAAGCGAATAGATCTCTAAGCCATTAATGAAACCAAAGGGATTATTCGCGCCCGATAGTTCAGTAGTGTTCGGATTAGCTGTACATTCCAGAACAATTGTACCGGTGCTATCTGGGGTTGTCAGTCCCCAAAAAGCGTGAGAGTATGCAGACGTAGGCCCTTGCCCACCATTGAACGAAGTCGTGAAAATATAATCCCCATTGGCTATCCAGTCCGCGATACGATTGCCTGCACTACCTGTATCATACGCATAAACTGTTATCTCGTAGGTTTGATTAGGCACAAGTCCCGATAATGTAATCGTCATTCCACCGGGTCGTGAAAATACAAAATCTCGATAAATCTGCTCAAACGGTATTCCGGTTGGCGCAGCGCGTCGTCGTGAATCAAGAGTACCGGCGGTAAATTCAACCGTAATACCATCTACTTCTGAGCCGCTGTCAGCAAGGGTAAAAGAAACAAAGTTAGGCTCTGTTTCTGCAGAGATGTCTCCGTTGTTAATATCCAGCTTTAGGATTGGATAATAAATCTCATCTGCTGCTTTTAGGTTGATACTGCCACACATCACAACAAACAGTACAAACAACAATCTTATAGGGATTTTTTTTATCATGATTCTACCTCCTTCTTACTTAAAAAAGCTGACAATTGCATGACTGGAAATGAAACATTAAAAACTACAAAGCAAATCAGTTTTCTACACAAATTACCTCTCCTCCCAAAAAGTTAAAAAAGCAGATCAACATGCTTTGGCCACACACCAAAACACCCTTGCCTTCGATCCTGCACCAATTGAAACTATCGCTAAAGTACCAGCTTCTCCGCCCTTTGGATCTAAAGCCTTCAGACACTTGATGCAGAGTAAATATCGTCCACACAAAACCTCTTGTTTATATAATATAAATAAAACAACTCCGAGAGAACCTCATTTTGGATAAAAAAATCATCATTTTGTGCAATCCGCACTAATTGAACATATACAAATACATCCAACCACCAGAAAGATTGCTAAATCGTTGGCAGACAATTTTAGTGTGGGTTTTTAACTCATCTCGGCGAAGACCGAGCCGTAGCGGGATTAACTCAGAGAATGGCATTTACGGTATTCAAGCGGTGTCATCCCTTTTAGCTGCTTGAAGTACCGAGCTATGTTTTTGATGTCTGAGTAGCCCAGAGTCGAGGCGATGTGAGATATAGGCACGTTTGTGCTCACCAGCAACTGAGCAAGCTGGTCCACCCTAACATGCTTGATTTCTTCGTGTACCGATCGGCCGAGTATCTGGGCAAACCGATTATATAGGCTGCGACGGGACAAGGAAACCGCGCGCAGCACATCATCGACCTGAATTGCTTCTTTCCTGGCACGTCGATGGATAAAATGCAATGCCATCAAAACGTCGCGGTCAGCAACTGCAAAGACGTTGGTTGATTGTCTGGTCACAACGTGGGTAGGCCGGACAACAATTTTCTGATTTGTCACTTTTTTGCCCGCCATTATTTTATCCAACGCCCCAGCGGCCTCATAACCTGCTTTTTCCGCACTTACGGCCATGCTGGAAAGAGGCGGGCTGACTAAATCACAGATTAGGTCATCATTGCCCAATCCTATAATTGCAACCTGCTCCGGCACATGAAGGCCCGCAATCTTGCAGGCCTCGAGAACGTGCTGGCCTTGATCGTCATTACAAGCCATCAAGCCGATTGGTTTTGGCAATTGTTTAAGCCAGGCCGTGATGGCATCCAACTCTTTCTCCCATGAACGTTGGGCCCTTGATTTATTCAGCTCGTATTCGTAGTATTGTGTTTCAAAACCAGCTTCAGCAATTCTCCGGCTAAAGCTTTTGCCTCTTTCGCGAGACCAATAATACATTTGCCCGAATCCGCAATATGCAAATTGCTTGAAGCCTCGATGTAAAAGATACTCAGCGGCCATTCTCCCTATGGCCGCGTCATCGGTTATGATGTTAGGCAAATTCGGAAATAGCTCAGTGTACGGAGAAACAACTGTAGGAAGCCCCAGAGCAAGAATCTTCTCAGTCTGCTGTCGTGTACGTTGTTCACGCAGAATTAAACCATCGGCACCCATCTTGAATATTTCATCCAAAGTGATTTTTCCACCACCGGTTCTCCAGTAGAATGGGGCCTTTTTGAAAAATATCCAGGGCCCATGACTACGAGAATATTGCGCTATGCCGCGCAGAATGGACCGTCCATACGTCCGCGAAGTCTCCATCATAAGTATAACTTTGCGACTCTTACTCATGGCTCGTAGTTACCTATACCTAAGTCATCAAGGCATCGCCACAATAACCGTTCATATTAACGAAAGAAAATAAATTAGTTTTCTATACATATCAAGAAAATTTCCTGAAAGAAAGAATAACTCGATGTTTGATTCTCGATACTCAAGACTCGCCGAACATCGAACATCCAACCTCGATCTCTCATCATTGAGGTTAGCCTATTTGATTACCGTAAATAACATTCTCTAAGCTACTTATATCGCACGAAATGAACTGGTAATATATGTTCCAACCTGCAATAAATATGGTTCCTTTGACATTGGAAGATAAATATATAATTGCACATAATGACGATTTATTTAGCCAAAATGAGGTTCCATTTGAAAAGATTTATTGCGATAATTATAAATAGATTACTGTGTTTGCGTATACATAACGATGAACAATGAAGTTCAACAAATAAAAGGAGCGGAATTATGAATAGACAAAAGAGATTTACCACATTAGAACTCCGCATCCAAAGTAGGCATCTCAAGAATCAAAGATTGCTTCTAACGGGTTTTACATTAATTGAGCTTTTGGTCGTGATAGCTATAATAGCGATATTAATGGCAATTCTAATGCCGGCGCTACAGAGGGTAAAAGAGCAGGCAAGGGAAATGGCCTGCAGGGCTAATCTACGTCAATATGGTATAGCACAATCTATATATCTGGATGATAATGACTTCAAATATCCTGACCCATGGCTCTCTCTTGTGGCTAATCAGGACCCCTACTCCAATTACCCACATTACTGCCGCTGGCATGACCCGAGATACCCGCCCGACGGCCCGTTCTGGCCATATCTGAAGAACACAAAGGTCCATTTATGTCCATCGTTCAAAATCCTATCCAAAAACCTGGGAGAAAAGCATCCGGGTCATGATCCAGATATACCCGTTATTCCTCAATATAGTTACAGCATGAATTACTATCTGAATCTGAAGTTCTTTGATATAACCAGAAGCAAAGATAAGGTTTTTTTCTTTGCCGAGGAGAATATGTGGCTGCGAGACGGTTGCGAGTATGTACTAAACGACAATGCTCTATGCGGTGATGGTCGCGATTGGTTCGCCACTTTCCATAGCACTGCAAGTGGTGATTTAGATAGCGGTACCAGCAATGCAGTGTTTGTGGATTCCCATGTCGAAGAGGTGCGTTCGGCTCTGGGTAAAGATCCAAGTGATACTTCAGAAATGGAGTTAGACGGCAAGAACGAGAAATATGCCTGGCCAAAAAAACAGGAATCTAAATAATAAACTGCTGCCCCGCATCAATTGTTTTACAATATAAATGGCAATCAAGTTTTCGATTAGAAGCTCTTAGCAGGTCCAATTGGTGCGGGGTAGATTCATTGAGGAGCGTAATTATGAGGACACGGAAAGGTTTTACCCCGTTAGAAATCAGCATTCCTGCTCAGGAAAACCGAAGATTTCTAACGGGGTTTATCCGCCTCGGCGGATTTACATTAATTGAGCTTTTAGTTGTTATAGCAATCATATCGATATTGATGGCGATCTTGATGCCGGCGCTGCAGCGGGTAAAAGAGCAGGCAAGAGAAATGGGCTGCAGAGCCAACCTTCGTCAATATGGAATAGCGCAGTCTATGTACTTAGACGATAATGATGGCCGATATCCATCCGCGTGGAGATCTCTCGTGGGAAATGAGTACCCCTATGCCAATTACCCACGCTTTTGCAGATGGCACGACCCGAGATTTCCACCTAATGGCCCATTCTGGCCCTATTTGAAAAACGTGAAGGTACATCTATGTCCAACATTCAAAATCTTAGCCAAGTTCCTGGGCGAAGCGCATCCCGAACACGACAAATCCATTCCTGTTATACCGCAATACAATTACAGCATGAACGCTTACTTAGGCTCGAAGACAGGCGACAAGGACGGCTCAGGTGAAGCAGACTCAAGTGGACACGGCGGAATTTATAAGTTAACGGAAATAACCAGAAGCAAAGCTGAAGTATTTTTCTTCGCCGAGGAGAATATGTGGCTGAGGCCGGGTTGCATCCGCGTACTAAACGACAATGCTTTATGCGGTGATGGACGTGACTGGTTTGGAACATTCCACAGCACATCAACCGGAAAATTAAATGGAGGCACAATCAACGCTGTATTTGTGGATGCTCACGTTGATGAGGTTCGCTCAGCTCTGGGTGAAGACCAGACTGATACATCACAAATGGAGTTCGGCAGGTTTGAAAAATACTCCTGGCCGCATAAACAACCATTTCAATAAAAATATTCAATCGAGGAACATCATTATGAACAAGCGAATTGGATTCACCCCATTAGAAATCGGTCCCGATTATATCGGGAGGAAAAACCGAGTATTTCTAACGGGGTTTAACCCGTTAGAAATTAGAAACAAAGGTAAGCATCCCAAGAATCGAGGATTGCTTCTAACGGGTTTTACATTAATAGAGCTTTTAGTAGTAATAGCCATTATTGCGTTATTGATGGCGGTACTTATGCCGGCAATACAACGGGTTAAGAAACAGGCAGCGGCAGTCGCTTGTATATCAAGACTTCGCCAATGGGGACTTATATTTTCGATGTACACCACCGACAACAACGGCTATTTCCATACAAGGGAATTTGGCACTAACTATGAAAAGATGTGGCCACAATTCTATCAGCCATATTATAATGACCCAATGATGCGATGCTGCCCGGCGGCCAAGAATCCTAACAATAACTGGGGCCCGTTTGGTACCTGGGGCACAAAGGGAGGACCAGCGGACGCAGATTGGGGTTGGGGAGGTGACTGGGCTCCGAAGGCAGGGTTTTTTGGCAGTTACGCTATGAGTCGATATGCTCTTAATAAAGAAGGATCACAATTCTGGAGGCAGACTGGTGTAAAAGGTGCAGATAAAATCCCAGTGTTTTTGGGTTGTATGTATGTTGCTATTAATCCAACTGAGGCAGATGGGCCTCCCGCATATGATGGTGACCGTTCTAGTCAGATGCAGTTTTCATGTGTCAATCGGCATATTGGGCATGTCAACGCTCTTTTTATGGATTGGAGTTCCAGAAAAGTCGGTCTCAAAGAACTCTGGAAGCTAAAGTGGCATCGTGAGTACGACACGGCTGGCTCCTGGACCATTGCTGGCGGCGTTGCACCTACGGACTGGCCACAATGGATGAGAAGCTTTAAGGACTACTAAGAAACGCACTAATTGATTACAGACCTGCACTTTTACTGACCAGCCATTTAGGCTGAAAGGTTGTCAATCCAGATAGTTCAGACACTTGCGGAGCATTTCAATATACCGACAACGAAAAGATATTATCTTACTGCGCGGCCCGAAGGCTTTGTCACAGCAGGTGAATTGTTGAATAGTATTTTGGCTTAACCTCAAGATAATTGACACTAAATTGAGATCGGCGTGCGCTTTTGGCTGTTTTTGCCGCATAAGGACTTGACAGTATAAATATGAACCTGTTAGTATCAAATTAAGTTATGGGTAGGTAGCTCAGTCGGTAGAGCAACGGACTGAAAATCCGTGTGTCGGCGGTTCAATTCCGCCCCTGCCCATTCGATAAGTTGTAGATAGGCAAGCAGTTATGGTTGCTTGCCTTTTTCTATTGGTGGTCAAAAACAGGCCGCGTACCAAAACGTACCAACTTTTGACACAGGCCCCGGGCAGTTGCGACCCTTGCACGGTGGATTAAATCATCCGCCACGGCAAGGTAGAATTGATGAGTTGTGGCAAAATTTGAATGTCCTGCAAGTGTCATTACATCGTACTCGCTCATGCCATTGGCAAACCACATGCTTATGGCTGTCCTCCGGATGTCATGGAAAGTCCCTGTTTTGACGCCCGCTTTTCTGAGGATTTTGTCAAAGCTCCTCTTGAAATTATTTACCACCTTTAGCCGGGAGTCAGAGAGAGTCCACTTACCTTTTGGCCTGAGCACATTCTGGATGTAGTCGTACCGAGATATAGGAACGAAAACATATGGATACCCTTCCGGCTGCCGTGACTGGTGATCTACAAACATCTGAACGATCTCCTCTGTCAAAGGGAGAGTTCTCTGGTCAGCATCTTTGACGAGCCATTCCCAAGTATCCTTGGTATTTTTCTTGGGCCTTACTTCGATAGTTTGTGCATTGAAATCTATATCAGCCCAAGTACAATTCAAAAGCTCTGCACATCTCATAGCAGTGGCCAAAGCTACTGTGATTAACAAATCCCATTTGGCAGATTTCTCTGGATTCCATTCGAGGGTGTATTCCTGGGCAGCTTTCTGGATCCTTTGGCATTGAGCATCGGTGTAAATATTGATCTTTTTCTTGGATGCTCTCGGCATGGCGATATGCTGCAATGGATTCTCATCAAGCTGTTTGCGGTTGACCGCTAGTTTGAACAGCCTCTTTATATGCCGTAGCTTCTTAGCTATGGTTGCTTTGCTATTACCACGGTCAAGACATGTCTGAAGATACAACTCGCCATGTGCCAGAGTGACACTACGAAAATCAATATTGCCAATTGTCCCAATGAAATCTTTCATAGCCGATTTATTCTCACACCTTGTACTTTCCCTGATCTGATCACCTGTCCTTGCTAGGCTGTTTTTTGTAAAATCTCTAAGTCTCATAGAGCCGGAAGCAACATAGCCCATTCTAAGCTCTTTTTCCTTCTGGGCACACTGCCTTTCGGCTTTTTGCTGGTTTGTGTGGCCAAGGGTTTCACATTTTCGTTTCCCATCTTCACCTTTATAACGAAGGGCATAGGTAAATTTCCGGCCACCACACCGTGGCCGTTTGTTGAGCTTCACCAACTGTTCCATATTACCTCCTTTCTGGTGCCGGTTCAGCTCACACGATATAAACCGGATTATACGTGAGCTAAAACTAAAGCGCAAGTCTTATTTTCCGACATCAGTTTCTTTTTCCATCCACTCCAGAATGGCTTTTTTGGGGTACAAAGCTTTCCGGCATATATGAATCCTGGGCAAGCCTCGAAATTTCTTTAGGTGCTCAATTACATTATGATAGTCCTTTGAATTGCTGATCTCCGGTATCCTGAGAAAGTGTATAACTTCAGATTCAGTCATCAAATCAGAACTATTGTCAATCTTTGTTGAAACATGCCCGCATGGATTTTGGCTGTTATCTGAATTCATTAAACCATCTAAGTTGTTGGCGGTTCTACTCATCGGAATTTGTGGATTTTAATTTTATGTACTTGTAAGCTTCATTTGCAACCAACGCGACCATAGGAAGGTCTTCGATGTTATACCCATCCTGATTGATATTTCGGTATAGTATTTATGTTATTATAGGACGCAAGCCGATATATCTATTGATGCATGGATTCGAATTGACATCCAAGGAAATCAACTCTCTG
>Ga0315547_1002267_pt1 | contig 13758 bp, 14 predicted proteins | sample SalMarSW160240MG_2_FD_202542 | JGI IMG/M metagenome (GOLD analysis project Ga0315547, IMG submission 202542) | Salt marsh sediment microbial communities from the Plum Island Ecosystem LTER, Massachusetts, United States - Salt Marsh Sediment SW1601-240 ... | reverse complement strand
CTTTTTACTACACCCTTTTTCAAAAAAGGGTGTAGTAAAAAGGGACGCCCCGCTGACGCACCCGTCCCTGAAATAAAATTGGTCATTATTTGTAGTAATAGATAAGACCTCGTACCAAATCCTATTACCCTCTCAAGGAGACGGTGGAGGATAAAGGTCGAGAATTATTAATAAAGAATTAGTTATATGAAAAAATATCTAGCTTACAGTATTCTGCCAGCTTTGGCTTTAACTCTGGTTGGAGCTGGTATTGTTTCAGCTCATGGCTGGTTTGGCGGGTTTGGCCAGGCAACGCCTGAAGAAATGGCTCAAGGACAGGAAGCAATGTTACAAAAACAGTCCGAGCTTTTGGGTATTAGCGTGGGCGAAATAAAAGATGCCTGGGCAGAAGGCAAAAATTTTCGGGAAATTGCCGAGGAACAAGGAATTAGCCAGGGACAGCTTCAGGAAAAGATGAAAGAGACAAGACAGGAACAGCTCCAAGCTCAACTTCAGGCAATGGTAGATAATGGAGTGATTAGTCAAGAGCAGGCTAATCGGCGTTTACAATTTATGGAAGAGCGAATGGCTAACGGCGAGATGGCTAAAGGATTCCATAGAGATTTTGGCCGATGCTTCGGCTGGTAAAATTCGTTCTCAATATTTGATTCACCCCCAAGAAATCTAAGGCGCTTCGTTTCGGTAAAATGTTAAAAAACGAAGGCCTTAGATTTTCTTTTTGTAGATGGTTTCTAAGTTATTCAAATCAATGTTTCGACATAAATTCATATCTTTAGTAAGTCTCCTGATGATTGTCATGGGAGGTTATTTGGGCTATCAGGGATTGGCTCAGGATGGAGAGGCGATTCAGTATACCACCGCGGCCGTTGAGAGGGGCACCCTTATTTCTTCTATATCAGGCAGCGGCCAGGTCTCGGCTTCTGACCAGGTAGATGTTAAATCAGAGGTTTCCGGGGATGTGGTTTATCTCGGAGTAAAGAACGGCCAGGAGGTGAGAGCTGGCCAGCTTTTGGCTCAAATAGATAGCCATAACGCCCAAAAGGCAGTCCGCGACGCGGAAACGGCTTTGGAAACAGCTCAGCTTGAATTGGAAAAATTACTGGAACCGGTTGATGAACTTGATTTGCTCAAAGCGGAAAATAATTTAATTCGGGCGAAAGAATCGAAGCAAGAAGCCGAAGATGATTTGCCCAAGACCTATGAAGATGGATTCAATAACATAGCTAATACTTTCCTTGATTTACCTAGTATTATGTCAGGACTTCAAGGAATTCTATTAAATAGTGATTTTAGCGATAATCAATGGAATATTGATTACTATGCAGATAAGGTGGATAGTTATGATAGTCGGATTTTGAAATACAAAGAAAAGGCGCGTTCAAATTATCGGATTACTCGCGATAATTATGAGCAAAGTTTCGATGACTATAAAGAGACCAGCCGATATTCTGACTCAGCCACCATTGAAGCGTTGATTGACCAGACCTACGAAACAACCAAAGATATTGCTGAAACGGTTAAGAGTATTAAAAACTTTATTGATTTTTATGAAGATATTGCCAGTCAGCATGATTTAGGAATACCTTCTCCGGTGGCAACTCATCAAAGCAGTTTAGAAAGTTATACTTCAATAACTAACAGCCATCTTTCCAGTTTGCTTTCTATTCAACAGACTGTTGGGAATTCCAAAAAGGCGATTATTGATGCCGAACGTTCAATTGAGGAACTGGAATTGTCCTTAGAGGATTTAAAAGCCGGGACTGATGATTTGGATATCAGGGCTAAAAAAATTGCTATTCAACAAAAGGAAGATGCTCTCTTAGATGCCCAGCAGGATTTAGCAAAATACTATGTTCGGGCGCCATTTGACGGCCTGGTTGCCGAAGTAAATGTTAAAAAAGGAGAATCTATTTCTTCCGGCGCGGTGGCCACGCTGATTACCAAACAAAAAGTGGCCGAGATTACTATTAACGAGATTGATACAGCGGTGGTTAAAGTCGGACAGAAAGCGACTATTACTTTTGACGCAGTTGAGGATTTGACTATCACCGGAGAAGTGGCTGAAATTGACACTTTGGGAACCGTTACCCAAGGAGTGGTTACTTACGATGTCAAGATTGTTTTTGATACCCAGGATGAGAGAATAAAACCGGGTATGAGCATGTCTGCTTCAATTATTACGGAAATGAAACAGAATGTGCTCATGGTCCAAAATTCGGCCATAAAATCTGAAGGCGACTGGCAATACGTGGAAATTTTAGAAAACGGGAATGCCCGGCGTCAACCGATTGAAACAGGCCTTTCAAATGATTTATACACTGAAGTAATCAGCGGGGTTGAAGAAGGCGCTCAAGTTGTTACCGGACAGAGTTCCATTTCGTCAACGGCTCAATCGTCAGCTTCATCCGGACAAAACAACGAGAGGTCGCCGGAAGGCATGAATATGATAAGAATAATGCGATAGGGATAGCTTCCGGCCCGGGGCGTCCACCCGGGGCGTCCCTTTTTACTACACCCTTTTAAAGGGCGTACCTTTCGACCACGTCCTCGCTTCGCGACTTTTCCGGCGACTTTCAAAGGGTCGCCCTTTCAGACACGTCCTCGCCAAAGGCGAGGGAGTGGCCCTCAATGGCAACCCTTTGGCTATGATTGAATGTAGAAAAATTACAAAAGTTTATAAAAGCGGCCCCTTAAATGACTCAGGACAAAGCATAGAGACAAAAGCGCTTTGGAATGTTTCTTTTTCCATAAAAGACGGGGAATTTGTGGCTATTATCGGTCCGTCCGGTTCAGGCAAGTCAACCTTAATGCATATTTTGGGAGCGCTTGATACGCCGACCAGCGGTCAATATCTGCTGGACGGATATGATGTTTCTGAATTCAGTGATGACCAGCTGGCCGATGTTCGCAAGAATAAAATCGGTTTTGTTTTTCAGGCCTTTAATCTTTTGCCCAGAGCCAGCGTTTTGAGGAATATTTTTCTTCCTTTGGTTTATGCCGAGACCGATAGAGATGAACGTAAAGAACTTGCCGAAAAAGCGCTTAGTCAGGCAGGCATTGATGAATCGCATTTTCACCATCTTTCAAACCAGTTGTCGGGTGGAGAGATGCAAAGAGTGGCTATCGCCCGGGCCCTGGTTAATAACCCGTCTTTAATTCTGGCTGACGAACCAACTGGAAATTTAGATAGCAAGACAGGCGAAATTGTTTTGGGGACTTTTAAAAAACTGAATGAAGAAGGAAGGACAATTGTTTTAATCACTCACGAAAAATATATCGCCGAACACGCCGAGAGGGTAATTACTATAAAAGACGGCGGAATTGTCGAAGATACCAGAAGCCGTCAGTCCAAAACGTTTAGAGAAATAAAGGAGTAATCAGATATGCTTTTTGTTGATTTAATTGAAGAGACATTTTTTGCCGTTTTGACCAATAAAGCCAGGTCCGGTTTGACGATACTGGGTATTGTTATCGGTATTAGTTCGGTGGTGGCCATGATTTCAATAGGCCAGGGCGCGACCAGCGATATTTCAAAAAATATTCAGTCATTGGGTTCAAATTTGCTGGTGGTTATGCCCGGCTCGCAGAGGGGTATCGGTTCGCAGGTCCGCGGCGGCATGGGTTCGGCCAGCACTTTAGTTCTTGAAGATGCCGAGGCGATTACCGAACAAGTTGATTCTATAGAAATGGTTGCCCCGGAAGTTTCCGCCAGAAAACAGGTTATCGTAAAAAGCGAGAATACGAATACAAGTATTTACGGAATTACTCCGATTTATGCCGAAGTAAAGAACATTGAAATGGAAGCAGGAAATTTTATAACCGACCAAAACGTGAAAAAAAATTCTAAAGTGGCTGTTTTGGGACCCGATACAAGAGATGATTTATTTGGCGAGAATGTAAATCCAGTTGGCCAGAAAATCAAAATTGAAAAAATGGAATTTACGGTAATCGGAGTTACCAAATCCAAAGGAGGAACCGGATTCGGAAGCTCTGATGATTTAATTTACATACCTATCAGCACCGCCCAGCGTTATTTGACCGGGAGCGATTCGGTCAGCAGTATTAATATCCAGGTTGCCAAAGAAGATTTAATGTCTTCCGTCCAAGAACAAATTACTAATCTATTGCTAATCAGGCATAATATCGCCAATTCCTTAAATGCGGATTTTAGCATTATGAATCAGGCGGACATTTTGAATACGATGTCTGATGTGACCGGAACGCTTACCTTGCTTTTAGGCGCCATCGCCGGTATTTCTCTTATTGTCGGCGGTATCGGCATTATGAATATGATGCTGACCACGGTGACCGAAAGAACGAGAGAAATCGGTTTGCGTAAATCCTTGGGGGCCAAGAATAGAGATATAACTTTTCAGTTTTTGGCCGAGGCGGTTAGCCTTACTTTTGTCGGTGGGTTTATCGGGATTATTTTGGGCTGGCTAGCCTCTATCTTGGTTACCAAATTTAGCGGGATGACTACTCTGGTGACCGCCTGGTCTGTTCTTCTGGCTTTTGGCATAGCGGCGGCTATTGGAATTATTTTCGGATATTATCCAGCCCGGCGAGCGGCCTCGCTTAATCCAATAGAAGCATTGAGATACGAATAATAAATTTATAATTAACAATAAAAAGCATATGACAGGTCAAAATAGAAAAACGGTTTTACTTCGCAACTCAATAAATATGGGGCAGAGTTAAAGCATATACGGAATCGTCAAGAAGGCGGTTTTTTGGTAGAATGGTATTATGATTGAAGTCAAAAATTTAACAAAAAGATTCAGTGACTTCACGGCAGTTGACAATATCTCTTTCTCTGTGAAGAGGGGAGAAATTTTTGCTTTTTTGGGACCGAACGGAGCGGGCAAAACAACGACTATAAAAATACTGACAACTCTACTTAAACCGTCGGCTGGAATTATTACGATTAACGGCCATAATCCGGTTGAAGAGCCAGACGATACCCGTCGTTCTTTTGGTATTGTTTTTCAGGATCCAAGCCTGGACGACCGGCTGACGGCTTACGAAAATATGGAATTCCACGGCATTCTTTATAAAATTACGAAAGATGTTCGGAAGTCTCGAATTGAGCAGCTACTAAAATTTGTTGAGCTTTGGGATAGAAAAAATGATTTAGTAGAAGATTTTTCGGGAGGAATGAAGCGCAGGTTAGAAATCGCCAGAGGACTTTTGCATCATCCTAAGATTTTGTTTTTAGATGAACCAACTTTAGGTCTTGATCCTCAGACTAGAAATCATATCTGGAATTACATCAAAGATTTAAACAGAGAAGAAAGGGTTACTGTTTTTTTCACTACTCACTACATGGACGAAGCAGAGAAGTCGGCAGAAAGAGTTGCCATTATTGATTACGGAAAGATTGTCGTCCAGGGAACCCCGGAAGAATTAAAATCAAAAACCCAAGCTTCCTCATTAGAAGAGGCCTTCTTGGCTCTTACCGGCCGCGAAATACGCGAGGAAGAGGTAAAGGGCATTGATAGAATGAGAATGCATGTGAGGGGTAGAAGAAAATAGAAACTTTGTTGTATATTTACTTGTTCGCTCGGAAATGAAAACAAGTTTTCATTTCACTCGCTCACGGCGTAAATAAAAAATATGAACGTTATTTATATTCTTTGGCTCAGACAACTAAAAAGGCATTTTAGATCAAAGACGAGACTAATCGGTTCACTTGGCCAGCCATTGCTTTTTCTATTTGCTCTGGGATTTGGTCTTGGGCCCGTATTTCAGCAAGCCGGCCGGGGCGACTACGTTCAGTTTCTGGTTCCGGGTATTATTGCTATGGGGATTCTTTTTACGGCAATTTTTTCTGGTATCGAAATCATTTGGGACAGGCAATTCGGATTTTTAAAAGAAACTTTGGTTGCTCCAATCTCTCGCCTTCAAATTATGATCGGCAGGACCCTGGGAGGAGCAACGGTAGCAATGATTCAGGGGATAACTGTCTTAATTATTTCCCTTGCAATCGGATTTAAAATAGAAAACGTCGGCTTGCTGCCCCTGATGTTCATCTTTATGTTTCTTATCGCTCTTCTTTTTACCGCTTTGGGAACTGCTATCGCTTCGGTACTTGAAGATATGCATGGCTTTCAATTGATTATGAGTTTTTTGGTAATGCCTCTCTTTTTTCTTTCCGGTGCCCTTTTCCCGCTTCAGGGATTGCCGAAATTTATAAACTTTGTTGCCGTCATTAATCCGCTTTCTTATGGAGTCGATGGTTTGAGAGCAGTATCGATAAACGGCGCATATTTTGGACTATTTAATGATTTTTTGGTTTTAAGCATTATAACAGCTTTTCTTTTGGCAGTAGGAAGCTATCTTTTCTCAAAAATCCAAATTTAAAATTAATTAAAAAATCACTTGTATGAAAAAAATATTTATAATTATCATATTAGCAATTGTTGGGAGCGGCGCTTTTTACGGAGGGATGGAATACGCCAAGAATAGAGGAACAGGCGATAGTTCTTCTTTAGGTAACTTCCAAAACTTGCAAAATCTTTCTCCGGAAGAACGAGCTCAAATGCGTCAGCAGTTTGGAGCAAATATCGGGTCGGCCCCGAGGGGCGGGCAATTTGGAGAGCGCTTAGGAAACGGATTTATCAACGGTGAAATTATTGCCAAGGATGACCAAAGCATAACTATTAAACTGCCCGATGGCGGCTCAAGGATTGTCTTTTTTTCCGAATCTACCGATATTACCAAGTCGGCCAGCGGCTCCGTAGACGATCTTACAGAGAACGAACAGGTTATCGTAAATGGTCAGGAAAATTCCGATGGCAGTTACACGGCGGCGACTATTCAAATAAGGCCTTAAGGCGATTTATGATTTACCGACGGCTCGGCCATTAATCAAATAAAAAACACCCGCCTGAAGCGGGTGTTTTTTATTTGAGAGTAGCGGTTGTTTTACCAACGACCGCCGCGGTTGTCACCGCCGAATCCTCGACCGCCGCCGCGATTAAAATCTCTTCGCGGAGGACGTTCTTCCATCGGACGGGCTTCATTGACTGTCAGAGTACGACCGTCGAGCTCTTTGCCGTTCCACATTTCCATAGCTTTTTGAGCCTCTTCATCAGAAGACATCTCAACAAAGCCGAAACCTTTTGAACGACCGGACATTTTATCGGTAATAATGGTTGCCGATTCAACGGTGCCGGCCTTGGCAAAGGCGTCCTTCAGTCCGTCTTCAGTCGTGTCGTAAGACAAACCGCCAACATATAATTTTTTAGCCATGCTTTAGACCTATTGCTTGATAAGATTTCGGCTATATTTTGCCACGAAAATTATCAGTCAAAAGGTCTATTCCTTATATGATTAGTGTAAGCCGACCTGTTCTCATTTTTCGCCTCATTAGATAAATCTTTAACTAACGGGCTTGATTTCTACTTTCTAAGAATAAAGGGTATTAAACCCTGTAGTTGCTTGCTTGCTCGGACAGAAAAACAAGTTTTCCTGTCTCTCGCTCGCTGCGCAAATAAACATCTTATTTAACTTACACTTGATCGTATAAGGAAAGAGAAAACTTATTGAGAAAACTTACATCTAGGTAACAGTATAAGCTATTGTCATAAGGAAGTCAAGGGATAGCGACAAAGAGCTTTTATTGTCAAATCGAGGGACGCCCTTTTCAGGGACGCCCCGGCAGGCCGGGGCGTCCCTGAAAAGGGCGTCCCTTGTGTTGTTTATCTGTTTTTGGTAGAATATAGCCAATCAATCTAATCATTCAAAATATATGAACAAATCTCCATCATTAATTGGTCTTTGGCAGGCCTTAGGGATAGCCATATATTGTTCTTTAATCGGCGGATTTTTCCAGTTGGGAAATAGATTTTTCCCCAAAGAGTCAGTTTTTTGGGTAACTATTTTAATTCTGATTCTTTTAGTTTTTTCTGTTGCCATCAGCGGAGCGATTGTTTTTGGCTATCCGGCCTATTTAGTCCTTAAAGGGAAAATTAAAGAGGCGCTGTCCGTTTTTGCCTATACTTTGCTTTATTGTTTAGGATTTATAATCATTTTTATAATCATTTTGACTGTGCTAAAATAGTTTGACTGACTGATTGTCAAACTAAACAAAGATTATGAATAATAAAAGGAATAAAAGCGATCCTTTGCTATTGGTGGTTTTCTGGGCTTTGTTCGGCGTTTTTCTTTTTATAGTCAGTCAATTTTTAATCCCTTCGGTCAGGGACTTATTAAAAGGGTCAGAACTCTTTCTAGTGCTATTTGCTGTTTTCTTTTTACTGGGTCTGGCTTTGATATCCCTAACTGTCAAAGGAAAAGTAGAAGGGAAGTTGAAAAAAATATTAATCTTAACCGGTCTCTCGGCCACCGGATTTTTTGTCAGTATTTTTCTGCACAACGCCTTTTACGCCTTGGGCACCGTAACCAGTCGGATTATCGGATTGAACTATTTGGTGGAGACCTTGAGTATAGCATTTTTCATTATGGCCATTTTAATTTGCCCATTGGGTTTTTTGGTCGGCCTAATCGGCAGTTTGATTTTATTGGCCAAAAATAGATAAATAAAAAAAATATGCTTAAAAAATCATTTGTCATTATAGTTTCCCTAACTTTGTTTTCTTTATTCTCTTTAGCCGCCTTGGCTCAAGAGACGGCTGATGATTCTTCAGCGGCCGAGACGATTAAGGTAGCGGCCGAAGATTTAGGAGTCAAAGAATCCGGTCTTTTTTCCTGGCTAACTGACGCTATTAGAGATGTTCAAATATTTTTTACCTTTGACCCGATTAAAAAATCAGAGTTGCAATTAGAGAAAGCCAGCCGGCAGGTGATTAAGGCCGGAGAAGCGGTTGAAGAAAATATAAACGAACCGGCTCTTCAAGAAAAATTAGCTGAAACTGACGAGAAATATCAAAAGACGATTGAAAAAATCAATACTCGGCTGGAAGAATTTAAAGAAGAAAATCAGGAAGCGCCTGAATTAAAAGATTTTCTGGATAAATATACCGACCAGCAATTACTTCATCAACAGATTCTCAAGAAGTTGGAAGAGCAAGTTCCGGAGCAGGTGACGGAAACTATTAGAGAAAACAGGGAGGAGTATCTGAAAAACTTCGAGCAAGTGATGAGTCGGCTGCAGACCAAGGAAGAATTGAAAGAAAGATTAAAAGCCGGTTTAGAGGATAATCAAAAAAGAATTGAACAGCGGGTCAGGCAAATGGAAATATTAGATGAATTGGAGCAAGTTGCCCCGGCGGTTAAAGAAATGATTGGCGAATTGAAAGAGGAAGGGAAAGAACTTTTTCAAGAATTAGAAATCAAGAGCCAACAAATTAAACAGAAAATTCAGGAAGCCCGGCCGGCCGGCTCGGCCAGCCAAGAAGAAGCGGAGCCAACTGCTCAAGGACAAAAACAAGAAAGTCAGCCGTTAATTTTAAAAGTTAAGGAAAACGCCGTAGAGGTTTTTGACACATTAAAAAACGGCTTTAGGGTATTTACTTCCAAGTTGGAAAAAGACGGGACGGAACCGTCTGGAGCGAAAAAAAAGTGAATAGTTACCAATAAGTAAATGTCTCCCAAAGTTTTTATTATTATTCTCAACTGGAATAATTGGTCAGACACTTTAGAATGTCTGGAATCGCTAAAAAATAATGACTACCCTAATTATCAGGTAGTCATTATTGATAATGGCTCTGACCAGCGGCCAAATGCCTCGGAGGCAGGAGTTAAAATTATTTATAATCAGGAAAATTTAGGTTTTGCCGGCGGCAATAATGTTGGTATTAAGTATGCTTTGGAGCAAGGAGCCGATTACGTTCTGTTATTAAATAATGATACAGTTGTCAGTCAGGATTTTTTGTTCAAATTGGTAAAAGCAGGGGAGAGTAATAAAAGATTTGGTCTTTTAGGCCCAAAAATCTTTTTTTATTCGTCCGCCCGCCAGCCAGATGGCGAGAAAGAAAAAATCTGGTTTGCCGGCGGCCAGGTCAATTGGTTGTTTAACAAAGGCAAAATGAGAGGTTGGGGAGAAAAAGATAAAGGGCAATGTGACCAGCCGGCTATTCAGGAAACAGAATACATTACCGGCTGTTGTCTTTTAATTAAAAAGGAAGTGATTGAGAAAATCGGTTTGATTCCCGAAGAATATTTTTTATATTATGAGGACACCGATTGGTCTTTGGCCGCTCAAAAAGCCGGCTTTAAATGCATTTTTGTTCCAGCCGCCCGAATCTGGCATAAAGGTTCTAAGAGTTCCGTGGAGGGTTCGCCGAGCTATATTTATTATCACGTTAGAAACGGTTTGATTTTAGCCCGGCGATATGCTCCTTGGTACATTAAGCCCTTGGTTCATTTGGACGCTTGCTGGCGGATAAAAAAGCAGCTCGTTAAGCTACTTTTCTTTCCCAAGCGGCGGCTTTGGGCTAAGTATATTTTATTAGGCATTAAGGACTTTTATTCAGGCAAGCGAGGTAAATATGAAAATCGGCATTGACGCACATAATTTAGAAGGACAACGGACCGGCGTTGGCCGGGTTTTAATTAATCTATTACAGCAATGGAAGAGTTTTAATTTGCCTTCGGATTTGAGCTTTATTTTATATTTCAAAAAAGAAATACCTGATGATTTAAATCTCTCCGATTCTCTTTTTGAAAAAAAGATTCTTCAGGCGCCCTTTAATTTTCAAAGCAATGCTCTTTTTATGCATTGGTTTTTGCCCCGAGCGGCTCAAAAAGATAAAGTTGATATTTTATTTTGTCCGGCTTACATCGCTCCTCTTTTCTATTCAGGTAAAATCGCCTTGATTCTCCATGATATAATTTACGAGGCCCGGCCAGAATTATATAACTGGCCCAGTCTTTGGGATAGAATTTTACTTAAGTGGGTTTCTAAAATTTCGGCTCGGAAAGCCCAAATTGTTTTTACCCCTTCGGAGTTTAGTAAAAAAGAAGTTTTAGAACATTATCAGGTTAATCCGGAAAAGGTTTTTGTTATTTTGGAAGCGGCTGATAGCATTTTTAGGCAAATAACCGACCAGAATAAATTAGCCACCGTTAAGAGGAAATACAAAATCAAAGACAAATTTATCTTCTACGTCGGCTCTATTTTTAACCGCCGTCATTTAGCTGAAATTATCCGGGCATTTGGTCTCCTTGCCCCCCAGCTAACCGATTATCAGTTTTTAGTTGTCGGAGTTAATCACACCGCTCCGTTTATTGATATTGACGGTTTAGTTAAAGAAGTTAATCAAAAAATTGGCCGTCAGGCTGTTTTACGTCAAGATTATCTTAAGGGACGAGATTTAGTTACTCTTTATAATGCGGCCGATTTATTGGTTTGGCTCTCTGATTATGAAGGTTTTGGTCTACCAGTTTTAGAGGCGATGGCCTGCGCTACGCCGGTGGTGACCAGCTCACTGGCCTCATTGCCGGAAGTAGCCGGAGAGGCGGCAATTTATCTTCAGGATAATTCAAATATAGAAGCAATGGTTTACGCTATCTATCAGGGACTGACTAATCAGGAGTTGCGTCAGGAATTGGTTGCCAAAGGACTATCGCGGGCTCAATCGTTTTCTTGGGCAAAATGCGCCCGAATCACGCTTGACGCCTTAGTTAAGTCAGAAGGGTAAAGGATTGGATAAAAAAAGGTTGCTCTTTTGTATCGCACCCTCGCGAAGCGAGGACGTGTCCAAAAAGGCGACCCTTTGAGTGAAAAAATATAGGGTTTACTTTTCAACCTTTTTATAGTAAAATATGGCTGACAATTTAATATTCCGCGGTAGCTCAATGGTAGAGCAACTGACTGTTAATCAGTGGGTTGCAGGTTCGAATCCTGCCCGCGGAGCAACGTCGGACTTTGGGCATAGATTTCGCCCAAAGTCCTTTTATTTATCCCATTTTTGATAGGTTCTAACCTTTGATGAATTGTCTTAACCTCTTGAGAGATTTTTTCTAAAGCCATTAGCGGTTTTATGTCTAAAATACGCAGTTTTCGGTCTTTGAACGATAGGTTCGAACCTAAATTGGCTAATAGTTGTTTTTGTCTTTCCGGGACATTGCTTTCAAAGTCATTTTTAGCGTCCCGGGCAAAGTCAAAAACTTTTTCCAGTTTTTCTGCTTCTTCGTTGGCAGCGGTCAACAATCCCTTAAGCCGAATTTTTTCTTTATTCAATTCATCCATTCGGCTAACATAGGTTTGTTCGTCTAATTCTTGTCTGGCTCGCATGCCAATCACACCTTTAATTTCTCTTAAACATTCATCATAGGCCTTCTGTTGATTGTTTGCGATTAAATCATTATCTTTAGTTTCTTGTTTATTTTCCAAGCTCAATTCATCCATAGCCCAGTCATGAAATTCTGGCGGAATATGGATCTTGTTGATAGTATCCAATATCTGTTCTTTTAATGTTTTTTCTTCAATACATTTTTGAGTACAATTAGGATTGATTCTTTTAGTGCAGTGATAATAAATATAGCGGTGAACATTGCCGTTTTTACATCGTTTAATCTTTTTCTCGGCGGTAATCATGGCGCCGCATTCGCCGCAGGTCATTAATCCAGTAAAAGTGAAATGATGTTTTTTAGGTCTGGGTTTTCCTTTTCTGCCTAACAAACTTTGAATATGGTCGTATTGGTCTTCAGTAATCATTGGCTTATGGGCTCCTTGATACCAATTGCCGCTGTTTTTAGGATATTCAAACATTCCATAATAGAATGGGTCATTGAAAATGCGATAAATCGTGCTTCGGGCCACTTTTTTGCCGAGCCGATTGCGCAAGCCCCATTGATCGGTGGCTATTTCTAAAATCTTAGGCGGCAGGCAAGTGCCTGTGAGCATTAAATCAAACATCTTTTTAACTAAATCAAATCTTTTCGGGTCCTTAATAATTTCTTTTTCGCCTTTTCTTTTTAGGGGATTATGCGTATACCCGAGCGTGGCATAAGTCGGATACCAGCCCCGTTCTGCTTTGGCGCGCAAACCTCTTTTGGCATTCTGGCTTAAATCCCGAATAAACTGATTGGCCATACCGAACTCTACAGACATCATCAAAACATTATCTGTTGGGTAATAACTTCTTTCATGGGTTTTAATATGCCTAATCATGCCTTGCTGCAACATCCAGTTAATATTGCCGCCATCTACTGGATTACGGGCTAATCTATCCAGTTTCCAGCAGATAATGCCTTGTGCTTCGTTATGATGAATTCTTGTTATTGCTTCATTAAAGATAGGCCTTCCTGGCGCTTTAGCTGATTGAGATTCTGCTAAAATATCAATCACTTCTAAATTATCTCTTTGAGCGAGCTTGGTTAATTCATCTATTTGTGAATCAATGGATGCCACCTGACGATCTTCTGATTCAGAAGATTTACGCGCATACAAGAGATATTTGATTTTGTCTGGATTTATTTGTCTCATTTTACCAAAAATGGCCCGGATGACGCTCCACCCGAGCCATTTCTGGGGCCGGAGCGTCAGCCCATTTTATTATTTTTATTTTAAGTATTGCTCTATATTTTCTTTATGCTCCTGATAAGTTTTAGCTGGATGAATTTGCCCATCACTGTCGTGCAAATAATAGAGATAATCGCTTTCTTCTGGATTGATAACTGCCTTGATTGCGGCTAATCCTGGATTACAAATTGGCTCTGGCGGTCTGCCTTCATATAAATAGGCATTATAAGGCGAATCAATTTGTTTATCTTCTGGCTTAACAACTTTCCACCAATTACCTGGTTCTCCTAAGACATATTGTAAAGTAGCGTCTATTTCAAATTTCATTC
>Ga0315547_1002265_pt1 | contig 13762 bp, 13 predicted proteins | sample SalMarSW160240MG_2_FD_202542 | JGI IMG/M metagenome (GOLD analysis project Ga0315547, IMG submission 202542) | Salt marsh sediment microbial communities from the Plum Island Ecosystem LTER, Massachusetts, United States - Salt Marsh Sediment SW1601-240 ... | reverse complement strand
GGGTATGACTTCAGGGGGAATGGCTGGCTGTTCCTGAGCGCCGATTACCGGATCGTCAGCGGCTATCAGCTCATCGATTTTGTGCACCTGTTCCTCTGTGTCGGCGCGTACACGCAGATTGACTTCCAGCAGTCAGACGCGCTCGAATTGGGGCTTCGCATCCCCGTTGGGCTCCAGGTCTTTCTTGTGGACAATGTGGTCGAGTTGTTTCTCGAGGTGGCTCCAACGGTCGGCTTCCTGCCGACGATTCAAGCCTTTCCCAGGTGGCAGGGCTATCTCGGATTCACGATCCTGGTTCCGAAGTTCTCGAAGTAAGGGATCTCAGGATTCGAAGATTCTCCACATCCTCCCGCATGTCCCTTCCTTTCGGGGTCTCCAGGATCCCCGGTATCCGTAAAAGCCGGGGGTCCTGAGACAGTAACCGGAAGCCCGGCAAACCGATCCTTCCCTTGCCGATATGCTCATGCCGGTCCTTCCCGGAAGCGAGTCCCCCTTTGGAGTCATTCAGGTGGAGAGCGATCAGATACCTGCGTCCGATAATCCGGTCGAATTTACGCCAGGTACGATCGTATCCGGAGCGGGTTCGAAGCTCGTATCCGGCTGCGAACACATGACAGGTATCGAAACAGATTCCAACGGGAATTCCATCGGCTTCAACCGCGGATAAAATGGTCTTGAGTTGTTCAAAGCTGCCCCCGAGGGATGAGCCCTGGCCGGCCATGGTTTCCAAAGCAAGCAGCACCTCTTTTCCCCCCGACCTTTCGTAGGCTGAACGAACACCCATGGCCAGCCGTTCGATTGCCCTATCTTCACCCAAACCCAGGTGGTAGCCCGGATGCAGTACGAGGGCGGGAATATCCAGAGCATGGCAGCGGTCGAGCTCCTCTTCGAGGGCGGAAACGGATTTCCCGTAGACCCTGTCGTCGGGGGAGGCCAGGTTGATTAGGTAGGAGGCGTGGGCCAGGATATATTTGAATTCTCTCCTCCGCCTGCGGAAAACCCGGATTTCATCCTCTCGGAGCGGTGGTGCGGCCCAGCGCAGCTGATTCTTGGTAAAGATCTGCACGACCTCACAGGAAATGGACGCTCCTCTTTGAAGGGCTTTATGAACACCCCCGGCAATCGACATATGAGCGCCTAGTACCAAATGATTTCTCCAATTGAAACACATAGGGCCTTCGGATATAGTTTCGGAGATGATTCGACCCCAGTTGCCAGCTTCGCTTTCAGGATACCGAATCCATTTGGTGGGCATCAAGGGCACCGGTATGGCCGCTCTGGCAGAAATACTGGCCGACCGGAAGGCAAGGATCACCGGCTCCGATGGTCCGGAGAAATTTTACACGGACAAGATTCTAGAACGTTTGGATATTCCTTATTGGGAATCCTTCGATGCCGCTCGTATCGATTCGGATATCCGATTGGTCATACACTCCGCGGCGTACGACCGGAATGAGAATCCGGAGCTCGTAGCAGCCGCGGCCAGGGGAATCCAAATTATAACCTATCCCGAGGCCCTCGGTCTCCTATCTGAATCCAGCGATGCCAGCGGTGTTTCCGGGACCCACGGCAAAACCACAACGGTTGCCCTGGCCGGTACAATTCTCAAGGGTTGGGACATTCCGGCCACCGTACTGGCGGGTTCGGAAGTAGAGAGCTTTGGCAGACGCTCGACCCTCATTCTGGGCCGGAGGTACTTCGTCGCCGAAACCTGTGAATACAGGCGGCATTTCCTGCACTTCCATCCGCAGCGAATCGTGGTGACCGGTGTGGAGGCGGACCATCTCGATTATTTCAAAGACCTTGAAGATGTGCTGAGTGCTTTTCTGAGCTACTGTATGAACCTTCCGGAAGGCGGACAACTGATCATCAATCATGATGACCGGGGCGCCAGGGAGGTTGAGACCAGGGTACGGGAAAATAGATCCGATGTGGAAATCATTCCGTACGGAAAAACAGCGACGGGAATGTACCGCATCGAGGAGATCGAGACCGGGCCGGGACAAACCTTGTTGCGCCTTTCCGGCCTTCCGGCGCCTTTGATTCTCAAAATTCCGGGGGCTCATTCCGCCTATAACGCGACCGCTGCGATCGCCCTGAGCTCCTCTGTGCTGAAGCGGGAGGGGCGGGGGTTGACCGCTGATGCAGTTCGCGTCATGGCGGAAGGGATAGCAGGCTTTCGTGGCAGCAAACGCCGGAGTGAAATCCTCGGGATCGCGAAGGACGTACTGTTCGTCGACGACTACGGACATCATCCGACAGAGATTTCAAGCACCCTTGCCGGTCTGAAGAGCTTTTATCCGGGGCGCCGGATCCTCGTGGATTTTATGCCCCATACCTACTCCCGAACCAAGGCCCTGTTGGCAGAGTTTGGGACCTGCTTTTCCGATGCGGCGATCGTTGTGTTGCACCGGGTCTATTCCTCCGCCCGGGAGCAAAGCGACGGCAGCGTGGATGGAAATACACTTTTCCGCGAGGTGAGCCGACATCATCGGCAAGTGGTTTATTTCGAAGAGCCCGGAGAATCCGTTGCCTTTCTCCAGAGCACCCTCAGGCCAGGAGATCTGTTCGTTACCATGGGGGCGGGGGACAACTGGCGGATCGGGCGAGTACTTTTTGACAGAATGAGTAAGGACGAGATATGAAGAGCATGACCGGCTTCGCCTATCGCGAGCATCACGACAAAAAGTATAAGATCACCATTACGATGAAATCCTACAACAATCGGTTTTTGGATATCCTGATCTACCTGCCGCCGTTTCTCAATCCCCTGGAGCAGAAGATCCGCGAGTTCCTGTCTAAACGGATTTTACGCGGACGGGTTGAGCTGTACGTGAAGGCTGCCGAGCTCGGCCGGGCTACAGAGATCGCCGTGGATCCCTACTATGTCAAGTCATACGTGCAGGCGCTGCGGCAGCTGGCCGAGGCGGCGGGTATTCGAGAGAAAATCAGGCTGTCCCATCTGCTGCGCATCGAAGGTATGTTAAAGCCCGAGCAGTCCTTGGACATGGATGAGTACTGGCCCGATTTTGAGCCTGTTTTGGATTCGGTGTTCGAGGAGTTCGATAAACTCCGTCAGAGAGAAGGAAGGGCCACCGAAAAGGACATTATCGGCCTGCTCGAGGGGATCGAGACTGAGATTTCCGGGCTTGAGGCCGTGGCTCCACAGCTGGAAGAAAAAATTAAGAGCGATTTGCGGAATCGGTTCGAGGATCTGCTGGCGAACAGGATCGATGAGAACAGGATCCTGGCAGAGACGGCGGTCTTGCTGATGAAATCCGATATTCATGAGGAGCTCGTTCGGACTCGATCTCACCTGGAGAGCTTCAAGAAGATACTCCAAGAGAGAGGTTCTTTGGGAAAGAAACTCGACTTCATTTGCCAGGAATTGAATCGGGAGTTCAACACCATCGGTGCCAAGAATCTTCTCTCGGAAGTGGACAGCTCGATCGTGGTACTGAAAGATACTCTCGAGAAAATCAGGGAACAGTTGAGAAATGTCGAGTGAGGTAAGAATCGCGGTATCGGGAAAAAGCGGCTGCGGGAACACCACCGTGTCCAGACTCCTGGCGGAAAGACTGGGGGTTCGCCTCATCAACTATACATTTCACGATATGGCCAAGGAACGGGGGATTCCCTTCGAGCAGCTGTGCCTTCTGGCCGAGAATGACAGTCAGCACGATCGATATCTCGATCGCAGGCAGGTAGAGCTGGCTTTAGAAGGAAGCTGCGTTCTTGCATCCCGGTTGGCCATATGGCTGCTCGAGCAGGCAGATTTGAAAGTCTATCTGTATGCCTCCGCCAAGGTTCGATCCAGGCGCATATCCCAGCGGGAAGGTACGCGGTGGGGGCAGTCTCTGCAGGATATAGAGCTGCGGGATTCGAGGGATAGAAATCGCTACCTCAAATTGTACGGAATGGATACCGATAACTATGCTTTCGCCGATCTCTTAGTAAATACTGAAAAAGGCGATCAGTTCTATGTAGTTGACAGAATTGTTGAGGCCCTCGAGGCAAAGAGGTGAACTCTATTCTTGATCTTTTTCTCGTTATCCTATATCTTTGCTATACAACAAAAAACTTAAGCCTAAACGCAACACTACCTGGAGAGAAAGGGTGATAATACCTTTGGATCGACTTATTCAATACAATGACAACGTCTACCCGTTAACAAATGCAATAATCAAACGGGCCACTCAAATACATCTGGCCGGGGATGAAGAGCTTGAAGAAAACAAGGGCAAAGTAGTGTCCACGGCAATCAAACAGATACTGACAGAAAAGGTACGCTATCGGCTGGAAAGTTGATACGCTCCGAGCCCGTTATCGTCGTATTTGGTCCCACCGCGGTCGGCAAGACCGTGTTCATAGAAAATCTGTTTTCCCGCATATCCAACATCGAAATCATCAACGCCGATTCGATGCAGGTGTATCGCTACATGGATGTGGGCACGGCAAAACCATCCGACCAGCTCAGAGAGCGAGTGCCTCACCACCTGATCGACGTCGTTGAACCCACCTTTCAGTTCAATGCAGGGCAGTTCGTTCATAGAGCGGAGCGGTTGCTGCCGGAGATACGCCGGCGAGGGAAAACCCCCATCCTCTGTGGAGGAACGGCGTATTACCTGCGCACTTTCATCACCGGTTTGCCGGACGCGCCGCCGGGAGACCCGAGCATTCGGCGGGCATTGAAGCGAGAGCTCGATGAGCGGGGAGTGCAGCCGCTGCTGGATGAACTGGCTTCGGTCGACCCCGGCACGAGAGCCAGGGTGAAGGACCAGGATATCTACCGGATTATCCGGGCGTTGGAGGTGTATCGAGGAAGCGGCCGACCCCTGTCCTCCTTCACAAATCCAAGCAAACCCCGAGAGGGATATACGTTTTTACTGTTGGGATTGAAGCGAGAGCGGGAACAGCTGTACAGCCGTATCGACGAGCGGGTGGAGCTCATGTTCCGAGGTGGATTGGTAGAGGAGGTGAAGTACCTTCTGAGCAAGGGATTTGGGGTTAATGCTCCGGGGATGCGTGGGATAGGGTATCGGGAGTTCTTCGACTTGCAGAAGGGATGCTCGACCCTCGGTGGGGTAAAAGAGATGATCAAGAGGAACTCCCGGCGCTACGCGAAGAGACAGATCACCTTTTTCAAGTCCTTGGAGGGAGTTGTGTGGGAGAGTCCTGAGCAGGTCGATTCCGCAAGTTCCCGAATTAAGGAATTCCTCGCCGATTGGACCTCTTGACGGCCGGCGTGCTCCCGCGCATAATTGATAAAAAAGTAGATAGCAGTTGTCATCCCGGCTAGGCTGACACTATATTGTAGCGGGCCGGCGAATCGGATTTTAATAGACAGAAAAACAGGAGGCGGATCTGTGCCTTGTGGAAAGAAACGAAAGCGACACAAAATCGCTACGCACAAACGCAAGAAGAAGCTTAGGAAGAACAGGCATAAAAAGAAATAGTTCATCCATCTTTGCATCCTACAGATAATTATCGTAGGAGCGCTATCATGAAAAACTTGAGAAACAGTTTTGTACTTGGATGTTTAATTCTCTGCTCTATTTCCGCCGAAAGGGTATTCGCAGACAGTCTGTGGACTCCCGGTTTTGAAGGCTACCTCAGCACAAAAACTGCGGTGCAGGAGGGGGATATCGTACTCGTGCGGATCGATACTTCCACCTCATTATCCTTCGATGCTTCGGTGAGTGATGCGAAGAACATTACCTTCGAGTTCTCCGGCGGCGAGTTCGGGAACCTCTTCTCTTTTCTTCCGGCCACAAGAACCGGCGGTAACCAGAGTGCCAGGGGAAAGCAGGAGTATACCCTTCAGACCGAAGTTGCCGCTCGGATAACCGAGATAGACGGCACGGGCAAGGCGAGGGTTGAGGGGACACGTAGTTTCAGTCTGGAGAACAAAGAGGAGCTGGTATCGATTACGGGTTGGATCGATCCGGGGATCCTGGGCCCGGATCGGATAGTCTCCTTTTCCCAGATGGCGGATGCACGGCTTCAGTATCGTACCCTCCTCGAGCCGGCAGGCGCAACTCTTACGGCGGCGGATATTGAAGAGGTCATCGAAACCATCCAGACCCAGCCTGCCGCCGGAGCTCCCGCTGCCCAATCCTTCGTCGAAGAGCGTAGGAGCTATCAACTCACCCAGGAGAAAAAGATCGAACTGTTCTTGAGCTACATCAACCGGATGGTCGATCTGTTGTTTCAGTAGGAATGTCGTTGGTTAAGATCCTCGATACGATTAACTGCCCGCAGGACCTGCACAATCTGTCCTACGCACAGCTCGAGGATCTTGCTGAGGAGATCCGTCAGCTGATCATGGAGGTTGTCAGCAAGAACGGCGGCCATCTGGCATCCAACCTTGGCATTGTCGAGCTGACCCTGGCACTCCACAAAGTCTTCCGCTCTCCCCATGACAAAATCATCTGGGACGTGGGTCATCAATGCTATACCCACAAACTAATCACCGGCAGAAAAAACCGTTTCCACACCCTGAGGACCCTTGACGGCATGAGCGGTTTCCCAAAGCCGGAGGAAAGCCCCCACGATATCGTCGAAACCGGTCATGCCTCAACCTCGATATCGGTGGCCCTGGGCATTCTAACCGGTCAAAAACTCACGGGCGAAGGGGGCAAAGTGTTGGCCGTGATTGGCGACGGCGCCCTCACCGGAGGGGTGGCTCTGGAAGCACTGAACCAGGTGGCGGGATTAGGCAACGGTCTGATTATAATTCTGAACGACAACAAGAAATCGATCAGCGATAATGTCGGAGCAATCTCGTACTACTTGAGCCGATTGACCGCAACACAGCTGTATCAAAGTTTCAAGAAACGGTTCGACGGAGCCGTGGAACAGATCCCCTGGCTGGGGCGGAATTTGCTGCAGGCAATCTACCGTTTGAAAAAGGGACTGAAAGCCTTGTTTTTTCGAGAAACCCTGTTCTCCGATCTAGGTCTCGAATACTTCGGCCCAATCGATGGGCATAACCTCAGGATGCTGGTGAGGATCCTGAATAACGTGAAAAAGCTCGACAAACCCTGCGTGGTTCACGTCTGTACCGTCAAGGGCAAGGGCTATGTCCCCGCCGAGGGAGATCCCACTCTGTACCATGGGGTGTCGCCGTTTTCCATTGTCGACGGGAAGCTGGAAACCAAGGATGCGCCTACCTTCACGGAGGCCTTCTCCGGAGCGATCGCCGATCTTGCTCAAGAGGACGAGCGGATCGTAGCCATCACCGCCGCCATGGCCGACGGCACGGGGTTAAGGCTTTTTCAAACCCGCTTTCCAGATCGTTTTATTGATGTCGGGATCGCCGAGCAGCATGCGGTGACCTTCGCTTCGGGCGTTGCCCGGGCCGGCCTGAAACCTGTGGTTGCGGTGTACTCGACCTTTCTTCAACGCGCCGTCGACCAGGTCATCCATGATGTGGCTCTGCCCGATCTGCCCGTCGTGTTTGCGATCGATCGGGCGGGGCTGGTTGGATCCGATGGGGAAACCCATCAGGGTACCTTCGATATTGCCCTTTTTCGCGGTATTCCCGGTCTCACCGTGCTGGCGCCGAGCACCCAGAGGGAGATGGAGCTGATGCTTCGCTATGCCCTGGCAAAGGGCGGACCGGTGATGATTCGATACCCTAAGGCTCCCTGCTGTCCACCCCTATCCGGGTGCGAGCAGCCCCTCCTGGAGGGACGGGGCGCCATGGTCAGGCAGCAGAAGGGCGAGGTGTTGATCGTTAGTTTCGGAGCGCTGGTCCAAGAGGCACTCGAAGCTGCGGAGCTTCTCGGCCGGTTGAAAATCCGCACCGATGTGTACAACCTTCGTTTTATCCAACCTCTGGATCTTGATTATCTCGTTTCCCTTTTTTATCGATATCGGATGGTTTGCCTCGTTGAGGAGGGGTGCCGCCGCGGCGGTATCGGCGAGCAGATCGCCGCGGATTTGAAACGCCGCGGCGTTGTAATTCCCTTTCTTCATCTTGGATTTCCCCGGAAATTCATCCCACAAGGATCGAGGCGGGAGCTTCTCGAAGTTTACGGGCTCGAACGCCGTACAATTGCCGTAGCGGTCGAACAGGCCCTGGCCTCGGCTGATCGCCTGATACCATCGGCGCCGCTTTACACGTAATAGGTTTCCCCATGAGTGATTTCTTTTTTCAATCCTATATAAGCAAGTACTCTGCCGACGGGACGCTGGACTGCGGGTGCGGTCGCCAGCACCGTCTTGGAGTGAAACGGGTCCTGCTGGGTGATGGGGTACTGGAAGGGTTGCCGGATCTTGCAGCGCAGATGTATGGATCCGGCTTAAGTTTCTGGGTCTTGAGCGACGAAAATACGGAAACTGCGGCTGCTGCGCGGTGCAAAGAATTGCTGTCCCGGTTTCATCTCTCGGAGACCGTACTTTCCGCCAGTCCTCGGCCGCGCACTACTCCCGAATTGATCCAGGCATTGGCCGCGGATGCAGGCGCTGTCTCCCCGGATCTGATACTGGCTGTTGGGGGAGGGACGATCAGCGACATCGGGAAGATGGTATCCAAGATCGTCGGGGCCCCGAACTGGTGTGTGGCAACCGCTCCCTCGGTTGACGCCTACAGCTCCGGCACCTCGGCTCTGAAACTAAAGCACGGTCACAAGACACAGCCTGCTCGGCCCTCGGAGTTGATCTTCGCCGAATTGGCCGTTTTGGAGCAGGCGCCGGAAAAACTCTTTCTGTCCGGGATAGGAGATCTGCTGGCGAAGTATCTGTCCTATTTGGATTGGACACTCTCCGCCCTGATTACCGGAGAGTATATCTGCGAGGAAGCGGCGCAGCTTTGCCTGGATTCGGCCCGCCAGGCTATTCAAGCGGTGAAAGCACAAACAGTCGACAGAAAAGCTGCCACACGTGCTCTCACCGACGCGATCCTGACTTCGGGGTTCGCCATGCAGGGTCTTACCGACTCCCGCCCTGCATCATCCGCCGAACACACCATCGCCCATTTCTGGGAGACCGCAGGAACAGTCGGCGATCCCGCCTACGAGCTTCACGGTTTGCTCGTGGGCCTGTCCTGTAGAATCCTGCTGGAGGGCTACTCGGAGTTCTACAGAGACCCCGCAGCTTTGGAATTCGCCGTGGATGAGCGTTTACTCGCCCTGGCTGCTGAACCCCCGTGGGAGCAGACCCTCCTGCCCGAGATGGAACCCTTTCGTGGGCAGATGAAGGAGGAAATGTCGAAGTCTGTTGTTGATGCGGAGATCTACAGGCTTCGCTTGGAGCGAATTCAAAAGAACGTAGGATCGATTACCGAGTTGGCCCGTCGGATGTTGGAAGAGCTGGAGGTGGCAGTTTCGATTTTATCCAGCCAATCCTTTCCCTTCCGCCTGTCTGACTTTCAGATCGATCCGCAGCAGATGCTGATGCCCATTCGCTATATCCGCTTTCTGCGCAGCCGTTACGGTACGTTCAACCTGATGCACGAAGTCGGCGCGGAGAAGAAAATCCTCCGCCACTTGGAAGAACAACTATCCCTGCTTAGATAGAAAAAAAGGGATGCCCGGTTGCAGGGCATCCCTTCGGCTTTCATCTTATAAACAACGACTACTCGGAGGCGGGTTCCTCTTTGGCGTTGGAGTACCAGATATCGTTTCGGGCAACCTGATTGTCCGTGCCTCCGATGATCCAGAGCTTACCCTTGAAGCTCACCATCTGATGGCCGAGGCGGCCGACAAAATCGGCGGCTTCGGCGGCCTGTTTCCATTCCACACCGTCTTTGGTGTACCAGACGTCGTTCACCGCTCCGTAGCCCTCTACGTATCCGCCGGTCACCCACATTCTGCCCGCATATACCGCCGCCTCGTGAAGCATGCGCGGTGTGAATCCGCTGTCTGCGAGGTCACCGACTTGTGTCCAGGTAACTCCGTCGGGGGAGGACCAGACATCGGCAAAACGGGTGGATCCCTTTTGCCCGGCGCTGATCCACATCTTGTCCTTGAAGGCTACGAGTTGATGCATGTCCCGGGCGGGAAAGGCGGCTTCGTGGATCTCTTCGATCCATACCTCCCCATCCTTGCTGGACCAGACCGAACGTCCGGTAGAACTCGAACCGTAGCCTCCGATGACCCAGAGCTTGCCTTTGAATACGGTGACTTGGTGATTGACCCGTTCGGGGAAGGGCACTTTCACGTCCACTTCTGTCCAATAGATCCCGTCTTTCGAAGTCCAGATATCGTTTTTATACTCGTACATTCCGCTCTCGCCGCCGATAAGCCACAGCTGCCCCTTGTATTCGACGACCTGGTGATTCCTACGCGGGGAGAAGCCCGGGTTTTCAGTTGCTTTGGTCCAGGATATCCCGTTGTCGCTGTACCAGATATCGTTGAAGTAGTCGAGGTTTGTCGACGAGCCGCCGATGACCCACAATTTCCCTTTGAACACTACCGACTCGAAACCGAAACGGCCGGAAAATCCCGCACTCCCGACGGCTTGAGACCAGGTCGGGTCGATGGGCCTGCGGATCACCTTCAGATGATAGGTGGTCACTGTTTCTCTATCCTGGGCGGTGACGGTGATCGCGACATCGGTCGCTGAATCCTCAGGCAGTACGATCGGCTCCACGGAACTCCCCGACGGGATGGTTTTTCCCGCTATGGTCACGGTTGCCACCGGGCTGCCCGTTTCAGGCGTCAGGATCGCCGTATCCATCGTATTGGGGATGGAAATTTCGTAGTCGGTGATGTTCCTCGAGAACTTCGGTGCTACCGAGGCGCCCTCATTCACCCCAATGGCGGCCAGGCTGGAATCCCGATCCGGCTCGGCCCTCTGGATGGTTACGGTATAGACCGTTTTGGTTGTCCCGTCCTGGGCTGTGGCCACGATATCAACGGATGTAATCAGTTCATCCCCCAGTTCTATAGTCCCCGATTCGGTGCCTGAAGGCACGGCTTTCCCCTGTACCGTGACAGTGGCGACCGGGCTGTTCGTTGTAGGTGTGAAGTTCAAGGCCTCCGGCTCGTAGGGAATATTGATCCGGTAGCTGGTGACATCCGTTGAGAACCTCGGTGCCAGCACGGTCCCCTCACTGACCTTCAGTCCAGCCAGACTGGAATCCCTATCCGGCTCCGCTCTCTTCACATTTAGGGTATAGGTACGGGTGGTCACTCCGTCCTCGGCAGTCACCACAATGCTGATCGCATTCACCTCACCGGCCCGCAGAGCTGCCGCTGCGGTAGCGTTTCGCGCCGGATAGGTCCTTCCGTCAATCGTGATGCTGGCGTAGGTGCTTTCTGCGTTGGGACGGATAGTCAATTCCCCGATCGCATAGGGCACTTCTTCGGCGGTATAGCTTTCGACCTCCGTGGAGAAACCCGGTGAAAAGGCCACATTATCTCCAAGAGTCAGAGAGGCGAGATTCGGGTTGGTCTCCGCCTCCCGCACCTTGACGACAAACTCCACCTCTGTGCCGTCTTCCAAGGCGAGCAGGTATTGCACGGGACGGCGGAAGTCGTTTGCCGTGGCCCCATTTGCCTGCGGGATCGTGCTGCCTTGGCTGCGCACGTACACCGACGCACCTTCCGGTGCAACGTAGGTGGCGATCATCGAGCTTACCCGTGTTCCCGGAGGTACCACAAGGGAAACGATTTTAGCCATCCAGTCGACGGCGCCTACCACATCCTTGCTCAACGATGGATTATCCGCCGCCGAGAAGATGTACGAGCTGAACGATTGTTTCCGGGCTTTGGCGCCGGCACAACCGAAAATGAGAAGCACCATCAGCAGAAACACTCCGATCTGTGCTCCCCGTTTCAACCATCTATAGTTCCCCATAAATAACTCCTCCAGTTTTTAAGAAAGCTTACTCTTTTACTGATCGGCAGATGGCCCCTTAGAAATGACTACAGTGGGATTCGGTTTTTTACAGAGATAGAAATGATTGGAGATCAATGCATGGCTCTCCAGGCGTAACTAAAAAGTAGTTGCACATGGTCGAAGGTTAGAGTATATTTTTAGTGTGGGTAGGAAGGAGAAATTACTTCATCGATTTCTGAGTAAGCCGAAAGACTTTTCCTACGATGAGCTAAAGCGACTGCTAGGTGATTTCGGGTATTCCACGTCAAGGACTGGAAGAGCCTCCGGGTCGAGGGTAGCCTTTGTGCAGGAACGCACAAAACATATTATACGACTACATAAGCCTCATCCATCACAAATTCTAAAACGATATCAGCTCGACTACATAGAAGAAGAGCTTAGAAATGTGGGAGCGATAGAATGAAAGATATTTTGACATATCAGGACTTTATCGGTTCAGTACACTTCAACTCAGAGGATTCGGTTTTTTTTGGTCGAATAGAAGGCATAAATGATCTGGTAACCTTTGAAGGAGAAAGTGTGGCAGAGCTGAAAAGCTCCTTCAAGGATGCCGTTGAAGATTACATACACCTCTGCAAGGAGAATAACAGACCGATTTACAAGTCATATAGAGGAAGCTTCAACGTTCGTGTTTCTCCCGAGCTTCATCGAAAAGCGGTTCAAACATCCCAGAAACTCGGTGTTTCTCTCAATCAACTTGTCCAGGCAGCCATCGAGAAAGAACTGGAAAAGGTAAAATTATAAAGCGCCCGATGGGAATCGAACCCACATCATAAGCTTGGAAGGCTTAGGTAATAGCCATTATACGACGGGCGCTGGCGGGTGTAATATAGCAAGGGAAGGGTCGAAAAATCAAGTGCTTGCCGAAGCATCGTGGTTTCGGCTATCTTAGACTTTGTAAGCCCATTGAGTGGAAGCGGCTATACCGAGGGAAGGATTGTATGGGATCACGGGGAGAGGTCTTTTCGACACGCACTACCGCGGGAAAACGGACGTATTTCTTCAATGTGAAGGAAAACCGGCATGGGGATATATTTCTGAATCTGGTGGAGACCAAAAAAAAAGGGGAAAGCGAATTTGAGCGGCATTCGATTCTCGTTTTCCAGGAAGACCTCGAAAATTTCCTGGCCGGTTTCCATCAAGCCGTAGAGTTCATTCGGGAAAAGAAATCTTAAAACTCCTCCGATGGATCGGGGATAGACCATATCTCTTTAACCGCATCCGGTGCATGCGTGTCGGATAGCCCTTGTGGATCTCGAAACCGTAGCGGGACTCGAGTTCGGAATAGGCAATCATCCAGAGATCCCTTTCGGTCTTGGCCAGGATGGATGCGGCCATGATGGCATGGTTTTTCTGATCACCCCGCACTATTGCCCGAGCAGGCACGGGGCAGTCGGGGACGAACAAACCGTCGACCAGAAGGAGTTCCGGAGCCGGATAGATGCCCCCCAAGGCTCGGCTCATAGCCAACAGTGTCGCCCGGTGGATATTCAACCTGTCGATCTCCTCAGGCCAGGCCCAGCCGAGGGCCCAAGCCTCGGCCTGCTCTTTAATCAGTGCCGCGGCCTGGCTTCGTTTTTTCGGTGTGAGCGCCTTCGAATCTGCAAGCACGGCGAGCAGGCGATTCGAAGATTGTTCAGGCAGTACGACCGCAGCAGCGGTTACGGGTCCGGCGAGGGGTCCCCGTCCCGCCTCATCGATTCCACACATCCCCATGAGACCATGATAACGGATAATTTCACAGCGAACCACAATGGCACAGAGACATGTTTCAGAACCGCGGTCCAGGGGGTATCAGAGATTCCCCATTGGGGCGCAGCCACCCCGGGCAACCCCCGGGCGCGGGGCTTCTTGAACTCTGGGGGCAGACTGGGTATATACTGGGGGCAGGGAGGGGAATCACTGTGGATTCTTT
>Ga0315547_1002262_pt1 | contig 13768 bp, 14 predicted proteins | sample SalMarSW160240MG_2_FD_202542 | JGI IMG/M metagenome (GOLD analysis project Ga0315547, IMG submission 202542) | Salt marsh sediment microbial communities from the Plum Island Ecosystem LTER, Massachusetts, United States - Salt Marsh Sediment SW1601-240 ... | reverse complement strand
AACATAACCTTCAGAAGAAATAATGAATAAATGAGAAGACTCGACTGCTCCGATTAGACAGCCAATGTGGATATTAGCAAAAACGCCTTTTTTGTTCTGCCTGTTTTGTGGGAAATTGGGGTTCTGTTTCGTCTACGTCGGATTTGTTAGGTGTTTCTTTTCGTCGGATAGGAACAAAATTAGGTTCTTGCTCAAGCCAAGCCTTCGCTTCATCATAAGTAAGACCATATTCAATAAGGAACTCCATATTATCCTGTTTTTTTACTGCGGAACTAGGACTTTCGCAATTAGGAAGTAAATTATCAAAAGCTTTTTTGAGCCTGTCGTATTCATCGTTCCTTTTTTCACTCGTTTTTTCTCACCTTCTTTAGCTGTTTCTGTTCTTTTTTTATTTCATCTAAAACTGCACCGTAATATTGCATCCAATTGTTAATTTTGCCCAAAATGTCAGTAATGTCTTTGTCTCTTTTGTCTAGCCTATTATGAATGTTTGTGAGCTTTTTTTCAAAAGTAGATAATTTATCTTCCCACTCATAGGGCATCACTAGTTCAATATGTTGTTTAAACACCATGTCGTCTCTTAGAAGATATATAAAAAAGAATAGTTGATCGATAGCTTTTCCAATCACATCTTTTGAAACTTTCTTAACGCCAGTTATAACAGCAATTAACCAATCAAAATATGTTTCAGCGTCCTCATTAGTGTAATAATATCCTATGACATAAGATGTATATTCTGCATATTTTTTTCCGCTTTTCTCAAGCTCATATAATAACTCGACACGTTTCTTTTCAATGTGTTCTGTTAATGGGCTGAAACTAGTAATTTTTACATTGCCTTGAAATTTAGCGTGCATAAAATTTCTAACTGCTACGCTTCTGTCTTGGTTAGAGAGAATTGATTCCATTATTTTGGGTGCTCCTTAATCCATGATTCTATTGCTTCTTCAACAAGTTCGGATACTGTTTTACCTTGTTTTATGGCTTCTATCTTTGCCTCTTTCCATACTGTAGGTTTAATTTTTATTGAGGTTGCTGTTCTTTTTTCGTTTTTTGGTACTGACATACTTTCACCACACTCATTTCACTAAAAACTATTTAGTTATGGTGGTATAAAAGTTTAGTGGTAAAAGCTTATATAATAGTATAGTAATATAATACTACTGGTGGTATGGTGGTATGTTAACAACAGAGCAATTAGCTGCTCGTGAAGAACGGGGAAAGACAATAGCATCTCTTTCTGGTCAAGTTAAGTTTTTTGAAGATACAGTTTTTGAAGTCAAGTCTCAATCAGGTAACGGAACGTATGAAGTTCTGAAAACTAGTATCGGTTGGATGTGTAGCTGTCCAGACCACATATACCGTCATGTAAAATGTAAACACATCTATGGAGTAGAGTTTTCGTTAGCTCTAAAGAAAAGAGTAGAATCCACACGGATTACACCACTAAATAACGTATCTTCTTGTATGTTCTGTGGCTCAGACAATATTGTGAAGGATGGAGTTAGACATAACAAATACGGAGACCTCCAAAAATTCTACTGCCGAAACTGCCAAAAATATTTCTCCTTCAATGTAGGCTTTGAAAAGATGAAGCACAGCCCTCAAGCCATAACCACAGCCCTACAACTCTATTTTAGCGGAGAATCATTACGCAACACGCAGAAATCACTTAGGCTTCTTGGTGTGGAAGTTGTACATTCAACGATTTACAAGTGGATAAAGAAGTATATCGGGTTAATGGAGAAATACTTAGACAAGATTACACCTGATGTTTCTGACACTTGGAGAGCTGACGAGCTTTGGATGAAATTCAAAGGCGACATGAAATACGTTTTCGCCATAATGGATGATGAAACAAGGTTCTGGATAGCTCAAGAAGTTGCAGAAACAAAATTCAAGCATGACGCAAGAACGCTGTTTCAGTTAGCCAAGAAGGTTACTGGAAAAAAGCCTGAAACCATCATAACAGACGGACTCAAATCCTACCATCAAGCCTACAAAAAAGAATTTTGGACTCAACGCAACCCAAGAACAAAACATATTCGCCACATCAAACTACGAGGCGACATGAATAACAACAAAATGGAACGACTAAACGGAGAGATAAGGCAACGAGAAAAAACCATGAGAGGACTAAAACGAAAAGACACTCCGATACTGAGGGGCTACCAAATTTACCATAACTACATACGCGAACATGAAGGATTAGACGGCAAAACTCCAGCCGAAGCATGCGGAATAACGATAGAGGGAAAGAACAAGTGGAAAACCATAATTCAAAATGCAAGCAGGTTAAAAAAAGATTAATTACAAAATTCTAAGAAATTTAAATAAAAAACAAAAAAAGGGGATATTGATTTATTTTGTGATATTTTCTTGCAATTTCGTAGCAAGATTTTGCAAAGTTTCATGTGTTTTTGAAGTTAAGCTATAATATTTAACTATGGTTGGGATCGGTGTTGGGTTTTCTAAATCGTATCTCCCCGTTACGAAACCATGTTCTTCTAGAACTTTCAAATGGAAGCCTATTAGTCTGTCTTTGTTAGCCATGTCTAATTTTCGTGCAATATTTTTGATGTATGCTTCTCCAGTCTGTAACTGTTCAATTATTTTTCGTCTCAGCGGATGTAAAAGGATATAGTCTTCACTGTAACTATCATTTTCTTGTTTCATTTTATTTTTCGCCTCCGTAATATCCACTATCTTTTTATGATACATAATAATGTTTCGGGGGCGTAAAAATGTTTCGTATCACAAATAAGTAAAATCTATAAAAAAGAAAAGTTACTTTACTACATAATCGTTTAAAAGAGCAATAATTTTCTTTACTGTGTCTTCTGTTTTTTTAACCCATTCTGTAATTTCTTTTTTGTCCACTGGTTCAGTATATGACAGACTAAATTTCCTTGCTCTAAAATCACCAAGAATTGGGTGTTTTTGTTTTGTTTCGTATTTATTTTTTGTAAATACAGTATCAACAGAGCAGAAAGATATTCCGTCTTCAAATGTAATGTGAAACAGCATTTCTATATCTTCTTTTTCTGCAAGTTCTATAATGTTGAAAAATTTTTTATTGAACTGGTATGGAAGGTCAATCGAAACTATATCCTCGATTAATCTACGTAATTCAATGTTTAGACTAACTATTTTCATCTGCTGTAGAGAAGGTTGCGCCCATTCAATGAATCTTCTAATTGTTTTATCGCTAAACATTATGAACCACTCCAAAAACTAATGGAGAATAACCATTGTAAACATTTTTACGAATAAAAGTTTTTCCTTTAAAAAATTTGCTTTTTACTTTATTTCTTATCCGACGATTTTTTACAAGAAATAAGCTCAACAAGGATTTTACAGAACTCGATTTTATATAAAAGATAATACATAACTCTGAGAACATGGAAATTAAGGTTCTGGTAACTCTTCGGGTGATGGAATAACGTGTTAACTATCGGGTGATAGACTGTTTTCATGAAGAGTCTTCTATAGTGCTTGTGATTGTTGGATTAAATAAAATAAAAATAGAGCCAAGAGAAAGAGGATAATGCTAAGTGAACAACGTTTGAGAGTAATTTTATATGGCAACCCAAGTAAGATGTATAGATATAATACGCCAATAGAAACGAAAGTAATGGGTATAATATATAATGAAGCCGTTGAGAATAAGAATAGAAAATAATCATTAATGAAAACGGAAAGAAAGAATGCTAATAAAAATTGGAGAAGGGCAATAATGATGGCATCCTTCCTTTTTAACCATTTAGCACCAAAGAATCGAATCTTAGTTCCTTTCTTGCTCTTCTTTAAGAACAGGTTTGCTATAACATCTATAATAACCCAACCCAAGGATAGCGCATTAACAAAAACCACATATTCTGGTAGATTTTGTAGCAATTTGCATTACTCGATTTATCTTCTCTCAATCTGAGATAGGTCATATATAGAATTAATCCAATCGACACAAAGAACAGTATCATTCCAATGAATGTAATCCAAGTGAAATCTTTAGGCATATATATCAATAGAAAAATGTGTTTAAACCGAGGTCTCTTTAAACCCCTCAATGTTTGATATTTTTCGTATAGGTGTTACCTTTCGGTTGCTGAACTTCACGAAGAGTCTCTATGACATTAGTGTATATTTGGGGTTCTGTAAAGTCTATGTCGGATAAACCCCCCTGTCAAAAATCGTCGGATGGTTGTTTCACGAAGAGTCTTATAGACAATTGTTTGTTTTTAACAGCAGTTATCTTTTTAACTATTTTACTATGTAATATGGTTCTAAGGGGCGAATTTATGATTGAATTATGGAATGCTTCTGCCATTTTAATCGCCGTTTCTTTTGGAGCTTGGCTTACAATACATTCCAAATATAATGAACGAATTTCTGAATTGGAGAAGAAACGAAAGCAGAAAACGTTTGACAAAATGAGAGAAATCACAGAAATAACCGAGGAAGCATGGAACGAGTTACATGAATTATTTAAAGCCAGTAATGAACCCGCTGGATTATTTGAAGTGACATGGAATTTCTATTTGTACTCTGGTTTGCTGTTTTTAACATCTGTATTTGTCCGTTTAGGAGTTGATGTATTGCTCATCCAAATGTTGTCTCCCTTTGAGGGTCTTGTTTTCTTGGCTGGAGCACTTTTCTTTGTTGGTGCTCTTCTAAATACCCGAAATTTGATGAAACTGTTAAAGTCTGATGTTGATCCTCAAATCTCTCTAGTAACAATGATAATTGTTGCAATAATTCAATCGCTTAATGTTTATGCCATTTGGCAACTAGCCCCATCCTTTTTTGCTTCAACCATGACGTTCTACCAACTAGTTTTTTTCTTTTTATTATGGTTGACTTTTCTTGGTGCGGGTATATTTTTAGTTACAGCAGATGAAGATGAAACATCAAAAATTACAATAGTTGGAATAACTTTGATGTTTGCGCCTTGGTTATGGATATTTATTTTCTCCCTTGCAAGTATCTTAACTCAATTATTTTGATTTGCTAGCATTTTGGATTATCGTTTTCCACTTATTGTTTCCTTCAACCCTTATTCCGCAAGCTTCAGCTGGCGTCTTACCATCTAGTCCAGAATGTTCTCGGATGTAATTGTGGTAGATTTGGTAGCCTTTCAGTATTGGTGTGTCTTTTCTTTTGAGTCCTCGCATGGTCTTCTCTCTTTGCCTTATCTCTCCGTTTAGGCGTTCCATTTTGTTGTTGTTCATATCGCCTCTAAGTTTGATGTGGCGAATGTGTTCTGTTCTTGGTTTACGAAGAGTCCTGAACTCCTTTTTGTATGCATCATGGTAGGCGGGGAGACCGTCAGTTATCATTGTCATAGGCTTTTTTCCAGTGACCTTCTTGGCTAGTTGAAACAGTTTTCTTGCGTCATGCTTAAACTTGGATTCTGCAACTTCCTGAGCAATCCAGTAACGAGTTTCATCATCCATTATAGCGAAAACATATTTCATGTCTCCTTTGAATTTGACCCAAACTTCATCTGCTCTCCAAGTGTCAGAAACATTTGGCGTAATCTTCTCTAAGTATTTCTCCATCAATCCGATGTATTTCTTAATCCATTTATAGATTGCCACATGGCTAACATTTACTCCTTGAAGTGTCAGAAACTTTTGTACGTTTCTTAGTGATTCTCCAGTGAAATATAATTGCATAGCTGAGGTAATGACTTGTGGAGAAGCTTTCATTTTCTCGAAGCCAATATTTACTGAAAATCGTTTCCCACACGTTTTGCACATATATCTTTGAATTGCTCCATATTTGTTGTGTCGTTTAGCGTTTTTAACTATCTGATTTGAACCACAAAAGACGCATGATAGACTGTCAAGTGGTTGAATTACCAAGTTTTCGCTAACTTGCGCTCTCATTTTAAGGCTGAACTCTACAGCCCAAGCGTGCTTACATTTCAATCCTCTAAACTTATGATCTGGGCACTCACAAACCCACTTTCCATCTACTTTAGAAACGGTATAATTGCCGTTTCCGTTTTGAGAAAGAACCCGATAAGAAAGGGCATCGACTCTTCGTATCTGATTTTTGTGATTGTTAACAATTTCTAAGCCTCGTTCTTCACGAAGTTTCTCAAGCTCTTGAAGGCTTATCATTCAAATACACCTCTGTGGTTACCTACAGTTACCTGTATAGTTACCTATATTTAACTTTATTGGTATATTGTACGGTATCTTATACGGCATTATGATAGGTAACCTTATATGCAAGTTACCTACAAATGGCTACTTATGACGAGTAATAGTAACGAAGGAATAACCACGAGCCTGACCCCTGCAAAGACAAACAGTATTTCACTACGAACAACTGTTCCCATGCACATAGTCAGTCAGTTTGGTCTCACATCAGAGGATAAACTAAGCTGGAAACTCAAGGTTGAAGAGGGCGCTTTAGTTATTATTGTTAAACCAATAAGGACGACTGAAAGTCAAAGCCCAAAAACTTAGACGATATTGAAAAAGAAGAAAAAATGCGCTTTCAAATATAATGTTGTGAACAAGGCGAGAAAAATAAGGGAAGAAAAAAGAGCGATGACACTTAGCCAAAAAATCAGTTTTGCTCAAGCAAAAAATCTTTTTAATGCTGAATTCAAAAATTGCCAATCAATTAAACAAAGCTTAGTTCCAGTGGATGGGAAGATAAAACAAAACATTAAACTTTTAAATGAAAAAAAAGAACGTCTTGAGGAATATTATAAATGGCAATTCATATATGCCTTGGTACGTAGCGGGTTATATTTCAAAGATTACATTGGTACTGAAGTATGGTTTCCAAAAGGTAGTAAAAGTTCAGCCCCACTTAAAATCGATGCATGTATCTTTGACGACAAAAGTTGGATAAATCATTATATTGAATGGCGAAAAAATCCTAACAATGACGCATCTTTGGATTTCTTGCGTCATCATTGTATAGGCGTAATTGAATTCAAAAGGGGAAAAGATAGACTTGAAACAGTTTTTCAAACACAATTAAAGGCTGCTTTGAAAGAACCAGATTCACCTTTTGTATTAGGCATAATTTATGATAAAGAGCGACTTCTAATATTCCAAAAGAAGAATGGGGCAATTTCTAGGTACGATGAATCCAAGAATCTCACCCAAAAATCAAAAAGTGTAGCATCACTTTCACTTGATATGCCAGACTCGTACCTGTCAATTCCAAGTTTAGACGAATTAATACAACAAGTAAATGTTCCTGCACAGATCGATAGAACCAACAGAAACATTTCGGATTTAGATACTATTGCTAGCAGGTCGTCAAATCAAGTTGAAGATGCAATGAATTCTGTTTTGAGAGCAATGGACAAATTTGGTTTATTGGATCAAAGAGGGTATGAAATTCTTATGCAATGTTTAGCGTTAAAAGTATTTGACGAGAAAAGAAATCAAAAGAATAAAACCACAAAATTACTCTTTTATGTAACTGATGAAGAGTTTAGCTATTCCAACATTCACGACAAAGAAGCCCAGAATTATATTGCCCGTATGAAGACATTGTATAGTGAAGCAGAGGAAGCATACCCAAATGTTTTGAAGGATATTGCATTATCATGGACTAATGATAATCACATTCGGACAATGCAAGTTATAGTAAATAATTTCCAAGATTACTCTTTTGTGAGATCCGAAAAGAGTGATTTGTATCAATTAGTTTTTTATAATTTTGCCCAACCTTTTCAAAAAGGAGACAAAGCGCAGTTCCTAACTCCACTTCGGTTAATAGATTTCTTGGTAAGCATTGTCAATCCTCGTGGAAATGACAAAGTGTGCGATCCTTGTGTGGGAATCGCAGATTTTCTTTCTTTGGCGTATGTTAATTCTTCACCCCAGTTGGATGATAATAACCTTTGGGGTGTTGATGTAGACGAGAATATGGTAATGCTTTCACATCTTAATATGCTACTCAATGGTGATGGCAACGCTCACCTACTTCATGCTAAAGATAAGGGGTCAATTCTATATAAAATTCGTAAAACAGGAGATCTTGTTCCGCTACAAAAAGCCATTCATAAAAATGGTAAGTGGGATGAATGGAGGGATGGTACTAAGCTGATGAAATTTGATGTAATTCTTACAAACCCTCCATTTGGAAGAGGTAGAAGTTACGAGGTACAGAATCAAAGAGATAGGGATATTCTTTGTCTATACGAAACTTGGAATATTAAAAGTGATGGAAAACTGGACTCTGATAAATCAATGGATTTGGGCGTAATGTTCCTTGAAAATGCCTATAGACTACTCGATGAAAATGGACGATTTGGAATTGTGCTTAGTAATAGTATAGTCGCTACTAATGAATGGAAGAACGTGATGGAGTGGCTAATAGATAAAGTTAGATTAGTGGCAATATTTGATTTACCCGAGAAAGTATTTGCTGAAACCAACATCAATCCCACCTTGCTTGTGGCGTATAAACCTTCTAATGAAGAATTGGATTCACTGAAAAGGCAAAATTATAATGTTTTTGTTCGGACAATAAAGAAAGTTGGTTACGAAGTAATTACTAAACAGAGGAATTTAGTATTCAAAACTAAGTTCAAAATCGATTTCGACACCTATGAGATAGCAATTGATGAAAATGGAGCGCCTATTGTTGACGAAGATTTCACTAAAACTATAGCAGATTTTAGAGAATGGGCAACAAAGCAGGAAGAAGATTTACAGAAGTTATTCGTATTGTGAAGTTGAAATTGTATGAAGTATATATTTGGGCCTAGTGAGATTTCTTACAGTCAAATTAAAAGTAAGGGTTTTTTGTCAGCTCTTGTTTATCGGACAGTAACTAAAAATAACAAAAATAGAGTATTAGTAAAAGATTTAGTTGACCCCCCTGTTAAAGGAGTTGAAGTTGGTCAAAAAGCATATGTTGAAAAATCTGACTATTTCTTTATCAAAAATAGAGCAATTAAACGACGAAACTACATTCCAACACCCCATATAAGTTATTTAAGTGAAGAGGGACAAACTGGAATAGTCTCGATAAAACCATCGTCTTTTGAAAATTTGGATTTGAAAAAAAACGACATTCTTTACACAAAAGACACTACTCTTGGAGAAGCTGCAATAATCGAATCGGAAAATTATTCAAACTACATGTTCTCAAGTGGTTTACTCAAGCTTCGACCGAAAAAAAATCCCTTCTACATATTTGCTTTTCTAAAGCATGAATATCTAAGAGATCAAATATATGCGATGACGACAAAAGGTTCTATTCTTTCACATTCTGGGAATAATGTTTTGGACTGCGAAATTCCTTTCCCAAACAGTGAAAACACAATTAAAACTGTTGAATCTTTGATGAGTGATTTGATAACAATCGAGTCTGCCATTCGGATTAAACACAAAAAGGTCATCAGCCTAATTAAAAAAGAGTTGGCTAATAGTAAAAAAAGAAATTCCTTCAAATTCGTAATGCCTACATTAAATGAAATACAAGAAAATGGTAGACTGGATACAGCTCTCTATGAAAAACCATACAAGAACTTTCTTTTCAATGTTAAAAACTACAGATTTGGATTCAACACTCTTGGAAAAATGGGATTTCATGTTAAACGTGGACAAAATCTGCAAAAATCCGCAATTGGTAACAGTGTTTACTCAAAACACTACCGAAAAAACTATTATCGTTTAGTTAGACCCAAGGACATATCACCTTTTGGGACTATCAACAAGATAGAATATTTTGGAAATGCAACAGAACTTGACCTGATTACTGAAGGAGATGTTATGTTTGGAGCCGAAGGAACTTATCGCCCGACCGTTTTTTTTGACGTAAAAGATAAGAGAATAATAACAAACATTCATGGCTTAATAGTCAACAAAGATCAACCTTCAATAACTGATAGTGCGTTTCTTTGTGCCTATTTTTGGTTCTTGGCAACGGAAGGGGTTCTTTCAGCCTTATCTGTTGGAGCACATGGGGGTAGTGTTACACAAGATTATATATTGAATTTGCTTATTCCCAACTTCCCTGATGCTCTTAAAGCACAAATCGCTAAAATATACTATAATCAGGAAAATACTTCTAACTTAATTGATTTGGGAATTTCGCAACTTGATTTCAGGAAGTTTGATTTGAGTGTACGCCTAAAACAAATTCTGAACACTATTGTTATTTGCTAAATTTTCGGGCATCTTTTGATTCTGAGATTTGCGGAAAATAACAAAAGAACCATTAAAGATTGTTCGTCATAATTACTGTTGTTTCGCAAAAGAATAATCTCTGAACCATTAGGTTGTGTTTTTTAACAAGTTTCATCAACCAATTTTTTACAACCCATCCGAAAAGGCTGAGCAACCGAAGACTTTACAGAACCTCAATTCAGAAAATTCTTATATACTCCTATTACAATATTTCTTGACGAAGTTTTGGGCGACAGCTTATGAACATAAGCCCTAAGCAAGAAAACGGAATAATCAAACTGATTCTAAGGGATACACATCAAATTTTAACTAGCATTAGAAATTTTAGTTTTGAATATGCTTCGGAGGTAAAACTCCAAAAACTAATTTTTCTTATTGCGGAAAAATTAGACATCCCATTAACAAGAAGTTGGTATCGATATGGCGGATTTGTCCATAATCGCTTTATTAAGTTCCAAAATTTGGAAAGTCTACCTTCGACAATCTCCGTAACAGGAGATAGTGATCTTAAGAAAGCTGAACAGGTTTTAAGTGACATTCGGTCAGACTACATTAATTTACTTCAAGAGCTAGTTCCAAAAATTTTCTTTATGCGACTCGACAATCTTTTAGAAGAAGTTTACAAGGATGCGCCCGAAGAATACAAACCGATGTATAGCACTAATTTGGCAATAGAAAGAGAGTTTGATATAGTTAAAGACTCGCTGTTTACTCACATTTCCCAAAAAAGCAAACCAGAATTTAATGATTATAACCGATTTGCTAGTAATATGTCTCGTTTAATTCTTGAAATATCCAATTTAACTGATTTTTCATGTTTGTATGATTTTACCAACAAGTATGCTGAAATGTTGGATGATTGCTTAATTAAAATGTGTTTTCTTGGAAAGAAATCAGTATCTCATTTGAGATCACTAAAAGATGTATATGAGGGTGCAATTTGGAATTCAATTGCTCTTAAAATCTCGATAAATACTGTAACTGGGGTAAATGCTGAGAGCGTGAAAGGAGAACAAGAATATCGATTCCATACTAGCGGAAAAAAAGTTAAGTATCAATTAGTTGCCCTTAAAGAGCTTCTGACTAAAGACAATATGATGCCTTCACTTGATGAAAGAAAACAATTCTTTAAGGCTATTTACGGTGAAGACAAGGAGTTCTTAGGCGCTGTTTCCAATGTCTGGAAATCCTACAAAGAAACCTCGTTTTAATTCCTATTTTCTTGACACCTGTATTTACATTAATTATGGGGTAGATTTTGATATATTCCACTATGAGTGTAATTGTTTTTTTAATTCTTCCCACAAAAAACACACTAGTGAGAGCGTACTAATTGAGATAAAGTATTTCAAAAAATTTATGGAACGTTTTGGTAGAGATTTGAGCATTGCATTAAAACAGGGTAAACGTAAATCTGTATTGGAATATCCAAGTTCAATCTTTAATGGATATAACAAAAATGGATTACAACATATCCAAAACTTTCTGAATACAGTGAACAATCGTAGTGATGAAATAATATTAAGCGAATATCGAACTGCAAAACAAATGACAAAAGCATTAATTGATGATGCTTTGTCTAAAACTGAAAAACCGATTATTAAGACCTTCAAAGATTCAAAATTCATTAAAATCATTAGTTACATTAACGATGAAGTAGATTCACAGATTATCGCTGACGCAGCGAATTGGGCGATACAATATAGGCATAGACTGTTTTGCACATCTGATCGAGAACACATACTCAGCAATGAAAATGATTTGATTCGAGACATATCAAGACATTACGGTCGAAATTGTTTAGGATTCGTTCACGTCAAAGACGTATAATCTCATAATAAATAACTTAACAATATCTCGTAGATTGTTTGCAACCGATTTTTTATATCAACCGAAAGGTAACACCTCAACGAAATATCTCAATCAACCGAAGAGGTAACAGAACCTCTTTGTGAGCTTATCACCCGATAGTTAACAGGGTTTCCCATCACCCTAAGAGTTAACAGAACCGAAATTAATTCAATTTATGAGGGCGATAACCTCGAAATAATGAGTAAATTCAAGAGTAAAAGTGTAGACCTAATTTATGCAGACCCTCCATTCTTCACTAACAAACAATTTGAAATTATTTGGCATGATGGAGCTGAAAAAAGAGCTTTTGAAGATAGATGGAAAGGGGGGATAGAACATTATATTTCGTGGATGGAACCACGACTAGAAGCCTGTCATCGTTTACTCAAAGGTACGGGTTCATTATTTCTCCATTGCGATTATCACGCTTCAGCACATCTCAGAATATTGCTAGATCGCATTTTTGGAGAGAATAATTTTAAGAATGAAATTATTTGGAAAAGAAAGACAGGAAGGGGAGAAACACAACATAAAAGTAAACAATTTGGTGTTTGTGTAGATTATTTGTTGTTCTATGCTAAATCAAAAAGATCAAAATTTAACACACAATTTATTCCATTAGAAGAAGCCCCAAAAAGTTATAGGGAATATGTTGAAAAATTCTTCAAACATACTGATGAAAAAGGCAGAATATATCGAATTGCAGATTTGTCTAGCCCATCACCACGTCCAAACCTGATGTATGAATATAAAGGCTACAAACCACCGCCAAAAGGTTGGGCTATCTCAAAAACAAAAATGAAAAAATGGGATAAAGAGGGCAGATTACATTTTCCAAAGAAGAAAAGTGGACGCATACAACGGAGAAGGTTTCTGGACGAATTGAAGGGGTTTCCAGTTCAAAACCTTTGGGATGACATTCAAATGGTTTCTAGTCAATCAGGTGAAAGACTAGGGTACCCTACTCAAAAGCCAGTTGCTTTGTTGGAACGAATTATTAAAACTGCATCTAATGAAGGGGATATTGTTCTTGATCCGTTTTGTGGTTGTGGTACTACTTTGGTAGCTGCCCAACAACTTAAAAGAAGATGGATAGGAATTGATATTTCCCCTACTGCATGCAAATTGATGAGAAAACGTATGCAAAAAGAGTTTAAAATGAAAGTACATATAATAAAAGGAAAAGTTGACATGAATTATGTTAAAGGTCTTGCACCTTTTGAATTTCAAAATTGGGTTGTTGTTGACAAATTTTTAGGTAAAGCTAGTCAAAGAAAAAGTGGAGATATGGGGATTGACGGTTTTACTCCTGAAGTATTAGGAGGTTATCCCATTCAGGTTAAACAGAGCAAAAGCGTGGGTAGGAATGTTGTGGATAACTTTGAAACCGCAGTACGTAGAATAAACAAGAAAAAAGGTTACATTGCTGCATATTCCTTCGTGAAAAGTGCTTATGAGGAAGCTGCAAGAGCTAAAAATCAAGATGGGCTTGAAATCGTTTTACGAACAGTTAAGGAACTACTAAACGGAAAAATCGAATAAACGTTGACAAATATCCCATAGAGACTCTTCGTAAACGATAAATCTATCCGACGAAAAGAAACACCTAACAAATCCGACGTAGACGAAACAGAACCGAAATTGGTAATGTTTATATGGAAGGGTAAAACAGGAAAAAATATAGACTTGTTTGTTATAGTTAAAGAGGTGAATATGTTATGTCTCAAGTTTCTCTTCGTGTTGCT
>Ga0315547_1002261_pt1 | contig 13769 bp, 15 predicted proteins | sample SalMarSW160240MG_2_FD_202542 | JGI IMG/M metagenome (GOLD analysis project Ga0315547, IMG submission 202542) | Salt marsh sediment microbial communities from the Plum Island Ecosystem LTER, Massachusetts, United States - Salt Marsh Sediment SW1601-240 ... | reverse complement strand
TGTTATTAAAGAACTCGAACTTGTTGTAGCATCGCGACTACTCGCTCCGGCGTTTCTTAAGCGTCACGCTAAGGTCATGGCCCCTGCCTTGAAAAACTGTTTCAAGGTTGGGGTCGGTAGTAATTGCCTTGAAGAAGTCCGGCCCTGTAGAGCCAACATTATGAGCAAGGATAAGTCCGCCCGGACGCACAAGCGGCAGTAGTTTGTTGAAGTAGTCGATATAACCTTCTTTGTCCGCATCAAGAAAGAGGATGTCGATCGGCTCTTTAAGGTTTTGAACGGTTTCGTGTGCGTCTCCTTCAACGAGTGTAACTATCTGGTCGACGCTGGCTCGTTTGAAATTTTCGCGTGCCAGTGAAGCCCTATCGGCGTTTATTTCGTAGGTGGTCAGCTTACCGCCTGTGGTTCGCAAAGCCAAACAGAACCAGATGCCCGAATAGCCGTTGGAAGTTCCTATTTCGACAACATGCTTAGCTCCGGTTGCCTCTGTGAACAATCGCAACAACCTGCCGTCTTCCCGCGGGACGTTCATCATACCTCTGCTTTGGTTCAGGCGCATGTCCTCCAGCACACTTAAAATCTTCTTCTCTTCGTCATTAACCGGCATAGGCGGTTGCTTCTGCGCAGCCGACATGCTCCTCCACCCACCGAAACGCCTACCCTCCGGTCTTTGCTGGGCTGTTAAGCTCTGAACTGCTGCTAATATTAAAACCACCGCCAGAATGATCAACAAAATCTTCTTTAACATTTCCTGCTCCTTTCCAAATTATAGCACCTTTCGTTCTGCAAAATCAGAATACGCATATATAGACGAACCCAAACGACAAGATTATTGCAGCAACTGACAGGGATTCTCAAGAAAAACAAAAAGATACATGTCAGAGCAGCGGTTTTGCCGCGCCGTGTCCAATCAAGCCAAAATTCTCTTTCTCAGTCAGAACCACCCAGGCTCGCCAGTCTTTTTTGTCAATCCAACGGGGCTCGATCCGCTCTACGTCTTTTAGCCAGATCAAAAGGCCGAATCGGCAGCTCATTTTGCTCTGCCAGTACTTAGCGCTGCCCTTGATGTAGCAATTGTATTGATGTTCGATCTTACGGACCTTCTCCGGTGTTAGATCTTCGAAACTTTTAACCTTGCTGACAATTGCGGTCGCACAAACAGGACCACTACTGAATTTAAGAAACAACCTGTCACTGGGTTGCACTCGTCCGAAGAAAAAACGCTTCGTCCTGGTAATGCGAGACTCTACAGTCTTTCGCCCCTGCAGGATATCATCCAGATAGGGCTTCTTTAGAATCACTAAATGACAATTTTTCATGTTTTCGCTCTTTGTTTGGCCAACCGCATTCACATTCTGCCCAGCACTTTCGCAACGGCCCGAATGTGCTCCGGCGTTGTGCCACAGCAGCCACCGACAATTCGTGCGCCGGCCTCCACACACTCCGCAATACCTCGTGCAAAAGGTTCCGGAGCCATATCAAAAATTGTCTTATCTTCAATTAACTTAGGCTTACCCGCATTGGGTTGCGCCAGAATTGGCACAGTAGTCGCTGAGCGAAGTAGTGACACCACGACAGCCATCTGAGCCGGATCGAGGTCGCCACAATTAGCGCCTATAACGTCAGCGCCGGCATCGGTGAGTCCCTTAGCGCAGTCTTCAGCAGAATTGCCCATAATTGTCCTGGCCCCCTTGGTCTCAGTTGAATAAGTTATTGAGACAATTACCGGCAGGGAAAAAGCCTCCTTGCATGCCCGAAGAGCACACAACGCCTCAGCAAGATCGAAGACGGTCTCGATGATAAAACCATCCACACCGGCTTCAGCCAGGATTTCAGCTTGCTCTTTGAAGGCATCGTGAAACTGTGATTGCTTGTATGTGCCGTACGGCTCCAGGAGATGACCCGTCGAACTCATATCGCCAAGGACAAATTTATCCTCGCCAGCAGCTTGTCTTGCCAGTTCTACTCCAGCCCGATTCACATTTCGCACGGAAACTCCCATATTATGTTTATCAATGAAGATACGGTTCATAGTTAGCGTGTTCGTAGTTATCGCATCACAACCACACAACGCATATTCTCGCTGGATTTGAAGCACCACATCCGGGGCATCGAGATTATTGCTGGCCCTACCCATCAAGCCACGCTTATCCAGTTCCGTCCCTATCGCCCCGTCAAGTAAAATAATGTCATCGCTCTTAAGGGCCTCCAATAACGTCATTCGCAATCCCTTCCACGACCCATGTTAATCAATTTTTAACTCCTAACTGGGCTAATTCATTTTTGACCTGGTCAACGTTCTTAAAAAGAATTGTGTTCAGACCCACCTGTTGGGCTCCTTCTATGAACGCAGGTCTGTCGTCTATAAACACTGCCTGCGCGGCGGGCACCCCGAGTTTTTCGAGTGTCACCTGATATATCCTTGATTCCGGTTTCGCTGTGCCTTCGGTGCAAGAAAAGACAAGCACATCGAAGCTATCATATCCCTGCTCATAGAAGAACTCCATAGCTGGCACTTCGGTATTGGATAAAAGTGCGATTTTATAACCCTCATCATGTAACCTCTGGGCCAGTGCAAAAAAATCAGCTCTCGGTGAGTAAACCGATCTGAAAGCCTCGCCCCAGAGGAAGGGATGGTTAGGCTCTGGCCGAGACAAATCCTCACAGACCTTCGTCCAGAAGGCATCCTCGCTGATTAAGCCTTTCTGGAACTCGCCCCCGAATTTATCGTGTGCGCCGATATATTGTTTCTTCGATACACCAAGTGCTTTGGCGCAGTATTCCATAAGTCCCGGCCGAGGATCATCTGCCAGCACACCTCCCCAGTCAAATATCACCGATTCAATCTTGCTCACTGTAGATACCTTTCTCTCAAGCGACATAAAATTTTTGCCAGGACGATACAAATGTTATACTCATATATCAACACTTTTCTGGTTGACCTATCGCGTTAGCGTTGGTCTTTGACGTATTGCTCTGTGACGTCTATAATCCATGATGAACCCATTAAGGATAAAAAGATGGAGCCTGTCTTAATCGCTATAGGTATCGTATTGATTATTGCCGTTCTGGCGCTGCTGGTCTGGCTGATAAGCTCCAATATCACCAGCAGAAAAGAAATGGCCGGTCAATTCACCGGTATTACCCTGCTCCAACAGCAGCTCGATGCACTAAAAGCCGCCCAGGACAGAACATCGGAAAATCTACAAAAGTCTTTACAGACCGGGCAAAGCACACTCACCCAGAGTCTGCAATCCAGCCAGCAGGTTCTCGATCGGCTCAACAGCCAAATCGGCGAACTGCAGGGCACAAACAAACAGATGCTGCAGGTTGGCACCGAGGTTCGCCGGCTACAGGATATCCTGAGCAGCCCGAAGCTGCGCGGCCAGATGGGCGAATGGTCGCTGGAGAATTTGCTTGCACAGATTCTGCCGAAAGATAGCTACACACTTCAATATGCCTTCAGAGACGGCAAAACGGTCGATGCGCTAATAAAAATGACGGACTTCTCAGTGCCCATCGACGCCAAGTTTCCGCTGCCGAGCTTTGAAAGAATTTTATCAGCCGAGCAAGATGAGCAGAAAACAAGGCTCCGAAAACAGTTCCTGCGAGATGTAGTAGCCCATATCGACAAAATTGCTACCAGTTACATTAGGCCCGCTGAGGGCACTCTCGACTTTGCCATAATGTACGTACCCGCTGAGAACATCTACTATGAGACAATAGTCAAATACTCAGGCGACGCGCAGGATATTCTGCAATATGCGCTCGATAAGAAGGTTATTCCAGTTTCACCGAACTTGTTGTATGCGTATTTGATGACAGTGGCGATGGGCCTGCATGGCCTACAGATCGAAAAACAGGCCGCTGAGATTAGGCAGAACTTGAAGAGGCTAAATGCTTCGTTTGCAGATTTTGTTTCACATTGGGATGTTCTTGGCAAGCATCTGCGAAACGCCTACAGCCAATACGATGACGGGCAAAAGAAACTGGACCGCTTTGGTATGCAACTGGACCAAATTCAGGCTAATAGAGAAGAATAACTATAGTATGGCAAGGCCTCTGGGATATATGATAACGTTCACAACCTATGGTATTTGGCTGCAAAGGAAATTATTATACTAATCCGCGGGCGAGGCACAAAATAATTATCAATAAACAGACTAATCTAAACGTCATCGAAGCCTCTTGATCATACAACATTTTTCGCCACGCCCTGACGACCATGCCAATAGCGAAGCGAATGCGCACGAACGGCATATAGGATGCCAAAGGATTGATGACTTCGTTTGAATCACAGCCATCGCAGTAGTATTGCAGAGGTTGACAAGCTTTAAGGCAGTTGGAACAGAGCGGGCAAGCGTCGTCCGGAATAAAATCATCCTCGACCTGCTGAGCTTCTTCAGTCTCTCCTGCCCATAGATTATTGCAATCTGTGTTAGTCATATCAGAAACCATCGTGCCGGATCACTGTAAATCGGCGCTGGTTATCGCTCTTCCCACGCCAACATTTATATAATACTTGCCATATTGTTTTTCAAATAAGTCCCTCGCTTCGTCACCCGTACAATGACAAGGACCCACGTATTTTACCTGGGCCTTCTTGAAAGCCGATATAATTTTTTCTATTTCACTTTTTGGAACCGAATTAAGGTGAAAACCGCCCATTACCAAAAGAATATCATCTTTCATTAAATCTTTCACAGTGTTCACTATCTTGACGATACCTGGATGCGCACAGCCGGTTATTACTATCAAGCCCAATTTTGTGCGCACAATTAGCGATTGTTCTAAGATCGAAGTTCCGAGTTGACCGGTCGTATGAACATCCCCACAAATCTGTAGAGGACCTTGAACTTCGACTATGCTTGCTCCCCGCGCTTGCATGTTTTGCTTGAACTTCTCAGGAAAAGACTTTGGTAGGTACACCACCACCTTAAAATTTTTCTCAAGAAATCCATCCAAGCCACCGGTGTGGTCACCGTGGATATGTGATAGAACTACTATGTCGATACTGTTTACGTCAATTGCCAGTTTCTCCATATTGCTGAGCAATCTGGGGCTATCTGCCCCAGTATCAAAAAGGACTGTTTTCTCTGGGCCGGTTATAAATGCCGAAAATCCCCAGGCTGTTTGCAATCCATCCATGTATGGGTTATTGTCATAAACGACTTTAATTGTTATATCATTAACCTCGGCGGTTTTAGTCGCGTCAGGTTTTTCGTTCATGCTATATTCCCTATACTGCCCTTGTGAGGCTGGCAAATCGTATGCCGCTATAGCAAGTACGGCTGTAAGCACCGATATCTGAATAGCTCGAAGTAGGCACATTGATTTAACCCTGTTTGAAAAAGTATATTATAGTGCCGAAGCCACGGTCAGAGCAACTCAAAACAGCAAAAAACTTTCCAAAGAAATGTAGGAGGATTTAAGCTTTGTGGACTTTAATCTGGGGATGAACTACTATATCCATCAGCAAAAAAATTATCCTCCAATCACCTCAAACCACACAAATCGAGACAGTTACTCGCCATCATCGATCGAGCATCCCGAGTCAAGACTCAGAACCTATTCCCATCGCAACGAGATTGATTCGTCCCAGTTTGACGCCTTTCATGCTAAGTATGTTCTCGCCGATGTTGTTGATTTCACCCACGCGACCACGTAGCACAATTATTTCAAGACAGTCATGTTCATCCAAGTGCACATGTAGAGAGGATATCACATGCACGGCATGCGTCCTGTGTGAGCCGGCTGTGGAAGAATGCTGCAATCGTATCAGTCTTTCTATCAGTTTTGTCGCATGGTGGTCGTAAACCAAAAATAACGCAGCAACAGCCTGGCTTTTCGGGTCACCAACCTGCTCACGGCTAAGCTGTTGTCGCACAAGGTCACGTATAGCCTCAGATCGGCTGGGATAGCCCTGTTTGGTAATAAGCTTGTCGAACATCGACAGTAGTTTCTTATCAAGTGAAATGCCTATGCGTTCAAGCTGTGCCATTTTCTGACCTCTCGATTATATGAAGGTTTTATTCTTTGCTTGTTACGTAGATTACCTGCTCAGCAAACAAATTAGGTGCAAACCTCACTGGACTGACACTGGTCTTTATCAATGGTATCCTTTTTTCCACCAGGACTGCCAGTCTTTTGCAGAATTCGTCAAAATCTTTAAGTGACAAAAAATGTATATTCGGCGAGCTGTGCCAGCTAAAAGGCAATTGCCCAGTTATGGGGGCTTTGCCCTTAAGTAACAACTGTGCTCTGCACCGCCAATGGGCGAAGTTTGGAAAGCTGACAATCACTTTCTTTCCGATCCTCAGCAGTTCACTAAAAATCTTTTCGGGATTCTTCACTGTTTGTAGCGTTTGCGACAGTATCACATAATCAAAACTCTTGTCGGTATAGCTTTCAAGCCCATGTTCGACATTCCGTTGAATAGTGGTAAGTCCACGAGTAACACAAGTCAGCACAAGATCCTGCTGAAGTTCAATGCCCTTGCCCGTAACATTTTTGTCGGTTATAAGCCTTGCCAGCAATTCTCCATCACCACAGCCCACATCGAGAACCGCCGTATTCGGTCGTATCAATGACTCGATTAACTCATAGTCAACGCGTGTCCGCTGAGCCTGTTCAAATCGACTAACCGCGCGTTTGCCTTTGATCGAGCTGACCTGATATTGTCTTGCGACATCCGGTTGATAGGTTGCCTCTAAAAAGTTAGAAATGAACTGACCAAGTGTCTCGATCTGCAGCAGGAAAGCATCATGTCCGTACGACGATGCTATGTTGCAGTAGCTAACATCTTTGCCGTTGGCGACAAGCGCATCGACCATAGCCTCGGATTGGGCCGGCGTAAAAAGCCAGTCGCTGCTGAAACTGATTACGAGAAATCTTGATTGGATATTAGCAAAAGCATTAGTTAGCGAGCAATAGTCTCTTTGAAGGTCAAAGTAGTCCGCTGCTTTGGTTATATAAAGATAGCTGTTTGCATCAAATCTTTCCACAAAGGTCTGGCCTTGATAGTCCAGATATGTCTCGATCGCGAATTCCGAATTGAAGTCGTAGCTGTAACGGTCAACGCTGCGGAGTTGTCGGCCAAATTTGTGACGCATACCTTCTTCAGATAGGTATGTTATGTGACCAATCATCCTTGCAATGGCAAGGCCTCTGTCCGGTCCCTTTTGACTGTTGTACCGACCATCAGAAAAATTCACATCAGCCAGTATCGCATTTCGGCCTACCGCATCGAATGCTATCGATTGAGCCCCTAAATGGGTCGTTGTGGCGATCGGTATTGCAGCTTTAATAAAGTAGGGATACGCAATTGCCCACTGCAAGACCTGCATACCTCCTATTGAACCACCAACAATAGCTAATAGCTGTTTTATGCCAAGCTTATCCAGTAAAAGTTTCTGCACCTTGACCATATCCGCTATGGTAATAATTGGAAAGTCCAGGCCATAGGGTTTGCCTGTCGCTGGGTTTATCGAGGATGGTCCAGTAGTCCCACTGCAGCCGCCCAGAAAATTTGAACAGATTACAAAATATTTATTGGTGTCGATCCCCTTTCCAGGCCCAACCATTGAGTCCCACCAACCTGGCTTTTTATCATCAGGACTATGGAAGCCTGCAACATGAGCGTCACCACTAAGCGCGTGGCAGATCAGAATGGCATTGTCCGAAGCGCTATTAAGCTGGCCGTAAGTTTCATAGACTGCATCGATAGGCGCGAGTTTTTTGCCACACTGTAGCTCCAAAGGCTGGTCCGGCTGGATGAGCCTGACTGTTTGCGTCCGGACGATACCTACCGAGTTATTACAAATCTCCACCATAACTACAATTTAGTATACGTGAAAATTCTCTCTTGTAAAGCACATCAAAAAACTGGCTAACTATCTAACTGAAAAATTCAGAGGGTGTTTGTCCAATTTTGTGTATAATGACTGATATTGCCGCTACAGGTTCTTAAAATTTGATTAGGCTTGTTTTCCTTGTCCGCAGTAATGAGTTGTCAGTCTGTCTAAGCCGAATGTGTCAGTGACTATGCCGGTCAAACTCTTTTTACCTCCATCGAGCATTTAGCGCAGACCTTCGGCTGCAAATCAGATATGGAGGTGCGCTGGAAATCGCTGCACGGAGTCGTTGAACTGAGTGTTTTACGAAATTTCTCGCTCTGTAATTTTAACAGGCGGCATTATGTAACTGCTGCGAAAAGTCGTGATAATTTGGAATTCTGTACGGTCCGCGCCAGTTTATACGGTCGGCATATAAGTAGTAGAGAAGGCTGTAAGAAGCCGATTCTGTCCCTATGAATGTTTCTAAATTATCTCCAGACGTTTAAGAACGGCTCTGGTCCAGCGAGAGCTACGTATCTGAGAAAGAACGAGCAGTAAAAGAATCAGCAGCCAGTAGCCTACGAAACGCAAATAGTGTAAAATTATTTTGAATATACTGTCACTTTTAACCAAGCACCAATTTAGCAGTTCTTCTGGGGTGTAAATGGCTCCGACAAGAATGCGTCCAAACGTCTTCTGCCATGGCACCAACAGGAAAACCATAATAAGTGACAGGAAAAATGCTCTGGTAATATGGTTAATTCCACCGAGCCTGCCGGTGAGCGATATTTTCAGGATAAAGAGTACCGTCAAACAATAAAGTCCCGCAGCTACTAAAAGCACAAAGTTGCATAATTTAATGGTCAGTTTTATGTGTTGTATTTTGACCCCAAAGAAAGACTCCTCTTGCTCTTTTTGTTTGCCTTCACTCATACTACTGGCCGACTGCGCTGTGACTATTTTCTGAGCAGCTTCTTCAATCTTGTCCGCCTCTTTAGACGACTGTTCGGTCTCTTTATCCCCGAGCGGCACGACAAGGTCCTTTTCGTCAGGCGGTGTGATCGTGGGAGGTGGAACCGCTGTCGAAGAAACGGCGTTTGTTGATTCTGTTTTACTTGCAGTCTTAATCAAACCCGTATCTACAATCCAAAAGCACGTCTGTAGCAACAATAAACAGATTACCACGATCGCAAACAGAAGCTTCTTCCACACTCTAAATACTCCTACAGCCTCGAGGCAATCTGTCGTCTCAAGCATATTGCTTTGCCTGGCCTGATTCTCACTCATTTTCTAAACCTCCAAATTTCGGTTTTTAATCTGCCTAGCGCATGCTATTAAACCGCCAATTCTTGTTGTCGGCGAATCCCATTGCACCATCACAGCGGAAAGAGCGCCTACATTTGTTTATCGAAAGCTAACAAGTATTATGCTCTGAGAAATTTATACATGCAAGCAAATTATTTATGTGCGAGCGTTGCATCTCAAATGATATGGCGAACGAAGCCTGCTTCTCCCATTTCAGAGGCGCTAGAGATTGTCCTAATAAAAACAATATTCAGTTGTAAGCTTAACACGTACTCATCCTCCACAGAGACTTTTTCTGAGATTGCGTTCAAAAAAACGCGACTTGTAACTTATATCCATACCGTGGAGAATGTCTAATCAGCCGAGCGCAACGACATCTGGCAGGACCGTATCGCTCGTGACAAACCACATGTTATGGCACAGACTATGTTCATTTGCTCCTTTGTGAACTGGTTCTGTGATAAGCGATGTATCAAAACAAAGCCCAGTACCTGCCCCAGCTCACCCAGCGGGACTGCAAAAGCGGATATTTTATTTAAGCCCACTAAGTTGCCTTGCAGACCAAGTGCGAACATGTCTTCGAGCGTGCATAATTTATTCGCCTTGCAAATATTCTCCACAAGTTCAGCATTAAAACAACCTTCCAGCCGATCGTTTTCAAGAACTTCAGGCTTGTTACTTTCATAAGCATGCGTTTCGAAACCATTCGTTTGGCGTAGAAAGAATGTGACACTCGCATCGGCAATCTCATCTCTGATTAGCCTACCGGCGATATTTAAGAGTTTGCTTAGATCATTTGATCCGATGATGGCTTTGTAGAAGTGAACTGCGAAGCTAATAGTATGTAGCCTCCTGATTAGGTCTGACTGGGCAGTAATAAGATCGTTGCAGAGGATATCTATCTTCTTCGCTTGCTTCTTGCGTTCTTTGTTGAGTTCTTTTATAAGCAGACGCAGCCTCTTATTTCGTTGTTTGTTCTCCACCGTCATGTTTCACCACAATTAGGTTTGTAGGAGTCTCCGCATATTAAGGTCGGCTTCACTAAGGCTTGGCTTTAGGCACAAATGAAGACCGCAAAATACTTACAGAGGTAGCCCTATAAATAGCTAACTATCAGTTTTACATCTGTCCAGGTTGAGTCAGCAAACCGTGATGGTTACGCTGTGTCTGTGTCTACCGAGGTTGACTTATCCGTGTTCTCGGACGTGATCTCCGCAAACCAACTATCCTCGTTCTCGATTAATAACTCATATACATGACCTTTCGTATCTTAATTCTGGTATAGCTGAGGTCAGAACGAGTTTTAATAGCCGTTATACAAAAAAATATAAAAATCTAATTTGTTGCCTTACCATAACATGTTTTTTAACCGATATAGTTAGATATCAATGCAATCACACCCTGACATAATATGTGGAGATTATCAAACTGAAATTGTAAGGTCGAAAGGATGGACTTTAAAGGTGTTATTTGTGGTAACTTTAATGTATATTGACCAAGCGGAAAAGATTACGGTATCGGGTAGGATTATGAAGGTTTTTACCTGTCCACCGGTCCCCAAAATGCGCAGCTAAAATATAAAACGCTTGACAACTGTGTACAGGGCATTGTAAACTTTAAAATGTACATTATGAGGAGTGGTGAGAAAGTTTGTCCGATCGCATATCAAGCTTTCCGCAGGTCAAAACAGGATGCTTCCCTTACGGAGATGAAGCAAACGAGTTTAAGCGTAGCTAAGATGAGTCTTGATGAGATATAGCGGAGTATCTTCATTCAGACAGTTAATTTTGGGTGTGTCATGGCAGACGCTGCATTAGAAAAACCTCGGCACGTTTGTATCGCATATGTGAATGGATGTCCTCGAAGTGCCATGGACATGGCATTGCTGCACGACTATTTCAAGGCCAATGATTACACTATCACCAGGAGATTCCAGAATGCCGATCTTGTCGTCTGCTCGGCGTGTGGTGTGGATGTGCTCTGTGAGGACAAAAGCATAAAGTATCTGTCTATAGCCGACAAAAAAAGGCCGAAAGATTCACAGTTCATTGTTATGGGATGCCTTGCAGGCATTAATGAGGAAAAGATTCGCGAGAAATTCGATGCAATTGTGATCCCTCCAGTTCGTCTTTCTAAGCTTGACGACATCATCGGTGCTAAGGTCAAACTAACTCAACTTAAAGACCTCAACTATATTAAGCCTTACATGACCAAATCGCTGGAGTGTTTCGGTCGCTTTTACAGGTTTGGCACTCCACAGGAATTTTGCCGGGCGCTGGTTCGCAAAGCTGTCACGGTCTCCGGCCTAAGACGAATCCTTATAGCTTTGGGTTTGATTCGAAACGTAAGGCATTCTCTTGAACCAGTAGATAAGCCCTATTGCCTTAGAATTGCCCATGGATGTATGGGCCAGTGCAGCTATTGCGCGATACGTTTCGCAGCGGGGCCACTTCGTTCCAAGCCGATAGGCGATATTCTTGAGGAATTTGACCGTGGACTTAATCAGGGTTTCACTGATTTTAGCCTAATAGCTGGCGACGTCGGCGCGTATGGGCAGGATATCGGCAGTAACATAGCTGAACTGCTGAGGAAAATTCTATCTCGCAAAGGCAACTATAAGATTACTTTGTTTGATTTTGGACCACAGTGGTTCATCCAATATGCGTCAGAGTTAATAAGTCTTCTCGCATCCAACAAGAAAAAAATCGGTATGCTGATGCTGCCAGTGCAGTCAGGCAGCGATAGAATCCTTTCTCTGATGCGACGGAACTACAAGGCAGACGAGGTAATACAAGCGGTCAAGAAGTTACGCGTGGCATACCCGCAGGTATTACTTTCGACTCATGTGCTTGTAGGTTTTCCTGGCGAGACCGAAGAGGATTTTCAGATGACGGTCGAACTTTTACGAACGCTACGGTTCCAGCGAGTGGATATATACGAATACAGCGACCGTCCCAAAATTGACTCACTTGATCTGCCAAATCAGGTGCCCCAGGAGGAAATCAAACGCAGAGCGACAATGCTCCATAAGGAATTCGATTAGGTTTCAACCAGGTCCTTTTGCAAAAATGCTATGAATAAGCCAAGGATATTATATAGCTTTCCATTTACGATAGGTGATCGAGGTATAGGTCATACGGCATACCACCAGGTACTTGGCTTAGTTAATCAAGGCCTTGATGTCAGCTTATTCTGTGGGTTTTGTGTTAATTCTATAAGCGGACTGCACTATCAACGTCAGACTCTGTCACTCTATGGGCTTAGATTGCCAATACGACCGCTGGGGGTGGTCAGGTCCTCAGCACTGCACGATAGGATCGTAGCCAGAGCTTTACGACGGTTCTCCAACAGGATCGACATCATACATTGTTGGCCTGGCGCGGCGCTGCAGACGATTAAGGTCGCGCGAGAACTCGGGATAAAGACGGTCATGGAACGACCTAGCGCACATACTGGTTATGTTTTTGATGTATGCGAAAAGGAGTGTAGAAAATTACATGTCACGCTCAAGAGATCACACTACGCCAAATTTAATACAAAAAAGTTGGCCCACGAAGAAGCTGAATTTGCCGCTGCTGACTGGCTACTATGTCCCTCGGATTTTGTCAAAAAAACGTTTATAGATAAAGGCTTTGAGCAGAAGCGGCTTATACGACATCAATACGGTTTCGATCCGGCGGTTTTTTCGCCCACGGAACAAGCGCCGCGTCGGAGCAACTGCTCCTCGTTCACTATGGTATATATTGGTGATTGTTTTCCATTGAAAGGTCTGCATTTTGCCCTACAAGCATGGTTGCGGTCTCAAGCATCTAGACAGGGAAAGTTCTACATTTGTGGACAGTTCGTCCCTGGATATAAGAAATTACTCAAAAACCAGCTTAGCCATCCCAGTGTTGAATATCTGGGATTCGTTTCCGACGTGGCCAAGATTATGCGACGCAGTGACGCTCTGGTTCTGCCATCGCTGGCGGAAGGAAGTGCACTTGTAACGTACGAAGCCAGAGCATGCGGTTGTGTTCTACTTGTCTCCGATGCCTCAGGGGCGGTTTGCGAGCACAATAAGCATGGATTAATACACAAGGCAGGAGACGTCGATACCCTAACAAAACACATAGACCTTTTGGCTTCAGAGCCTCGGTTAATTTCAACTCTTCGTGCCAACAGCTTAGCCAACACACATAATCTCACTTGGCAAAAGTCCGCAGCATTACTAGCCGATATCTACCGTCAATGCCTGAATAAGCAAGACGAAGCTAGAAGCGAAATGCAACCGCACGCCTCAGAGAGAGTACAAGAAGTTCCCACGACTTCCCATTAAACTACTCGAAGAAGCTCTTTTATTAGGCTAAATCCGGAACAGCGGGCTTCATCACGCCTACCGTAGAGTTCAAAAAGTTGCCACCTTCGTGCCCTTATGGCAAAGTGAACTTCTAAGGATAAACCATCGAGTTCAATTCCCGCTATTCCACGTAGTCTTTTGGCTGAGAATTTTCAGATCATCCGTGCATAACATCGAATTCTTTTTCTGAATGGGTATATAGCCTCCGGCATCCTTACGCTCGCCAGTAATCATGTTCTATCCGAGCGCTCCCCTCGAACATGCAACACTCGATATGACGATGAGAATGC
>Ga0315547_1002254_pt1 | contig 13789 bp, 12 predicted proteins | sample SalMarSW160240MG_2_FD_202542 | JGI IMG/M metagenome (GOLD analysis project Ga0315547, IMG submission 202542) | Salt marsh sediment microbial communities from the Plum Island Ecosystem LTER, Massachusetts, United States - Salt Marsh Sediment SW1601-240 ... | reverse complement strand
GAGAGGCCCTGGATAGAGTCGATAGGGAGATTGATCAATTAATTGATACAGGTGTTTATCTAAAAAAAGCAGCGTGATAAAACTTGACATAAATTTTAAGATCTTGGGTTATATAGACACCTAGTGAAGGGTATGCAAAAATAAGTAAAAAGAGGAATATATGAAGACTTTGTTTTAAAAGGACTACGACAATGGCAAGCAAAAACCATTGTTAAAGAAATTTAATTGCAACAATACAAGCTATGTAAATAATGCAGGGATGGGAAAATTGATAAAAATCCGATCCAGCTTATTTAGATTGGTTACATAAGCCTCATTGAAGTAATTTAGAAAATGTTGATTTAAATTAAGGTAACACTGCTGTCCCAACGTTACTCGAATAAATTCAATTGGTTAGAAGGGGCAGGGTTTGGATTCATGTAATCGTTATTCGTAAGTACTTGTAAAATCGGTTCTTTTTCAAAAAGTGTGACGCTCAAAACCTGTAAAATAGTGTAGAGACTTTGATCCAATTTCAACTCCTTCTTGACAATAGCTACCAGAACATAGATAGAAATTGCAATACAGATCTGTGTTTTTATCGCATTCTTCGAGGTGCCGTAAAAGGATTTGATCCTCAGATGTTGCTTGATCCATTTGAAAAAGAGTTCTACGTGCCACCGACATCTGTAGAGCTCCGCAATGGTTTTTGCCGGAAGGGTAAAATTGTTGGTAAGAAAGACCAGCCTTTTGTTGGTAGTTGCATCAAGATACCGGATTCTCCGTAGTTTTTCCGGATAGTTTTTTTGAGCATAGAAGTTTTGGGGCACAATGGTTTGATCGCATTGAATCCCTGTTGATTTGTCGATGGTGTAAGAGTATAGCCTCCTGAAGTTGAAGTTGCGTTTGGCTTGTATCACAAAGAAACCAGAAGCCTGATGGATAGCATACAGACGAGTGAGGTCGAGATAGCCGCGATCCATGATATATATGGCACCGGCTTCGATTATAAGACGATCGAGGATAGTGACATCGTGAATACGTCCGTGAGTAATGATAACCACGGTGGGAATACTGCCCCGCAGATCCAGGAGGGTGTGCAGCTTGACCGCTCCTTTCCTCTTGCGGAATAGTGCCCATGGGAACAGTGAAAGACACAGATCGATTGTAGTGGAATCCAGGGCATAGACTGTCTGATCCAGTTTCACGCCGAAGCTTTCTTTGGCGTACAGTCTTCTGGCCTTCCTGATGAGCACCTGGGCGAAGTCGGAGTAGATACGCCAGTCCCTGATCTTGTTGGCATTGGCCAGGGTATTGCGAGAGACGTTCCCGCGGATGCCCATATGGTAGAGCTTGTATCTCGTTCCTCTGAGACATGCCTGGATATCCCTCAGGCTTTCCCGATAGGTGAGTTGAGCGAATGCCATGCAGAGAAATTGGTCCCAGCAGGTGAAGCTTTTGACCTTGTAATTGCCGTTGTATTGTGCAACGCATTTGCGAAATTCGTGGATAGGAAGGAATTCCATTAGTTGTGAAAATATCGTTTTCCCTGAGTTCATAGGTCGTCTCCTGCTTAATTGATGCAGGAGTATGACATTCAGGAAAAGAAACTTTCAAATCGATTAATGGCATTTTTCGCTAAATAATGTTTATTTTCTTACAGTTATAACGTTTCTTGACTACAACGTTGGGACAGTAGTGTTAAGGTAATATTATTATGGGACCCGAGTTATTGACTTTGTGTATGTTCGGCGCTTTCATGGTTTTGTTAGCTCTTGGTGTGCCGTTGGCCTGGACCACGGGAAGCTTGGGTTTAATTTTTGCTGTGTTAATATTCGGATCTGACTGCCTTTCCCTCGTCGTCCTTCGCGTATGGGACACTATGCAGAGCTTCAGTATGATTGCAATTCCGTTGTTCGTGTTCATGGGAAACATGTTGGAGAAATCAGGGATAGCCCGAGAACTATTTAGAACTCTGCATGTGTTGCTAGGCGGTATTCGCGGTGGTCTTGCCATTGGCACAATAATAATTTGTATGATTCTGGCGGCCATGATAGGTACGGTGGGTGCGGATGTTACTATCACTGGCTTAATTGCTCTTCCATTTATGCTTGAACACGGCTATGATAAAAGAATGGCGATGGGATCTATAATGGCAGGAGGCGCACTGGGTGTGCTTATCCCCCCGAGTATCATGTTCATTGTATACGGGGTTACGGTAGGAGAATCCATCGGAAAGCTGTTTGTGGCCGGTATTGGCCCAGGATTAGTATTCGGATCTCTTTATATTTGTTACATCTTGGTGAAGTGTTACGTTAACCCCAACGCGGGACCGCTGGCATCGGATGCTGAACGTATCGTGCCATTTAGAAAAAAAATTGCCCTTCTCAAGTCGGTAATCCTTCCTCTCCTTCTTATATTAGGCGTAATGGGATCTATTTTCGGAGGAATTGCCACGCCGGGTGAGGCCTCAGGTATCGGTGCTTTAGGGGCTATCATCTGCGCTGGAATAAAGAGGGAACTGACCTTTACCAATCTGAAACTAGCCCTGTTCGCTACCATGAAAACCGTAGGACTAATTTTATGGATTGTTTTTGGAGCAATGGTGTTTATAGCTACTTATACCCTTGCTGGTGGTGTCGAGTTTGTTAAGAGCACGTTGGTCGCTCTGCCTGTAAGCCCGTGGTTAGTAATGATCATTATTCAGCTAATTCTACTTTTTCTTGGAATGGTACTGGACATCATTGGAATCACGGTCCTGTTGGCACCAATTTTTGTTCCGGTAATAACGGGATTGGGATTTGATCCACTATGGTTCGGCGTGATCTTTAACCTAAATCTTCAGATCGCATATCTAACTCCACCTTTTGGGTATTCAATGTTTTACTTGAAGGCTGTGGCACCGCCAGATGTGACAATGCAGGATCTATATATGTCTGTTTTACCATTCATTGGACTCCAAATTGTGGGGATTGGATTGTGTATGATTTTTCCACAAATCGTCATGCTATTACCAAACTTAATGTTAAAATAATGGAGAGATACCATGGAAAACCAAAGCAGTGCGAAAGGGTCAGAAGTGGTTTTTTTTAGGGCAATGCCCATCCTGAGAGTCATTGATTTAATCAGTGAATGGCAGGGAAAGATATTTTCGTACTTTATCCTTGCGGCGACATTTCAGATCTGCTTTGAATTGATGATGCGGTATGTGTTCGACTCTCCAACAATTTGGGGACTAGAATTGTCAGTATATTTATGCGGGACAACTTATATCATGGCAGGATGTTATGCAGAAAGGTTTAATTCCCATATAAAAGTGGATATTATACCTAACCACTTGAGTCCAAGGGCCGAGGGTCTAATCAATGTTATTTTGACAGGGCCGCTCTTCTTTTTTTTCTGTGGCTCGTTATTATGGTATTCCGTTGATTGGTTTTGGGAGGCTGCAAGAGACGGACTGACATCTGGCACGGCATGGGACCTGGTAGTATGGCCAATGCGTCTGGTGATTGTGTTGGGTTCAGCAGGGTTGTTGTTAGCAGGAATTGGAACTTTCATGCGGAACATTGTAGTGGTTGTCTCTAATAGGCGGACTAATGAAATAATAGAAGGATAGAGAAACATAAACGGCAATTGGGAAGTAGTTGATGAGGGATGTTCTAATGCTGGACTTGTACATTTTTAAGCGGCTAGAAGCCGGCATAAGAACAAAGATGTGTCTAAAAATGTATTTCTTTTCTCCGTTGTGGTACCTAAATGTGGTACCTAAAAAATCCGGCACCCGCCATATGGGTTCCGACCTTTTCCTTCTCCGAGTCATCGATCGACAGAAAGAGATTGACTCCAACAAGAATGTTCAGATGCGTCCAATATTCCTCCAGGGAATTGCTCACTACGGGTTCCATCTGCAAAGGAGTTCCAATAATAAACCGTGTCACCTTGACGCGAGCCTTTCTCTGTGTATACATCGCGTTGATTTATTTAAAGGTTTTCATCTTTTTCTCGGCAACAATCAGCCCAAAAAAGTATATCCTGAAGTCTTTAAATTGGGGATTGGTCATGAATGGGATAATAGAATGATGGAAGTACTAGGACAATGGGCCAACTCATTGGTAAAGGAGGTTTAATGTCATGAAAGATAGAGAAACAAGGTTGGTATCTGGAAAAGGACAGTTTGTGGAAGATATGGAACTTAATGGTATGGCTCATCTGGCTTTCGTGGGCAGTCCCTATGCCCATGCAAAGATAGTACGCATAGATGCTGGCAAGGCACTTTCAATGCCGGGTGTAATTACCGTGATTACAGGTAAGGAAATCCTGGAACATACCAATCCCTTGCCAGTCCAGGCTGACTTGAAAATACCAGGCGGTTTATGGAGATTGGCGAAGGTTTATGCTCTGGCCACAGACCGGGCTCGATGGTTCGGCGAGCCGGTGGCGGCCGTAATCGCCGAGGACGAACGAACCGCCACCAAGGCGGCCGACCTAGTGGAGGTGGAATACGAGGTTCTTCCATATGTGCGTGACGTAAAGGAGGCCATGAAGCCGGATGCGCCGTTGCTCTATGAAGAATGGGGCGACAACAAGCAGGTGCATTTAAAGTTCGATTTCGGAGATGTGAATGCGGCCTTCAAAGAGGCGGATCAGGCAATTAAACTGATCTACAGTGAAGGGAGGGCATCTGGGTTTCCCTTAGAAGGAAGGGCTTTTCTCGCCCAGTGGGAGAAAAACACGGAGTTCCTTACGGTCTGGGGGACCTTCCAGACACCCTTCATGGCGCGGCACAACATCGCAGAAACACTAGGCCTTCCTGAGGTAAAGGTAAAGACCATTGCCGCAGACATTGGCGGGGCCTTTGGCAACAAGATTCATACCTATAAGGAAAACGTGGTGGCACTGGCCTCTATGCTTACCGGCCGTCCCGTTAAATATATAGAGTCTCAGAGGGAGTGGTTTGTCACAGGCCCACACCAGAGAGACGTGTCCTGGGAAGGTGAAATAGCCTTCAAAAAAGATGGTGAAGTCCTAGGTCTTAAGGCCACTGTTATACATGATCTGGGTGTCGAGAGTACCAACAAGGGAATCGCTGCCACAAGTATTTTCCCGGCCTGTTGCGCTGTGGCCAATGCTTATCACTGGAAGGGAATGCACATAGAAGGATACGGTATTGTAACCAATAAATCATTTTATTGTGCCTACAGGGGATATGGGAAGGACAAGGGCATTAAATTCATTGAAAGTGCCCTGGACCAGGTGGCCAAGAAACTGAACATGAAACCCGAGGAGATTCGGTTTAAGAATTTTATTCAGCCGGATGAATTCCCTTATAAGCAGATCAACAATTATATCTACGACAGCGGCGATTATCCTGCTGTGCTTACCAAGGTTGTGGAGATGGCGGACCTGAAGGGATGGCGAGAAAAGCAGAAGGAACTCCGTGTACAGGGACGGTATATCGGTATCGGTATGGCCTTCACCGTCGAACCTGCCGGGGTCGCCATACCCAACTGTCAGATGGGCGGTATCACCCAGGCCAGAGTGAAAATGCTTTATGACGGGACATTCGAAGTACACTCCGACTGGACCGAGATCGGGCAGGGGTCGGAAAAGAGCCATGCCATCATTGTCTCGGATATTATTGGCTGCAACATCGCGGACATCTATGTGGCACCAGTGACATCCGACTGGATCGGACAGGGTCCCCTGTCTAGCAGGGGGGCCGTCTACTGTGCCAGTGCGGTGGCAAAGGCGGCCAAGATATTGAGGGAGAAGCTCCTGAGATATGCCAGCATTTATTTCGAGGAGGCACCCGAGGATATCGATACGGGTGACGGGAAGATCTTTTCGAGGAATGATCCGGAAAAAAGCCTTACATTCAAGGAGATGGCACACAAGGTCCACGTCTTCCCAGGGCCCAGGGGAATGGGCGAGGAAATCCTAAAGGCACATGACCACTTGCCGGATGTCACTACCTCGTGGTATAGCAATATCACTGCGGAGACCGGCAGCACCTATACAACCTTCTGTGCCTCGGCGGACATCGAAGTGGTGGAGGTCGACCTGGATACGGGAATCACGAAGATACTTGAGCATACCCACGTACACGATGCGGGCAAGGCGATCAGCAAGCAGATCGTGGACGGCCAGATCCACGGCGGGATTGTCCAGGGTATCGGCGAGGCACTGACCGAGGAACTGATTTACGATGAAAATGGCGTCCTGCTGAACTGCTCCCATGCTGACTATCTCATGCCCACTGCTCTGGATGCACCAGATATCAAAATCGGGCACTTGGAAACGCCCTCGCCATTTACCGAAACAGGCAGCAAAGGTATGGGCGAGGCACCCATTATCGGGGGCAAGGCCGTGGTCCTGTCGGCAATTGAAGACGCACTGTCTCCATTTAACGTGCGCGTGAATGAGTCACCAGTGACCCGGGAAAAACTTCGCAAGTGGATTCTCGAGGCCCAAAAAGGCATTGGGGGGAACGCAGTTTAAGAAAAATAATGCACCTAATGTGCACTAGATACAGGAGGGTATGTTATGAATGTCCCTATTCGATTAAAAGTAAACGGAAAAGAGTGCGACCTGAAAATTGAGCCTCAGGCCACATTGCTGGAGGTATTAAGGGAACAGCTTAAGATCAAAAGCGTTCACCAGGGCTGCCAGGAAGGGGAATGCGGTGTTTGCACAGTATTACTTAATGGTAAGCCGGTTTACAGTTGCCTCATCCTCGCTATACAGGCAGATGGAACAGAGGTAACAACGGTAGAGGGCTTGCTGAAAGATGGGCAGCTTCACCCTTTGATGGAATCATTTGTTGAGAATCATGCGTTTCAATGTGGCTACTGCACACCAGGATTTGTCATTAAGGCCTACTATCTGCTGAACAAATCGGATGATCTTACAGAAGAGGCTATACGCAGGGGCCTTGAGGGTAATCTTTGTCGCTGTACAGGATATGTGAATATCGTAAAAGCTATAAAAGCTGCGGCAGAAAAAAAACGCTCTGGTAACTGGTGGTAAGTAATTAATATCATCAACAGGATTTGAAGGGAGGAGAGGTTAAATGAAAAATTTCGTAGGATCAAGGGCTTTACCAGACCTTATATATCATTGCCCAAAGGATGTGGAAAATGCCCTCGCACTGCTTAAAAATATTAAAGGAGAATGCAAGATCATCGCTGGTTGTACGGACTTCATTCCTGCCATCAGACGAGGCGCGTGGCGCTTTGGAGACGGACTGAATGTGATTGACATCAGGGGTGTGGACACACTGCAGGAGATTACCAAGGATGCTGATAATATTAGGATAGGGGCTGCAACCCGCTTGAGTGATATTGTGGATTCGGCCATTATTCGGAAATATGCACCCATACTGAGTGATGCAGTAAACGAAATGGCCTCGTTGCAGGTGAGAAACATCGGAACCATTGGCGGTAATCTCTGCACAGCTTCTCCGGCCGCGGACACGGCGCCGCCCCTTCTTGTGCTTGATGCAGCAGTGAATGTGAAGGGAGTTGACAGGGATGAAGTGGTTTCTCTCTATGATTTTTTTAAGGGACCTGGCAAAACCATATTGGGAGAGAAGGATATGCTCACTGAAATCTTTGTCCCGGTGATGAAGCTGGATGAACGGGTCCAATTCATCAAACTCGGCAGGCGAGTTGCCGCCACCCTGTCTGTCATTTCTGTTGCCGTGTGGGCCAAGATGAAGGATAATATTTTTGAGGGTATTCGGCTCGCCTTCGGAGCGGCTGCGCCCACACCCATGCGTGCGCCGAAAGCAGAGGCGTATCTTGCGGGAAAAGAGGCATCCGTCGAGGTGATTGATGAGGGGGCAAAGATTGCCGCAGACGAAATAAACCCCATTTCCGATGTCAGGGCCAGCGAAGGATATCGAAGAGACATGGCCTATGTCCTGACAGGTAAGGCCATTGCTGCCTGTGTGAAATAATTGTGTTAAAATCATCAATGTTCCCAAGCTTTTTTATGGTTTTTTTGCGAGTGCCTTTCGGGAAGGAACGGCTGTGTATCCGGTCCTTCAAGGAGACTCCAAAGGATCGGGCAGGGAAAGGTTGTTAAGGAGGCTGACTTGAAATTGAAAGTCGGAATTGCACAGTTGGAAACATTTTATTTCGAGAAAGAGAGGAATGAGGAGAAGATACTTTCATTTATCGGGAAAGCCAGGGAAGAAGGCGTTGACCTGGTCCTTTTCCCCGAAGGGGCAAATCTTGGCTACATTGTTCTTGATAAAACAAGGAGTCGGGACCAGATATCGGACCTGGCCCTGGAAATGGCACCTTCACTTGCATCCTCATGGATTGATAGATTAAAGGAAGAGGCCGGAAAAGGGATCCACATCGCCTGCGGACATTTCCTGAAAGCAGATGACACCACACTGGTCAACTCACTGGTCCTTGTTTCCCCCGACCGCCGTGTAACCACATATGACAAGACCCACCTCTACCATGATAAGACCACCAAAGAGGCGGATTTTGTCCGAATGGGAAATGAACTTGTGGTGGCCGATACTGCTTTAGGAGAGATTGGTCTGGCCATATGCTATGACCTAAATTTCCCTGAGGTAATGCGAAAACTTACCCTCAATGGGGCACAGATAATTTTGATCTCCGCCGCGTGGCCGGAGATCGCCGGGGGCAGCTGGGATATACTGTTGCCTGCACGTGCTTTTGAAAACGAAGTGTATCTCATGGCTTGCGATCAGGCAGGAAAAGGGTATTATGGCCATAGCAAAATCCTGGATTATATGGGGAATGTTCGCACCCAGTTTGACAAGGAAGAGGGACTGAAAACAGTTGAAATTGATCTTGAAAAGCAGAAGAAATGGCGAAAGATCATCACGTTCTTTGAGGACAGAAGACCGGAACTCTATGGATAGACCTGAACCGATTCTACTGGCTCAGTCTGAAAGCGACCTTGGAAAAATTGATAGACGCAGGATACGCCATACGGGCGTATCTGGTGAGTAACTGGATTAGGAACTGGCAAAAGCTCATATCCTGGATATGCCAACGCGCAGAATTCTCTGCAAAATTTACTCACAGGGGGGGTATTTTTAAGGCATGGAAAGACCTCGGAGGATTGCGGTATCTTTATGGGGCATCTTCAGCATTTTTTGGTACCACGAGAATTTTGTCCTATGCGGTGCTGACGCAAAGCTTTCCAATACATTTGGATAGCAAGGTAAATATGGCACTTAATATGCTTTTATTTATAGCGACCTTTGGTCGGCAGTGGGCAATTGGTACGATTATGTATCAATGGCCTGACGTTGCTGATGGCCGCTATGCCCCTGCTTCCTATCGGGCAGATTTTTCCATGATGCTTGCCTGGCAGGTCGTCACAATGCTGTTGTATATTTCGGCCAACATGAAGCTAAAAGTGGCATGGAAATCATGGGCACAAGAATATGTGGCCATTTCATTATGCAAAAGATGTTTCAGATACATTTAGTCATTTGGGATGACCACGGATCTCTCTGATATATCCCTATGTCAAGGATGCTTTGTGTTGTATTGATCTCGTCACCTTCGATTTTAACACGGCAGTCATCAATTGCAACCAAAACCTCAGTTTCACTTCCGAAGGCTACGTCTATGAGCCCAGAAGATTTGGTGACCAATACTGGAGTCTTACCATGAAAATCTATATCTTAGCTGACCTAGAAGGTATATCAGGAATTGGATCTGCAGATCAAGTGAAGTCAAGTTCACCCGGTTATCCAGAGGCATGCGAGCTGATGATGGATGATGTCAATGTGGCCATTGATGCATCCTTCGTCGGTGGAGCAACAGAGATGTTAGTTTGCGATACACATCGTGGTGGAGGGCAGCTGAAAATCGGAAAAATGGATTCCCGTGCACTTTATGAGAGGCCCCATTGTGGTCGATTGATGCCTTCTCTCAACGAGACTTTTGACGGAGTAATTCTGCTTGGGAGTCATGCACGTGCGGGAACAATCGATGGATTTTTAGATCATACAATAAGTTCTTCCTCCTGGTTTGAATACAGACTTAATGACCAGGTATTAGGCGAAATAGGGATCGAAGCGGCTTATGCGGCCCATTATGATGTCCCGGTGATCATGATTGCAGGAGATCATGCGTCGGCAAAAGAAGCACAGGAGCTTCTTGATCACGTTGAATGCGCTGTGGTGAAATGGGGGATCGGGAGAAACTCTGCCAAGTGCCTACCGATTCCAAAGGCTCACGAAGCGATCCGGGAAGCCATATATGCCGCCCTCAATTCAATTGACAAATTCAAACCCTACAAACCATCACTTCCTGCAACAATCCGGTTGACACTCTACCGCTCTGATATGGCCGATGAACTTGCTTCAAGAGGAGACGCAAAAAGAATAGACGCTCGTACTATTGAGCGCCAGATTACTTCCCTTTTGCATGTATGTAGCTTGTGACCCATACAATAATGGTCCAGAGGAGATTAGATGAATAGGAAAATCATTGTCTGGCCAGGAATCTCGTTGATTGAGCCGATGGTAAACAGTTTAAGCCTATTATGAAGGAGTAGTTCTATGAAAAAGCAATTTTCAGTAATAGGCACGAAAGTGCCACAACTTAGCGCTGTCAATAAAGTGACAGGCAAGGCTCTTTACACCGGCGATTTGATTTTACCGGGGATGCTTTATGGGAAGATTCTGAGATCTCCATATGCCCATGCCCGGATACTGAATATTGACACGAGCAAAGCGGAGAAGATGCCTGGAGTCAAGGCCATTATAACTTACAAAGATGTGCCCGCTTCTTTTTTGTTTGGAATCGACGGGCGTGATGAACCACTCATGTCGTGGGATGGCCATGTACGATTTGTGGGTCAGGAAATATCCGCCGTGGCTGCTATTGACAAAGAAGTAGCTGCCGAGGCTTGCGACCTGATAGAAGTTGAATATGAGGAACTCCCTGCGGTATTTAATGCAGAAGAGGCGCTACGCCCTGAGGCGCCGCAGATTCATCCTGAACTCAAAGATGTCAAGAATAACATTGCTTTTGAAGTGGATATTGAGCGGGGCTCAATAGAGCAAGGTTTTCGTGAAGCTGATGTCATTGTTGAGGATAGGTTTGAAATTGCTCCCGTCAATCAAGCGTATATGGAACCAGATGTCTGTGTCGCACACTACGATGCCTCTGGTAAACTCAATTTTTGGGTAAGCAGCACGTGGCCCTCTAATATACGAGACGAGCTTGCCTATGTTCTTAATATCCCAATTAGCAAGGTAAGGGTTCTTCAGGATAACGTGGGAGGTGCCTTTGGAGCCAAGTTCACTGGACTACAACTTCACCATATAACTGCTCTTTTAGCAATGAAGGCTGGAAGACCTGTGAAAATAACTCTGGGCCGCGATGAAGACTTTTCCACACTCCGTCATCGCAGCGGCATACGGATCAATTGGAAATTGGGTGCTAAGAAAGATGGGATCATTTGTGCACAGCATACAAAATTTTTATTAGATCAGGGCGCTTACATATACATGATAAAAAGGATGCTGACACATATGTGTTGCCGAAATGATGGCCTTTACTGCATAAAAAACATAAAACATGAAGCAAAGGCAGTATATACAAACAAGGCTACTATCGGGACATACAGAAGTTTTGGTGACGTGCAGATGAGCTTTGGTAGGGAACAAATGGTTGATATTCTTGCTGAAAAGCTGGGTATGAGTGTGATCGAACTCAAATTGAAGAATGCTCATCGGAAAGGTGATGCTACTCCTCATGGATGGAAACTTGGAAGTTGCGGTCTTATTGACTGTATTAATCAGGTATCCAAAGGAATAAAATGGAAGGAAAAGAAAGCAAAAATGCAGGAGGGATGCGGGATTGGGATTGCTTCTACATGCCATGAGACTGATGATCGCACTACGAATGGATCATATGGTTCCGTTACCTACATTAAACTCCTTGAAGATGGTAGGGTTCAACTTTTCACGGGCGAAGCCGACACCGGACAAGGTTCCCATAATGCCTTTGCAATGACTGCGGCTGAGGAGCTCGGTATCCCCGTTCAACATGTAGAGGTCTTACCATACGATTCTGACTTAGTACCTTGGGCGTGGGGATACCTAGGTTCGCGTGTAATGTCTGCCGGTGTGGATGCAACCTATCGGGCATGTCAAGAAGTCAAGAAACAATCCCTTGCTACTGCTGCCGAAATGCTTGGGCAAAAGCAAGAACGATTGGAATATAATGAAGGCAAAGTAGTTGTGAAGAGCGCCCCTGAAAAATCAGTTTCATTGTCTGATATTGGTTACTATGTCGTACATTCAAAACGTGAGTCAGCTATGATCATAGGGCGAGGTATCGATGAGCGCCCCACCGAATATACTCTAGATGCTAATCATGATACGCATTACGGGCACAGTGTCGGTGCCACCTATTTTGACACTCTGGCTGCTGAGGTGGAAGTTGATGCAAAGACAGGAGCGGTAAAAGTATTGAATATTATTGTAGCTGATGATTGCGGTAGAGTTATCGATCGAATGATGATTGAGGGCCAGGTTGATGGTGCTATTGTTCAAGGTCTAGGAGCAACATTGATGGAAGAAAGGAAAATTGATGATAAAGGAAGATTAGTCAATTTTGATTTCGATCGCTACAAGATGCCTCATGCCACTGATGTTCCCCCAATCACGAAAATATTTATTGAATCCAATGAGCCTTCCTATTGCTATGGACATAAGGGTGGCGGGGAATCACCAGGAATAGGATCCATTATGCCAGCAATCGCTAATGCCATTTACGATGCAGTGGGAGTACGGATCAAGTCAACCCCAATAACTCCGAAAAAGGTATTGGAAGCATTAGCGCAAAAAAGGGGCCGGACTTAATATTCAATGCCAGAACGTATTGCTCAAGTTTACAATTGTCATAAGTGTAAATACCTAATTTATGGAGATAACGCAGGAAGAAGCGTAAAGGGGAGAAGATAAAATGATGAAGTTAATAGAGCTTGATATAAATGGGGATATATATGAAGTTGCTGTAAAACCTCAAGAACTTCTTGTTGACGTTTTAAGAGACAAACTTGGATTTACGGGCACTAAGCGTGGATGCAATTCTGGCAGATGTGGGGCCTGTAAGGTTTTGGTAGATGGCAAAGCGGTTCGATCATGTCTTATAAAGGCTAGTAAAGTACATGGTAAAAAAATTACTACTATTGAAGGGTTAGCGAAACATGGAGTGTTAGATCCGATACAGGAGGCATTCATTGAACATGGCGCTGTCCAGTGTGGATTTTGCACACCAGGTATGATAATGACAGCCAAGGCTTTTTTAAATGAGAATCCAAATCCTTCAACCGATGAAATCAAGAGGGCCATTTCTGGCAACATTTGTCGATGTACTGGATATGTCAAAATTATTGAGGCTATTGAAGCTGCAGCTTTCAGGAGCAGGAATAAATAAACCGTAAGAAAGGCATTCTTCTCGCTAAGTCCCTGGCCGTTTTTTAAGGGGAAAGGAGTTTATTCAAATGTCTAATCGATTAACAGCTGATATGGCATTAATAAATGGGAAAATAATTACAATTAATGATGATTTCTTAATTGCACAAGCAGTCGCTATTAAAAATGGAAGATTTCTTGCTGTTGGTAGAAATGAAGAAATTAAACCATTTATCAATAAAAAGACAGAGGTTCTTAACCTAGTGCCCTGTCTCAGAAATCCTCTCCCTGATTCAGCAGTTTAAGATAACTCGAAAACCTATGATTCTAATCCACTAAAAAAACCGTAAGTCCATAAATATAGCTTGACAGTTGTAAAAACAA
>Ga0315547_1002253_pt1 | contig 13790 bp, 12 predicted proteins | sample SalMarSW160240MG_2_FD_202542 | JGI IMG/M metagenome (GOLD analysis project Ga0315547, IMG submission 202542) | Salt marsh sediment microbial communities from the Plum Island Ecosystem LTER, Massachusetts, United States - Salt Marsh Sediment SW1601-240 ... | reverse complement strand
ACTGGCAGTAGCAAAGCCGATTCTCCCTTCCCTGAAAATTCGCAAGGCAGTACTGCTGCTCTCCTTGGTCTGAACTTGTTTTAGTTCATTGGCTTCAAACTGTATCGGCACTGCCCGGGAAGAAACCGAAAAAACTTCAGCTTGCTCAGCCACCTTTTGAGCAGAGCGGAGAACCTCCATAATATGTTCCAATTATCTTCCTCCTACCACACAATTACGAATCCTGATATGTGGGCTGCCGTTAGAAACGGGCAGCGGAGATTGTCCCCCTTTGCCACAGCCACCACCCTGGTTCATCTCCAGGTCGTTACCTACGGCATCTATATTTTGGAGAGTAGTAAAAACATTACCGGTTAGCACCACGGGGCGCAATAACTCTGCTAATCTCCCCCGGCGAATCATGAAAGCCTCCCCAGCGGAGAAGGTAAACATCTCCAGGCTGGTCGTCCCGCCGTACCAGTCCTTGACATAGACGCCTTCCTCGATGTCACCGAGCATCTCCTCGAAGGAAGCGCTACCTGACTCAATAAAGGTATTGCTCATTCGCACTATGGGGGGAAAGAGGTAATTAATGGCTCGAGCATTCCCCGTAGCCCTTTCTCCCATCTTAGCCGCTGTTTCCCGGGAATGAAGCCTTCCCTCCAGAATGCCCTCGCGAATAAGATAGGTTTTCCTTGCCGGCGTCCCTTCATCATCGTATTTATAACTTCCCCGCAAATTAGGGATAGTAGCATCATCAATGATATTGAGATGCTTGCCGCCAAATCTTTTTCCCAGGACCATGATTTGCTGCAGGTTTTCATTTTGATATACAAAATCCGACTCGGATAAATGCCCGAAGGCTTCATGAGCAAAGACTCCAGCCAGAATAGGGTTCAAAATCACGGTATACTCTCCACCTTTTACCTGGGGGGCAGAAAGAAGGGCTGTGGCACGCCTCGCTATCTCCCTGGCTTGCTCATGTAGCCTCTCCATGGCGGAAAACTCGCCATTGCTTCCCAGGCTCAGTCCCGCTTGTTGAACCTCGTTATCCTCACGAGCTATGGCTGTCAATCGTAAATTAAGGTCAGTTTTAGCTTGCTCTATGTAGCTACCTTCAGAACTGGCGAAGATACGTTGCCTCCTGGCATCACGATAGTTGATTCTTGAGCTTTGAATTTTGGGGCTACTTAACATAATATCATTATAGCTATCCAAAAGCTCTTTCTTGGTTGCCAGCGGTATGGTTGTGGCATCTTGCTTTAACTGTGATACCACCGTCTCCACTACAGGCTCCGTAGGGAAAAGCTCAAATGGTCCCCTGCTGGCTAACCTAGCCTCCTCCACCGCCAGAGCTACCTTGTCCCGCAGTCCATCAAGACGATTAAAGCTGACGAATCCCCAACTGCCCTGGACTAAAGCGCGGATATTGCCACCGGAATTACGAGCCCTGCTTATCTCCTCCAGCCTCTCCCCCCTGTAGACAATGTTGGTAGCCTGGCTCTCTTCAAAATGGATTTCGATATAGTCGGCACCGTGGCCTTTCAAGGCATCAGTAATCAGGTCCCGCATGCCTCTATTGTAGCCCTTGATACGAATAAAGGCAAAGAGCGCTGTCGTTCTGAGCCGCCTCTCTTCTGTCATTGCGAGCGAAGCGTCGCAATGACAAGAGCGTAGGGGCGGGGCTTGTCCCCGCCCGGAAAGCGGAGATAAACTCTGCCATTACGCTGACGAAGCTACCTGCACAACGACCTCCCAATATAGTAGAATATTGCCGACCTTTAATTTATACCCGTCTCCTGATATTATCTGGGTTACGGTAATGAAATTCATAGATAAACTGCTTAATATCAGCCGAAAGAACCAGAGCTGGCTTTGCATCGGACTTGACCCCGACCCTGAGCTTATGCCCCAGGTAGACGTTCTACAATTCAACAAAACCATTATCGAGGCCACCTCCGACCTGGTCTGTGCCTATAAGCCCAATCTGGCTTTCTATGAAGCTTTAGGGACCGAAGGGCTTGCTATCTTGGAGAAGACTGTTAAATATGTGCCTGGCGATATTCCTGTAATTGGTGACGCCAAGCGCAGCGATATCGGTAACACCGCCAGGGCTTATGCCAGGGCTCTCTTCTCAGTTCTGGGCTTCGATGCCGCTACCGTCAATCCCTACCTTGGCTTCGATTCCATAGAGCCTTTCATTGATTATCAAGACAAAGGGGTATTTATCCTGTGTCGAACATCAAACCGAGGAGCCACAGATTTCCAGAACCTTTACACCAATGGCCTGCCACTATACGAAACAGTGGCTCAAAAAGCCAAAGAATGGAATATTCACGGCAATATTGGCCTGGTAGTCGGGGCTACCTATCCCGAAGAATTAAAAAGAGTCCGCTCAATTTGCCCCGAAATGCCTTTGCTTATCCCCGGCATTGGCGCCCAAGGAGGGGACCTGGCTTCAGCAGTTGGCTACGGAGTGGATGCCCGGGGCGAGAAGGCAATTATCAATGTGTCGAGGCAAATTCTTTATGCCTCCAAGGAAAAGGACTTTGCCCGGGCGGCTAGAAGCGTGGCTGAAAAAATCCGCCAGCAAATCAATGACCATAGAAATAAAGCCCGGTGACGTAGTCCGGTTGCGCAAAGCGCACCCCTGCGGCAGCTATGAATGGGAAGTGGTGAGGGTGGGCGCCGACATCGGTCTTAAATGCCTCAAATGCCAGAGAAGGGTGCTTCTGACAAGAAGCATTTTTGAGAGAAGGATGAAAAACGTAGTTGCCAAGAAAGATTGACTCCTTGGCAAGGAAGAACCCTAAGCGTTACGTTTTACCTCAGAGGAAAATATGGTATAAAACCAGAAGGGAAAATGAAAACTTATATTTTTAAAGTGAAGATTGAGGAGGATCGATTCGAAGATGGAAGAATGGCTTACCACGCTTATTGCCCGGTCCTCGAAGATAAAGGGGCAAGCACATGGGGCTATACCAAAGAAGAAGCCTTAAAGAATATAAGGGAAGTTGTGGAGATGACTATCGAAAGCATGATTGAACATGGAGAGCCAATTCCAGAGGAACCAGAGGTTCAAATTTTCTCCGAGCCAAGAGTGGCAATAACTGTATGAGCAGGATTGACTACTCAAAACTCCGAGCTTTAACTGCAAGAAAATTAGTCAGTGCTTTAAAGAGCATAATCCAAGACGCCGGATGGAATGAAGACGATTTGAAACGTCTCAACCTTTTGAAATAACCAGATTCACTTTCAGAGGCTAAGGCAAATGCCTAAAATGCCGGCGAAGGGTTCTTTTGGAGAGAGGGGTGTTCGGGAGAAGGGTGAAAGAACTTGTCTCCAAAAGTGACTAACTAAACAGCTTCATGACAACAAAAGGCACACTGCAATGGTTTGTGTAGTGAGGTAACAAAACAGGCTATTGTTATTCAACAAGTTACTTGATTGTTGAGTAGTTTTGTGAATAGTTGTTACGTAACCTGCACATGGACTAACACACTGTTTATGAGTCATTAGTGCTGACTAACTGAAGAAAGCCTGCTGACAGACTAAGGAGTCAGTGGGGACACTGTACACAGTCCGAGCGCATTCTGGAAAGAAGACGGTATTATTTAGTTATTTTGTAGTCAGCCGTTTCAGCACGGGTACCTTAACGTCGTCTTATGTATACTTCTTCGTACGGCAATTTGGTTGTGTGCCCTCTCCGATATCTGTATAATATAATTATAGTCCAAATCTTGTTGTTGCTCAACTAGCCGTGGCTGCAAAGAGCGAAGGGCGATACCATGAGCAGGGATGATAGTGTAACGAAAGGGCAGGGGTGGGTGGTGTACCTTGATGTCTACGGTTTCACCACTATGGTGGATACCGATGCCAACGCTGAAGCAGTTGCACGTAATTTGTTGACGTGCCATAAAAGATCCATTGAGTTCTTGGGCTCTAGCGAACTAGTCCCGGAAATCTACATGTTTTCAGACAGTGTCTATCTCTTCTACCCAGTGCTCGAACGGCGTCACAAATACAACCCTGTACTTGAGACTTGTTTCCTGCAAATAAGAACAGTATTGGACATTTTCACAGATGGCCATCTCCCATTACGAGGAGGGATTGCCTACGGGAATGTTTGGAGAAGCGAAAGCGTTCTAATCGGACCTCCGATTACAAGAGCTCATTCAAACGAAGCCCGTATTAGAGCACCAGTAGTTTGGCTTCCAGGCGACGAGTGTTTACCTCATCCAAGTTCATCTGAACCAGAAGCGGATGCGGCATTTCTCGAAATGGTTGAGTTGAAGGGCGAGAATGTTAAGGTTCCAGGGAGAGTCATAACACCTGGTATTACTGGCTTTACAGATCTAGTAGAAGACATCTACAGAAAGTGTGTTTTGCACAGAATGCCATCAAACGTGGTCGCTGCTTGGGAAAGTGCAAAGAACTGGATTGAACATTACGTGCAAAAGGGGAGGAATCATGGTTATGACAGATACTGAATGTTTGGTCGCAGAGATGCTTGATACTCGAGTCAAGAGAGCTACGGGGCTTCTTCCTAGCAGAGACGGGTGGATGGATGCCATTGACGCTCAAGCAAGATGGTTGGACGATCCAAACTACCTCATCCCTCCACCGCGAAGTCGTGAACTATACGTCTATACTATGCTTGGCCACTTAAAAGTCAACCCTCATGATACAGAAGCCACACTTGCTCTCGTCAAAGCATATGTCACAAAACAAGATGACGGATATGACCCGTTTCTAATTAATTACTCACCGGATAGCATAAAGGGCTTCGTGGACGACTTAGTTGAACTGGCTGAAGAGGAATCAGTCTCCACTTACAAACCGGTAGCTAGAGTTGTGAGGATCTGTGGTCCGAGAGGATGCGGGAAGACATTTTTCGAAAACTACGTGCTTACAAAATATAGTAGAGAGTTTGATAAACGCCGCCTTCTATGGGTTCGGTTAAATCTGGCTGACCCCTTCGACGGGAGTCTGCTCCACTGGATATTCGCGCAGACAACGAAGATTCTAATGAGATACTATGACAATACATCACAATTCTATGCACATAACGAGCCCAAGAATCCACCCATTAGAGTTCACGAACGCCTCAGGAAGTTTGTCGAAGAGCAAGCCGATCCAGAACAACGCGATAGGTTGCTAGATAAAATTAACTACATGCATAGTGTATTCCAGCTCAGAAGTAAACACGGAGGAACAAGAGACATTCCTATCAGAGCAGATCTTGTTCCGGAACAGCTGGGATTTGAGACGTTTCATATGGCACGCGATGAGGGTTACTCAATCGTTATTGTGCTGGATGGCCTGGATCGACTTGAAGCAACACTAGCCGCGGCTGAACGTTTCAAAGATTTGTACCTGGAAGCCATGCAAATTGCCCATAGAAGTGACTCACTTGGAGCTTTACTCGTGCTTGTTACGAGGACTGATACTGTCAACATGCCTGTACTGAGCCCAGTATTCACACGAGTCGCGGACAAGAGAAAGGGCCTTTGCGCCATAACGTTTGATAATATTTTTGAGGCTCGTCTAGCCTTCATAAGAGATCGGGTCCCGAGGATAGCTGGAAGGCAAGGGTGGCGGATGGATGATTGGCCAAGACACCTAGACCAATTTTCTGATTTCCTCAAGGAGAGGGACATAGAATTGCGCCGTAGCGAAGCACTAGAAGCATTCGGTCAGAATAGAAGAGCTCAGATGCAGGTCGTGCAGATGACCTATTTGGATTATCTTGCGCAGGAGAGAGAGAGGCCATACTTAATAGTAGAAGCCTTGGTAAAAGCTGGTTGCTTTTTCCCCCCTCGCCACTATTTCTATAGAACAAGCGAAAACCATCTGAAACATGAAGACAGAAAGGAGGGAAGAAACACCGTCTTCGACAATCATCTTCTTCCTCCGATTTTTACGTACCCTTATGTAGATTATACGCCGGCAGTAGAAAGCGGTTTGATCCCACGTGATGACTATATGCTGCTTGGTCTGAGATTGCTTCAGTTGATACACGCACACGAGACCAGATTATTGTCTCGGACAACTCCCACCGAAAGGTTGACGTTGAAAGTACTAGTCGGGTTGTGCTCCCAATTGTTTGACTATCCACGGGAGTTGGTCTTAGCCATGCTTCAAGAGTATCAGCAGTATGAGTTTGTTCATCTGGGTTCTATGGATTTCCCAACGCCTACAGTAGCCGACGCTTTGGCAGTGTACTCAACTAGCAAGACAGATTACATGTTGCGTCATTTTATGTTTGACATCGCGTATCTGAATCTCTCTGCCATGAGACTACCCTTGGCAACTCGAGTTGTGTCGAGTGATCCCCCGTTTATAAGAGCCGCGACGCCAGACTCTCACCTACTGGATCGTCATATGTCTGGCAGTAAAAGAAGAGAATTGCTGCTCGAATGGATATTCATAAAAATTGCTAACACAACCGCACTGTTCAGACTCCTTCAGAGTCTGAATGAGCAACAAGAAACAACATTGGGGTCTCGTTTGTCTGACGTGGAAGGAGACTACAAACAGACCGTGAAAGGAGCAATGGAAGGGGACAACCGAGTGCCGGGAATGTTTAGCTTTCCAGATAAAATGAAGAGGTCCATTATGCAGCAGAGTGGACTTATTCTTAAATCAATTGATGAGAGTGGGCAGAGACGGGTGGCAAAAATGTTGAGGACATATTGGGATGGTTGGAAAGACGTATGAATATCTGGGATCATATCTTATAACTGATTCGGATGGAGTGTCTGTGTTCACTCCATAAACATAGGACCAAATGACCTCGTTATCGTGCGTATAGGATGTTTGCCCAATTCTCTCTAGTGGGACGCACGATCTGCTCGGGCGGGTTCTTCTTCGCCGACAAGATTATCGCTTATTGACGAAAAGAACCTCCACTCTAGAAGGCCCCTTTCTTTTGTTTCTTTTACCATTTCCCAAGGAGAAGAAGGGTGTAAAACAAGCTAGTTCTTGAAATGTTACCTTATGAGTTATTGTTACCTCACCAATAATGGTACAATATCTTCATGCCTGTATGGTTGGGAGTAATATTGAGCTGGATTGACCCGAGAGTAGCTTGGCGATTTGCCAAGCGTATTGGGACTTGGTTGAAGCCCCAAGTCCTTACAAAGGCTGACAAGCCTCTCAACCTACAAATAGGCGAGTCAGCATACATAGGTCCATCGCCGTACACTGATGAACAGAAGGTGAAAGATATCATCTGCCAAGTGATCTTGGGAAATCCAAGCGATAGAACGAAGACCGTAACATCTTTCTACCTCGAGGTCAAATCCAAAGCACGTTATTTACGGTCAGAGGCCAAGGATTCCAAGAAAGGCGGCTCTTTCTTGGTACCATCCGGCGGTGGCTTCAGTACTGTACCCCGCAAGCCATGGCTTGACGTACCTGTTCGGATAAGTAGCGGAGACGGGGTGTCTGGATGGATAGGGTTTTGTTTGCTCGAGAGAAATGACCTTACTTTTGCAGAGGCGTGGAAGATGGATGGTGAGCTAGTTGCAGCTCAGTCTGACGGGATGGAGGTACGTGCCCACTTTCCTCCCTGCAATTTGCCACGAGCTAACGGTAGCTGAAAATAGAACACTAAGACACATTTATCAACCGCCCCACGCACTAAAGTTCTTAAACCCTAGGTTACACAATAGTCAGAACTGTTGGGTCATTTTTCGATGAAAAGTTGGCTTTATCAGCTCTGTGTGCTAGTTTATATACTGTTTCATGGCTCGCTGTATTTTCCATATTGATTTGGATGCCTTCTTCGTTTCCGTGGAGCAGGTGCTTAACCCGAAGCTAAAGGGAAAGCCGGTAATCGTGGGCGGAGACCCCGAGCGCCGCGGCGTAGTTGCCTCTGCTTTCTAACGCCTCCAAGGAAAAGGACTTTGCCCGAGCGGCTAGAAACATGGCTGAAAAAATCCGCAACCAAATCAATTCCTACAGGATTATTCTGGACACATAATACCCAATTTGTAGTAGGCCTAATCGGTGCGGTGGTCGTGGAATTTCGCAGTTAATAAGAAGAGCGAGCCCCAAGTTTTGGAGCCCGCTCCTGAATATCGCTATTCAGTTTTAAATCACCCCTACTCTTCCACTTCAGCTTCCGGCTGAACTGCCGTTGCCCCTTCCTGGGAGCCTTGCCTTACAGACGAAGAGCTCAGGGCTTCCATGTGCTCTCAAGCAACGCACCTTACGTTACCGGAGAGCTCCGATCGGGAAACACCCATCGGCATAACCAAGCCTCTCTTCGTATCATGCCCCACCTCCTTGCCAGGCAGCGACTATCCTTGCCTAGCAAATAAATTTTAGCACAATGCAGAGGACTGTGTCAAAAATGCAAGCGGACACTCTTTGTGTGTCATTGCGAGAAGCGATAGCGACGAAGCAATCTCTGAAGGGGAAATCCCAAGCACCAAATCCCTTCAATAAACTCAGGGGAGGCCTAAACAATATCGAAATTCAAAAACTAAAATGAAAACTCAAACGCAAAAATGTAGTGCGAGGCTTTAGCCTCGTGCAAGGCAGGAGTGCACGACCTTGAAAGGTCGCACTACAATCGTATTTGGAATTTAGCCAGTGAGATTGCCACACTTTGCTCGCAATGACAGTGTGGAGTCGTTAGTTAATCTGATGTTAATATAGGTGGGAAAGAAATTCGTGCAATATGGACATTTGTGTGCAGTTAAGGACTAAGCTTAGGGAAGCTGTGGAGAGGAGCAGAGCCGATGGCATACTCCTATCAGGGGGGGTCGATACTGGCATTTTGGCTTTTGTAGCCAGGCCGAGCACAGGCTTCACAGTGGGGTTAAAGGATTCCCCGGCATCTGACCTTGTCTATTCAGAGAAGATTGCGAAGCTCCTGGGAATACAGCATAAGAAAATGGAATTCACTACGGAAGAAGCGCTTGCCACCCTTCCTGAGGTCATAGGAATACTGAAAACCTTCGATCTCGCCTTGCCCAACGACCTTTCCATATATTTTGCCCTAAAGCTGGCCAGGGAAAATAGAATTAGTTCTGTCATGACTGGTGACGGAGCCGATGAGCTCTTCGCCGGCTACTCTTATATGGTGGAGCTTCCTCCCAAAGACCTGGAAAGATATATAAGAAGACTTTCACAAAACTGGCACTTCTCATCCGGCTATCTTGGCAGGGCTCTGGGCATTGCAATAAGTCAGCCCTTCCTTGACGAGGATTTCGTTCGCTTTGCCCTGGAAATAAGCCCGGGGCTCAAGGTCAGAGACGGGGTAGGGAAGTATATCCTGAGAAAGAGCTTTGAGGACTTGGTTCCGGCGGAGATAGTGTGGCGGAGAAAGGAGCCCATAGAATATGGCTCTGGCTCCACCAAGCTGCACAAAATAATAAATAGTATGGTCACAGACGAGGAATTCCAATCAGCGAGAAAGGAAGTTGACATAAAGTTTATAAACAAAGAACACTTCTTTTACTGGCGTATCTATAATCAAGTCGTAGGAGAAATTCCCAAGGCCAGGGATGGGGAGATTAGCTGTCCCTGCTGCGGAGCAGGCATGGGCATGTACCATTGCCGCACCTGCGGCTTCTCCCGCCCCTTGTTCTGAAGCTCGCCTACTCGCTGACTCATCCAATAGGTAAAATCCTAGATATAGTTTTGACTGGTATATTTGCCTTTGTCCGGCTTACTAGGCATATAATAACATTGCGCAAAATGGCTCTTGTTATCAAAATCGGACAATTCGCGCTATATACTTGACATGATTAGAATACCTTGCCTCATCTCAGGTCAGGATTCACCCAGACTACATTCCCTAAGATGTCTTCCGGGAATAGTGCAACAACCGCCTTTTGAGAAAGATACCATGGCGATGATTTCGGAGCGCCGCTATTCAACCAGTGCACCAAAGCGGACTGCACACTATCTCCAGTGTGGAAAGGAATCGAACGACCATAGAAATCCATTTTACGTCCGATATAGTTAGGCTCTTGAGGATTGCGCCCAAATTTGCTTGGTCCAAAATCCCTTGTCTGGTGCCGGATTGGGTGAAACCCTTGCTTACGAAAGAAGAACCATATATCAATATCCTTCAAACCATTCTTCTTCGGGTCAAAATAACGGCGTGCGTAACCAATGGTAACGACGTAGTGATTGGCTCCACCTTGACAGAGCGCTATCATAACGAGACTATCTCTGTACTTTCGGCCGTATGGAGTCGACGAAAGGACATTCAAAGCGATTTCAGCGAATTGATGCAAGTCACTGGTTTCGATTTTTTCTTTGGAATAGACTACCGAACTCAACTCGGACCTCCCTTTTGTCAATATTAGGCAAGCAGATACCTCTGGTTTTCGCTAGATGAACTCTAGTATATCACTTCACTATAAGAAGAATTGAGAACCTGCCCCACTTTCCGCCCTTTTGTGATCGTAGAAATAAGGCTGCATGGACCAAGTCGCTTGCTGCGTCGTGATTGGCTGACAACGACTAGCAGCGCTCTTGTCTGCCAATCACATTTCGTAGGTCATCACAGGCATAAGGAATTGCACCATGTTCGATAAGAGATGTTTGAGGTAAAAATGAGCCAATGCGTTTCGCAACCAAATCAGCAGAGGGGTCGAAAATGTGAACGTCTATCCTTCTATCATTAATACCACGTTTCAGAAGCCGACGAATCTCGTGGTCGTAGTCGGGAAAGCTGTAACCCACTACGAGGAGTCTATCAGCTTGTTCGAGCGATTGTTCTGCCTGCTTCCATATAGGGCTTAGCCAATTGGCAAACTCCTTTTGTTCGATGGGAGGAATAATGGCCGCGTCGCCTCGAAAAGCAGGACGCAAGTCGCCATATTTCTCAAGTAGCCCCCCTCTGACAGCCCAAGATAGAGAACCATGAAGCTTTAGCAAAGTCACATGTCCATGTATGGTTGTGTCTTTGCCAAAGTCTGTGCCTATGTACCAGCGTGATGGGAAACGGGGAGCAGCTGCAAGTCGCTCCGGACCTTGACCATAGTGGAACCCAGGCCGTCGTCTGCGAGGACGGGGAACAGGTCGCAAAGCCCGTTCTATCCAAATATCCCAATTTGTAGTCAGTACAGTGAGTGGCTGATCGTACTTATGGTAGCGAAACAATGTATCCCACCAGCGCTCATGGTATGAGCCAACGTAAGCATTCATAAAGTTGTCACTTGAACGATTGGCCCTGCCATCGACAAAGCTCCAACGTACGAAAGCTGCTGAGATACGCAAGGCGAGATAGGTCTGCAATGCTCTCCAAATAACACCTGTCCCTGGAATCATGGCAGAATTACGGTAAACGTGAGTGATGAAGGCCTCAGCACCCTCGACCGGATGTGTCTTTTGCCATTCATACCATTGGCTCTGCACCAAATTTACCTGACTGTCCCGCTCGTGGGACCCACCAATGGGTGTCTGGTCAAATAGCTCGTCGGCAAGAGGTGAACCAGCAGCTTTGGCAAATCCAGCGCCCATTAGGAGAACGATACTCATTGTCAACCCGATTGAAACAATCTTACTTAACTGCCTAGCCTCCATTCTATGCTAACGGTTTTCTCAAGGCAATGGGGGATCTGCCGCGGAAAAGGTAAACGAAACGCTATTTTGTTGGGGAATCGGTGGGTTTGCGACGGATTAGCCTTTTATCTTTTACGGGGATACCAGAGACCATGAAGTAGACTTCTTGTGCTCCTCAATCCTTGAAGCCATTTCTTAATCTATGTTTTGTCTTTCCTTGGCGAGGGGTTGCGGAGAGGAATTATATCAGCTTGTTCCATGACTCCCGCCTGCCGTGATAAGAGTGGTGGGCAGCTTATTAATGGGGTGGGGATAAACACATACTTCGGCTCCGTAAACCTTCTTGATATTCGGCGCTGTGAGTATGTCGGGTGGCGTGCCTTCAGCGTAAACTTTCCCTCCATTCAGCATGACCATCCAATCGCAGTATTGAGCAGCTAAGTTCAAATCATGTAAAGCGATAATGACGGTCAAATTTTGCTCCAGGCAAAGACTCTTGACTAAATTGAGAATCTCGACTTGATGGTTTATATCCAGATTGGCAGTTGGCTCGTCAAGGAGCATTGCCTTTGGCTGCTGGGTTAGTGCCCGAGCGATAATAAGCCTCTGTCTCTCTCCTCCTGAGAGCTCACTTACCCTGCGCTCAGCGAAGGATTGGGTATGCGTTGCCTCCATGGCTTGCCAGGCTATAGCCAGGTCCTTTCCTCCCTCGTAGCGAAGCAGTCCAAGGTGAGGCGTTCGTCCCATAAGCACCACTTCAAAAGCCGTGAAAGCCCCGGGCAAGGCCGGGCTTTGCGGCACCGTGGCCATAAGGCGAGCCAGTTCATCGTGCTTGATAGTTTTTATATCACGGCCGTCAATTAAGATACGCCCGGAGAATAGGTCTATTACCCGGGTCATGCCCTTGATTAATGTTGACTTCCCCGAGCCATTGGGGCCGACCAGCCCCAGTATTTGGCCGGGCCCGGCCTTCATCTTTACATTGTGCAAGATGGCTCGATGGTCGTAGCCCAGGCTGACATTATCCAGCTCAATCATGGTGTCTTATCCTTTCAGAAGAAAGCGAGCCCCTTCCTTCTCCGCAATAGATAAAGAAAGAAAGGTGCTCCACAGAGCGCAGTAATTATTCCTACCGGAATCTCCGTAGGAGGAATTATGGTACGGGCTAAAGTATCGGCCAGAATGAGGAAGATGGCGCCAACCAGCGTGGATAGAGGGAGCAAAAACCGGTAATCCGGCCCCCAAATAAGCCTTACTGCATGGGGGATGAGTATGCCGACGAAACCGATAAGGCCAGTGAAGCAAATCGCTGAGGAAGTAATGAGGGTGGCAGCAGCCAGTAATATGAGTTTGACCCTTTCCACATTGATGCCCAGTTGTTGGGCCTGCTCTTCGTCAAGCTGCATTACATTGAGCGGTCGGGCATGAATCCAGATGACTACAATGCCCGCTAATACACAAGGGAGGACCGTCCACACCTCAGACCATTTGGTCAGGTAAAGTCCACCCAGCAGCCAAAATACAATCCCATGTAGTTCTTCACCGGAAATGGTCATGAGATAGGAGGTGATGGAGGCTAGAAAAGCACTTAGAGCTACTCCAGCCAGGATAAGCGTGGTGGCGGGCAGGGTTTTGCCGACACGAGCAAGCAAATAGACCACAGCTACAGCGCCTATGGCACCAATGAAGGCAAATAAAGGCACAGCTCCAAAGGCCATCCAGGCTAATGTGAAAGGAGTAAGCATGGCAATGGTAGCCCCCAGTCCAGCTCCTGAGGCGACACCTAAAAGATAAGGGTCGGCCAGAGGATTGCGAAACAGTCCTTGATAAGTGGCTCCGGCTACTGCCAGGGCTGCTCCTACTAAACCGGCCAGCAGGATGCGCGGCAGCCGGATATCCAAAATTATCGTTTTCAGAATTTCCAGGCTCAACGGCGCCCCGAAAATTTCAGGAGAAGAAGGGGTAATATGAACGAAGGGCAGTTGAGAGAGAAGGACTTGAAAAGTAGTGGTAAAGGGTATATGAACGCTTCCCAGAGTAGTGGCGAACACGACTACCACTAAAAGCAATCCCGCGAGCCCCAGTAATGAGTAAACCCTACTGTGCCAGCGAATGGCAAAAGGGATAACGGGCTCACGAAATACCTCGGCTACAGTACGTGCCATCGCTAGATAAATCCTAAATTCTAATTTCTAAACTCTAAACAAATCCAAAATTCTAAATTTAAATACCAAAACTCATTTGTTTTGGACTTTGGTCATTGGATGAGAGGAACTAAATTC
>Ga0315547_1002252_pt1 | contig 13798 bp, 11 predicted proteins | sample SalMarSW160240MG_2_FD_202542 | JGI IMG/M metagenome (GOLD analysis project Ga0315547, IMG submission 202542) | Salt marsh sediment microbial communities from the Plum Island Ecosystem LTER, Massachusetts, United States - Salt Marsh Sediment SW1601-240 ... | reverse complement strand
ACTGTGCTTTTCCTATTGGCTCATTGATGTGAAACAATGGGGTAAATGGGCTGTGTTTTTTGCCATTGTCGGGATGAACCCCCTCTTCATTTACCTGTTTGCACACGTCGGTGGAAGTGACCTGATCTACCAGATATTCAAACCCTTTACAATGGGGCTTTTTTCGTGGATGGGCGAATTAACAGCAAAGATCATAACCAGCATACTTACCTGGGCAACCCTGTGGTATATGTGCTACTGGCTGTATAGAAAAAAAATCTTTATAAAGATCTAGCTAGTATTTATGAATCCGTCTACTTCCGGCGGATCTCCCCTGAATGAAATATCCCCGGCACTGCTAGCACGTGCCCAGAGTTTTTCCGTTACGGTTATGTTGGCATCTCCTGAACTGGATGCGCTAACGCGGGCTATGTGGGATGTCAGATCAAACGCATTCAGATCTCCTGCACTGGAAAGATCGGCTTCCAGTTCGTCCGTTGTTCCGGAAAGGGTCATGCCACCTGCACTGCTGATTTTACATGTCAACTTTTGAACCTTTACCTCTAAATCTATATCACCGGCACTGCTCGTGGAAAGATACAATTCATCACTGTTAATTACTGATTTACCCACAACATCCCCTGCGCTTGTAGCGGAGATCTCTTCAATGTCTTTCATGGTAACATAGACATTCATCTTACGGGCATCACGGATGTTTGCTTCCGTATAGATATGAAGGATATTGTTCTTAATTTCGGTAATGATGTACTCGTGGAGGTTGTCATCCGCTTCAACGGTTATGCTCTCACTGCTACCCTGGGTTAGTATAAGATCAATGGCGGTGCTCACCTTAACCGCATTGAAGTATGCGGCTTCCCGTTCCTGGGTTACCACGTTACCCGAACCATTAACTTTTGGTCTTGCCTGTCCGTAAGTACTGGCAGAAAGCGCAATGACCATTAGAAATAGAAGGAATGTTGCTTTTTTCATGGTGTTGAATCGATTGGTTTGTTTTTAAAGACGCCAAACAACAAAAATAGCTGCATCTCACCTCATGTTGATTTTACTCACCGGGTGACTCGAGACGCTCGGTCAGAGGGGCACGCCAGTGTCACCCGGTGAGTTTTATATAACCGTCTCAGGATTTCACCTTTATCTCAAGGTATATCATAGCACGGATTGACCATTGCCATTCGGGATCCGTCGCCAGGGTAACCTCAAGGACTTCATGAACCTGATTATCTAAGGATGCTTGAAATTGTATCAGGTTTCCACCTGAATCTTTCTTCAGGGTGAATGTTGAACCGGGAGGGAACTCCATGCTGCATGTCTTTACTTGCGAATTGGTGAACAGCTTTTTATAGGGGAACCGGGATTTTGTCTCACTGGAAAAAAACAATCCGCCTGCTTTTTCTGTATCGGATAACACAATGGATACCTCCAATGGATATTCACTTTCGTTTGTAATCTTCACGTCAGCGGTATAGTTTGGATAGATGCTGCGGTAGCGGATAATAGCGGTGGTATCTGTAACGGTTTGTTCCTCTATCCATTCCCTCCCCTTGTTTTCCGGAATACTTCGTGAAGAGGCATTATCCCTGATCTGGGTAACCCTGCGGGCTAACAATTCTTCATTCATATCAACGAGCTGGTTATTCCACACACGGATTTTTCCATCGGTCAGAACAGCGAATATATCACGTGATTCTGCACTATTTACGATCAGGTTAGCCAGGCAGTCGGGATCATCAGTTAGGGGTTGCATTTCGAACGATCCGGCACGGAACAGGACGATGTCCGCTTCTTTCCCGGGTTCAATGGTCCCAATCCGGTTTTCCTGCTGTAATGCTTTTGCTCCCTCGATCGTGGCGGACTGCAAGATACCCCATGAATCCAGGCCTTCCGGCAAGGGTACGTTTAAAGCAACCACTTTCTGGAGATGACTCATCAGCCGCATGGCTGCCAGCATATCGATCCGGTCGTTGCTGGCAGCACCATCCGTTCCAATAGTAACAGGCACACCTGCCTGTATATACGATGCAATCGGCGCGATACCGCTTGCCAGGTAAGCATTGCTTTCAGGATTGTGGTTGATGTAAATGTCATGTTTCTTGTATATTTCAATATCTCCGGGGGTTAAAAATGCACTGTGTATCGACACATAACCGTTGTCAAATGCACCGAGGTGTTCCAGAAAGGGTATATAGGTTGGCCCCGTTTTCCTGGCAAGGGCTTCAAGATAAGCGATGTCATTCTCATTATACTGGTTTCTTTCTTCGGAAGATGAACCAATCAAATCAAGAATAATCCGTGCATTTTGAGACATGGCAGCGATAGCATCAATGGAGGGTGGTTCAGGTGTCGCTGCAATTTCTTCCAGGAATTTCTTATCTCCGGCTTGAAGGCTGTCCCCATAATCCTTCAGGTAGCCCTGAACAGTGGTTAACCAATCTCGCTGGCATTGAACATTTTCAAGAATATGCTCGGCAATGGGAACACCGGTGGTTGTGGCAAGCAGGATCCCATCATATAACGTGGGGATAGGTATACGTTCCGGGGGAAGGTGTGCCACAAACAGATCCCGGTCGTTCTGAAGAGCATACTCCCGGACCCGGTTAAACTCCCTGAGCTGTGTTTCAGCCGGAAGAAAAACAGCCGTATGGGTAAATGTTACTGCCCCTCCTAATCCCGATTGGATCATGGCAGCAATCACCTGTTCGAATTTCTTTTCATCCGCATTGATGGACCAATCAATGACCGATGTAATCCCATGGAGTAATGCGTCATAACAGGCTGCCAGGTTCAATTCGTAAAATTCCTCATCCGTCATATGAAAAGCAGGCCTGTACACTTTGGGGATCCATTGTTGCAGTTGCTCCGAAGGACTCACACTGCGCGATAGGTGCTGCCAAAGGTGGGTATGGGTGTTCACAAATCCCGGAAGGGCATAAAAATGTTCTCCCGCGATCTCCAGATCCGTCTTTTCTGCTATACCCTCGCCTGACGGAGATACCGATTGAATCACCCCGTCTCGGATGACGATATCCATACCTTCTAAAACCGTTTCGCCAACCGGGTCAATGACAGAAACATTACGAATACATATCGAACCGGTTATAGACCGGATCTCATCCAATGAGGGAAGAAACTGCTGATGACATGAAACTAGTAGAAAAAATAATAACAAGATCAGGGGGCGGGAATTGAATATTCTACTGGATTTCATAACAAATGGATTTATAATCTATACTACATTTTCATGAGTTTAAAATTAATTATTGCATTTCCAATTCCAAGTGGTTTCAGTGAAACTTATTTCCCGTTAACTTGACAATGCCCCGTAAATTCTATAATTTTGTCTATAGAAATGATCCGGGTCCCAGCTTTCTTGACTTCCTTTCTGTGTCGTTGTCCTGGTAATGAATAGAGGCCATGAATCCACGCCAACTCCTTTTGATTCCAGCGTTGCTGTTGTTCATCTTTACTTTCAGTTGTGAAGAACCAGCAGAAGAGGTAGAGGACCTGAAGATTCCCACTTCTGTGATGTATGATTTTTCCGGAGCATGGAAACTTACTGCATGGATCCCGATTGATTGCCCGGGTTGCTTTATTTACAGCTATTACATTTCCGGTGGGGATCTGAGATTCGATTCCCTGACCTATGACCTGAAACTTACTTATACCTTCAATAACCTTCCCGATTCCATTGTAGAACAGGGGAGCTATATCTATTCATCCGATTACTTCGTTTCGTGGGGGGGAGCAAGTACCATGTTTACCGGGGAGATCATATTTACACCTGGTCAGGGAGACCCCTGGACGGTTCAGTACCAGATCGAGTATCCCGAGAATCAGGATCATAATGTAATATTTAAGAATTTCATCTTTAAAAATGACACAACCGAAGTGATGTTTTACTGGGAACGTGAATTTTGAGAAATACTTTTTTACAACTCCGTTTTTACCAGACCGGTATCCCAATACCGTAGAAAATACCCCTCTGTTTATATAACTCTTTTTGCTGTCCCGATTTCAACCAAGATCAAGACAAAATATCTATTTTTATGGCCTGTTTATCTTTATTATTGACCAGTGCAATTTTTGTGGCAGGAAGTGATGCTCCGCCCGGGCATAAAAAACAATATTTGTGAATTCAAATGTTTAATTCTACCTTTAAGGATAGAATTTGTGGATTATCACAGGCCAGGTATTTGTGAAAAGTAAAGAATCTCACACTTTTATTTTTCTTTACATATGAGGTTAAAGAAAGGGACCATTTTCGTTTTCACTGTTTTCTCATTCGCAGTTGCGATTGCTTGCATTTTTTATTGTGTTGACAAACAAAAAAAGTACCAGAAATTGGTAGAAGAAACTCCCCCTGCACCCCCTGCGATTGAGTTAATGGATAACCTGGAAAATGAACGGAATCGCATATTGAATATACCTTCCGAAGAGGTCTCCACCGACCATTTGGTGAAAGTAGCTACGCTTAATGCTCAACATGATTCGGTCCTTCACAGCACAGAGTATCTTGCTGATAAAGAATATTGGGATACGATCAGCATTCCATTCAATGAAAAGGAGAGTAAATTGAATACCCAGTATTTGTTGGGAGCCCTGGGCGTACTGGTTGGAATTGCCTTCGGAACCTGGTCATCCATCATATTATACTCAAGAAGGCAAATGGAACTGCTTGCGCGGTCAAACAAACCGAAAGGGCCTGTTGTGAAATATTAACGTTCGATTATTCTAACGAGAATACAACAGGGAAAGAGTAGGATACATTGACCGCTTTGCCTTTATGTTTGCCGGGTTGCCACCGGGGACTCGATTGAATCACGCGGACTGCTTCCTCATTCAACTCTTCATTGATTCCTCTTACTACCTTAACATCATCCACACTCCCGTCACTTTTAACAACAAATTGTACATAAACCCTGCCACTTATTCCCTCTTCCCTGCAACGCTCGGGATAAATGATTTCTTGATCAATGTAATCTCTGAAATCGCGGTAGCCTGAAACTGCAAATTGGGGCATGTCCTCAACAATCAGGTAGACATGATCACTATCAACGGCATCCTTCACAGGGATCTCCTGAGTCTCCGTAATTTGACTTGCTCTTCTGTTTTCAGTAAGAACATGAAATACCACCAGGGCAACAATGACAACCAGGCTGACAAGCGTGGTTACCTTCCACTCATGAGCGTTTATCAATTTCTCCAGCTCTTCTTCAGGCTCTTCTTTAATTTTCCTTGTTTTTACAATGCCTGCAGAAGTTCTGTCATAAACCCACGATACCCATACAGACAGGATGAAACCAGTACCAAGCAAGATAAAAGCGAGTGGTAAAACCCATGAGTGTAGCTGTAGGAGAGGGGATATGATGAGGATTAATTCAATCAGAAGAAAAGCCGCAGCAATATAGGCCACAATCACACGAATTACCTTTCGACGTTTCAGTTCGTTCCAAAACCAGGAAATATTATGCGGACTATTTTCCATCATGCAGGTAAGGATGCTGGATTTGATCTTATAAAATTAATTGAACTATCGGTTAAATCCAAGTCCTTTATCATGTTTTGAATAATATTTTGTTAATATTGATGGCAATTCTTCAGGCTATTAGTAATTTGCAAGATTTAGGGAGAGGATGGGTGAAGCAATCTTGTTTTGGGAAATACTCTCGGGGTGTAATTTTTCGAGGGATACAGAAGGAGGTTACAAATTATGGTGATTCGACTGAAACCACCAATCAGGAAAATGGCCCTTTTGTCAGGCTGTTTTCTCCTGCTATTGTTTCCTGTCACTGCGCAGACCGGATCCACTCCGGTTATCATTGATACCGATTGTGCACCGGACGACCTGAGGGCGATCTGCATGTTCGCGGCAATCCGGGAAATCGACCTGCTTGCCATTACCTCATCGGATGGTGCTCTGTCTCCGGATACCGGAGTGGATAAAATTTCACGGATCATTCCGGATCTATTCGTGGAGGAGATCCCGGTAGCTCCGGGCAGGGAATTAAATATCGAGCCACCAGCGTGGAGAGAATTTTGCGAAAACATCCCCTGGAGCGAAAATGCCGGATTTACCCAAGAGACAGTCATGACTGCCGTTTCCCTTATTACCCGTCTACTCTCCGGATCGGCAACAAAAATTACCTTCATCTGCTTGGGATCCATGACAAATTTGTATGATGTAATACAGGAATCTCCGGAGTTAATAAAAAAAATTGAACGCGTGATCTGGTATAATGATGCGCTCAATCCCTTGTCAGGACCCAATTACGAGCGTGATCCGGAAGCAGCTGAGGTGATCCTTTCAGGGAACCTGAATGTATCGATCATTTCAAACCTGTCAAAAACCAGTGCTGTCTTAAATAATGACCTGTTGCAGGATATTAGATCCATAGAAACTCCGTTTGCACAGACAATTGCTGCCTCCCATTCCTATCCACTTGTACTGGAGCGAATAAACAACGATGATGTGATCCTTTGGGATGACCTGTTGCCAGTCTGGTTTGTCTGTCCGGATTGCTTCGATATGGAACCGGATAAAACCAACCCGAATATCAGCATGACGAAAGATTATGATATCCTTGAAATCAAACGCAGGATACTCGACATACTTTCGCAGCAGTATGAGTACAGCCGGCACATTATGTTCGATAAATTTCCGGTGGATCCCGATATCTATCGAAGCGATATTACTCCGGTTGCCCGTGAGATCATTGAGAAATTTGGGAGGGATGAGTGGAGAATCTGTGTACTGACCAATGAGATGCATGGCCACCTGGGAATCTATTCAATTGTCGGTGCTAAAATGGGACTGAAAGCAAGGGAATGGTTTTCTGTCGGGATCGATCAAATACACGTGATTTCATATGCCGGAAACAGTCCGCCACTCAGTTGCCTGAATGATGGACTGCAGGTTAGTACCGGGGCTACCCTGGGCCAGGGGACAATAACGGTTTCTTCCGATGCAACCTTATTGCCGAAGGCACGCTTTGCTTTCAAAGGCAAGACCATTGAATTGCAGTTAAAAGATGAATACAGGGAACAGGTTGAATCCGATATTAGCCGGGGAATCGTTCAGTATGGCAATTTGACTTCAGGATACTGGAAACTGATACGGAGACTGGGCCTGAAATACTGGAGGGAATGGGACAGAAACGAGATATTTACTATAACCCTTTTGGAGTAAGCAATCCATGTTACTACCTTATAAATTAACTTACAAGTTGTCCCCCTTTTCCCGCAGGTGGCATAGCCATGCCCATGGCAGATGCCTTCGGCAGAAAAAAGGGGGATTAAGGGGGATTTAAACTGTTGGTTCATGGGGCTCTTGAATAATAAACAATATAAAATGTTATAAAATGAAAAAGATCTTACTGTTATCGTTATCAATTTACCTTGTTTTTGCTCTACCCTCAGGCTATGCCCAGAGCAACAAAGTAGTAGAAAAAATCATTGAAATCGGTACAACCGATAACCGGACCATGGATCACCTCGATGTTATCTGCAACCGTTTCGGTGGCAGACTGGTTGGATCAGATGCCTTTGAAAATGCGGCAGAATGGTGTGCTTTGCAGTTCAGAGAATGGGGTATGGAGGTTGAAATGGATGAAGCCGGTAAGGTGCCGGTCGGATTCAACCGGGGACCCTGGTTTGGCCGGTTGCTTGGAGAAAATGGCATGTACCTCCATTTTGCAACACCTTCCTATACTGCGGGAACAAAAGGTGTTCAAAAAGGACATGTGTTGCTGGAACCAAAAACCCAGGCGGAATTTGACCGGATGAAAGGCACGTTGAACGGTGCATGGGTGTTGATTACAGGAACGAATAACGGCTGGCCCATCGACTACTCAGCGGAAGCGGATGCAAGACGGGATTCCATCATTGCTGAAAACCTGGAAATAGAAAAAAAGAACCGGGAGATCAGGGCAGAAAACAGGAGAATGGGTGAAAAGGGAGAACAGAAGGAACTGATTCCGCTGAAAGATGAACCGGCACTCTTTTATAAACAGATGCGGGAAGCCGGGATCCTGGGCATCATCCAGTCTTCAACCATTCCCATCAGGGCACTGTACGACAGGAAAAACATCGATCAAATGACCTTTGAAACATTGCCCACCGTCCCGGATATCAAACTGGATGAACACCAGTACAAAATCATCGAACAAATGGCTAAGGAACGCCGTAGGTTCGAACTGGAATTTGATATCCGCAATCATTTCAAGATGGGACCGGTAAAATATCACAACGTGATAGGAATCATCCGGGGCACCAAATATCCCGATGAGTATGTGATCATGGGTGGTCATCTCGATGCATATGATGTTGCAACTGGCGGGGTAGACGATGGTTCAGGCCTGACACCTGCAATGGAAGCTGCACGTTTGATCATGAAAGCCGGGGGAAAACCAAAGCGAACAATCCTGGTTATCGCATGGGCTGCAGAAGAATTTGGCCTGTACGGATCGAAACACTGGGTGGAGAAAAATAGTGATAAACTTGACAGGATTTCCAACATGTTTAACCGCGATGGTGGACCAACGGTTGCCAATAGTCTACGCGTTCCTGATGCCATGTGGGACGACATGAAAAATATATGTGAACCGCTGAACAGCATTAATCCTGATTTTCCGTTCACACTCGAAAAAGCGGAACCGAGAAGACAGCCCAAAGAACCGCGGGGAACCGATAGCGGACCGTTTGCTGTCGCCGGTGTGCCCGTTATAACCTTTGGAATAGCCGATACAAAGGGATATAATTTCGACTACCGCGAGATCTGGCACACCGAAAGAGACCTCTACAATAAAAGCATCCCCGAATACCAGGAACATACAGCCGTGGTTACCGCCGTGGTCGTCTATGGAGTCGCCAACCTCGATCACCTGCTTTCACGGGAAGGATATTGGATGGAAGAGGAAGAAGGTAAGGATTTGCCATAGGCATGCCTCTGGTAAAGGATTATTGATTCCTCCTTCGTCAAGACTACGGAGGACAAGGAAGGATTAAAGAGAGAGGTTTTTCAGAGTTCAGAGTTATGAGACTGTGTGACTTTGAGACGATGAGACGGGGAGACGGAGCAAAGAACATCAGCCTCCTATGCAAGCTGTCGCCGAATTCGATATCTGGTGGAGTAGGCACCCAGGTGATGGATTGTGGGGCTTGCTCTGTGAAATAGTGAATAGTCCTTGACGAGGTAACAATAATTTGAATCTTTTCACAGGGTGGGAGGGGGATGAATAAACAAGTTAAAAGTTACAAGTCAGAAATAAAAAGTCTGTTGAGGCAGAATATAATCACCTCAACATTGCGTTTCCATGAATCGCTTTCCTAATGAAATATTATCGAATGTATTGAAACTTTGTCAAAATTTATACGTATAAATAGACTGATAATCAAATACTTAATAAAATGAAAAACTGGACAAGATTGTTTTGCGGGATCCTGATGGGTCTGGTGATCCTGGTAACTTCCGGATGTGAGGAAGACAAGTTGAGCAAAGAGGAGTTGTTAACCGCTCATCCCTGGAAATTCGAAAAGGTAGAAACAACATCAACTAACCCGGATATCCAGAGTGGTATACTTCTGGCAAATGGTCTGCTGACTGCTGTTGGTGCCGTCTGGACATTCTATGAGGATGGAACCCATGTCCTGACGTTTACGAATCTTGAACCCCCTGAATCGGATGACGGAACATGGGAGCTGTCAGCAGATGGAAAAACCCTTTACATGAACCTGGGTGACGAGGAGGAAGAAGAGGCACACATTAAATCCCTAACTTCTAGCAAACTGGTTTTTGAGGAGGAACTCTGGGACGATGAACAGCAGGAGTTTTATACCACCACCAATTCCTGGGTGAAATGATCGAATCGTTTGGCGGATTGATCCGGTAATAAGCAGAGCACCTCTACTCTCCGGTCCATGAATCAATTTCCCGTTGAAGAAAGATTATACTTGGACCGGGTATTACTGTAAGGAACGCAAGTCCCTGGCATTAATACCAGGGTAATTCATTGATATATAGCAATATATATATTACTCCGGCATTTTCCCATAAGGGATCGCTATGCGAATGCCGGGGTTATGGCAACGTACGACCAATCGCCGGAACTTCATTGCTGATTGAAAAGCCATATTCTCCATCCGGCGGAATTCTCAGGTGCTGATAAGAACTTCTATACTTCTCTGTCCATGTGACGTTTTCCCTCTGAAGGATGAACGTTGTTGGACTGGGATTTTTGTGGTTACGCTTACCCCGGGCTGTCACATAGTGATCCCTTCGGGGAAGCCCGGAGCTATTCATATTTTAAAGTTGTTGCCGGGTTCTTTTGTGCAGACCGCAATGCATGAATACTCACCGTGATCAGCGTTACCAGGATAATGATTATGGCAGATATAATATACGGAAATACTCCCATCTCAATTTTATATACAAATCCCTTTAACCAGGAATGCATGATAAAATAAGACACTGGAATGGCTACAATGATTGCTATCAACACAAGCCTGGTATACTCATACGATTGCAAAACAACCATTTGAATGATACTTGCTCCAAACACCTTGCGTATACCAATCTCTTTGGTCCGCAGAGCCGCTGAAAAAGCAGCCAGTCCAAACAATCCCAGGATTGCAATGATGATAGATAGCAAAGTAAAGCGGAAAAACATCCTGGTAAAATCTTCTTCTTTCTCAAAAAGATCACGGAATGATTCATCGAAAAAAGTATATTCAAACGGAATGCCTTCGTTACTTTCCAACCATGTTGCTTCGATGGCTTCGATTGCTTCACTGAGATTATCACGGTTTATTTTTATGGATAGAACACTGTTCACATCAGGCTGGTACAATAATATCAACGGTTCAATATGATGCCGGAATGAAGTGAAATGAAAATCTTTAACCACGCCAATGATCTGTGCCTGACGATTGCCTCCATACCCAATTGTTTTATGTAAACCACTTTCCCATCCAATGGCTTTAACAAGGGATTCATTAACAAGGATCGGGGCAGGTTCCTGACTCATATCTTCCCGGAAATTTTCACCTTCCACCATCTCCATTTGCATTAGGGGAATAAAATTCTCATTTACCGAAACAGCACTGACAATCCAGTCCTCGTCCTCCAGGGCTCCTTCAGGCTCAATACCGGCCCTTCCATATCCCCATCCTGGCATAGATCCTGAAGTGGCGAACAGTTCAATTCCGGGAATTTCTTCAAACCTTGCTTTCAACGCTTCATAGCTATCGCGTACTTCAGGGTTCATCCTGATATTAATGATTTGCTCTGAATTAAATCCTTTATCTTTATTGAGCGTGTATTTCAACTGTTTGGTAACAATGATTATTCCGGCAATCATAACAAATGTTGCGATAAACTGAAGGGTAACCAAGGCTCTGCGTAACAACCATCCTTTTTTCCCTGTAACAAGCTCCCCTTTCAATACCACATGAGGACGAAAAGCACTTAGTATTACTGCAGGATAAGTACCGGAAAACAATCCCAAAATGATGACCAGCAGGATAAGGAACAGAAAAGATAACGGGTAACTTAACATATAGGCAAAAACCGATCTGTCGATGACCGGGAAAAACCGGTTAATGACTTCTGTAATAATGAGAGCAATTATTACAGAGAGAAAAACCTGAAGTATGGCTTCAGAAAGATGCTGGATGATCAGTTGCCTTTTATTTGAACCCACTACTTTACGGATGCCAACCTCCCTTGCCCGGCGTGAAGAGTAAGCAATGGTAAGGTTCAGATAATTGAAGCTTGCAATTAAAAGAATGATAACAGCAATAAGGGAAAGTGACCGCACATACCCGATATTCCCTTTATTTTGATTGAACCTGTCAAACAGAACATCTTTGGAATAAAGATGAACCTCAGTTAAGGGTTGAAGCGTAGCCTTCCAGGCATCCAATACATCATTTCGGCGCATCAGAGAGTCCATTTCAACGATGATCTGATCAGCATTCTCAGGATGACTTAACAGGGCGTATTCAACCATGGAAATGTTATCCCAGGCGTTTAAATACTGGATGAAATTCGTATCAGAGGGAGAAGGATTGATGGAAGCGACAATATCAAACTTGATATGACCAGGCCTGGTTTCATCTTTTAGAATTCCCGTCACTTCAAGATTGTCAGTCCCGCCTGCTGAAAACATTTTACCCATTGGCTCCTCTTCTCCAAATATTTTTTTTGCCATGGTTTCAGTCAATACGGCAGTATTTGGCTTTTCGAGACATGCTTTTCGATCACCTTCCTTCAGATCAAAATCAAACACATCAAAAAAGCTGGGTTCGGTATAGATCATATCTTCGGAATAGAGGATATTCTCCTCGTACCTGACCAGTGCCCTGCCCTGTGTTGCGATACGCACAATTTCTTCAATCCCTGGAATCTCCCTTTTCATATTGGGCGCCAGGGCAGGTATCGTAATTCCCACATAATTGTTACTAATCCCCAGGGCTTCATCAATGGATAGAATTTTAAATATCTGATCGCTTCGCTCATGAAACCGGTCATAACTCAGTTCATGATGGACATAAAGAAAAATCAGGAAACTGCTTACAATACCCACCGTTAATCCAAGAAAATTTAACAGGGAAGTAGTTCTGTTGCGGATGTACGAGCGCAGGGCAATAATGAAATAATTTCGGATCATGACATACGAAATAATCGGTTAATGAAAATAAACAATACGGTTATCAACCCTGATTATCCAACACCCAAATGATAGAAAAGCAACCCCCTTCCAAAAGTTTTTAATTGGTGGCGTTAATAAAGTCAACCAGTTCAATCAAATCATTGGTCTTGTGGAGTGATATCTTCTTTTCCTTCATATAGCGAGAAATTTCTTCCTCATGCGATGGGATTAATTCCAGGATGAACTTCTTTTTACGTTTTAGTTTTACCGGTATTTCTCCACTTATTGCGAGATAGTAGGTATCGGATTCCTTTCTTAATTCTGCCTCGGTTGCCGGTTCATAAGCACCTGCTCCAGCTGAGGGTATGTAAGTTATCCTGTGCTTCAAAAGCAAAAGACACTCCTCACCTGCAATTACTTTAAAGAAACCGGAGGATTCCTGAGGCAGATCAGATGATCCGAAGAACACATACTCAGACCTCCCCAGGATAATTCGTGACATTTTTTCCGGAACCGTAAACACCCGGATCCCCTGGGTAGTTTCAAATTCAAGTTCCTCGTCATAAATATTCAGGCGAAGATTCAGCTCCACGGTTTCACCATTCCTTAGTTTGATTTCTCCGCTTTCAAATGCTTCATCCAGGTAGGGAGAACCTTTTAAATCTTCGTACTTAAAGGAGGCACTTCTTCCGTATTGTGAGGCAAACTGCTCTATCTTCTCTACTGAGGTTTCCTGGGCAGGAGCGGAAGAAACCATAACAACACCCAGGATGATCAGAAAACTAATCCATCTCATTTTTTTAGATTTTTGATAAATATATCCTTTCCCAATTTTCATGCCGCCAAATATATGTTATTAAAAAATAAAACTTTATGATTTTTGAGGGTAATTACAATTTGTCTAAAATGGAACACAAAGTGCACGGAGACGGACGGTTTGCATCACTTTGTCTTACGGCTGTAGAAAACCGGTCCATGAAGCGCTTTCCGTTTGAAGAAGGGTTGTAGGACCGTTTATCTCCCGGTCACATTTACCCCAGGCCCGCCCTGTGAAATAATGCTTCGCATTAGTGGCTTGGCCACTATTTCACAGGGCGGGCCTGGGGCTATTCATTTTTAGACCCTTTCAGGGTCAAACAATGATGATAAGAATA
>Ga0315547_1002247_pt1 | contig 13812 bp, 11 predicted proteins | sample SalMarSW160240MG_2_FD_202542 | JGI IMG/M metagenome (GOLD analysis project Ga0315547, IMG submission 202542) | Salt marsh sediment microbial communities from the Plum Island Ecosystem LTER, Massachusetts, United States - Salt Marsh Sediment SW1601-240 ... | reverse complement strand
TCTTGCGGTAAGTACTAGGTTGGTCGTGATGGCCGACATCGGGTTACTGGCCGTTACGCCGGCTGCCGAGACAGCCCCGGCCGCGTGAAACACATAGTCAACACCCTTTACCGCAGCCAGACAGTCCTCCGGCCTGGTTAAGTCCGCCGGAACGGTCTCAATGCGCTCGTCTCTGATAATCAGCGGCCGGTGGTGAACAGTGACCCGCACTCTGGCGCCCTGCTTCAGAAGCTGCTCGACGAAATGCGTCCCGACGAATCCCGTTCCGCCGGTAACCAGGACAACCTTTCCCTGATAAAATATTTTCGCTGCCTCCTTACGGTTCTTCAATCTCTCGCACGATGGCTTCTCTTATGGATTCTGTATCCAGTCCAATACTCTTTCTGGCCTCGTCTACTGTCCCGTAGCAGGTAAGGAACCGGTCGGGGAAGCCATGATAAGACACTGACAAATTGGGTACTTCGCAAACCGCTTCGTAGAGACCAAAGGCGTCATGGACGACCAGGATTTTCGTGTCCTTGAACTTCAAGACCATCTCTCTGTCAATCGGCTTGATAGTATGGAAATAGACCAGATTTACATCCAGGTCACGGCAGGCTTCAATCACGTTGCCGAGTATGGGACCGGCCGTCATCACGGTGACCCCGGAAGCGGTGTCCTTGAGAAGTACGCTCTTACCGAATTCGACCGGAACATCGATATCATGCGGGTTATCCGATAGCCTGAAATAGGTTGTTTTCCCGTTGTTATACTGGCTTCTAAGCAAAATATCGAGCTCTTTGCGTGAGCCAGGTTGAATAACTTCCATGCCCGGTAACAGCCTTAGAATAGCCAGGTCGGTGTAACAATGGTGCGTGGCACCATCCCAGGCATAATCGAAAGACGCCCCGCAGGACAGGATATTGCCACCGAATTGGTTATAGCAGGCGTCAAGTTTGAGCTGCTCGTAACTTCTCTCCGTGATGAAGGGGGTAATGCTATGGACAAACGGGATAAATCCCTGTGAACTCAGACCCGCGGCGACGCTTACCAGTGTATTTTCGCAAATACCCATATTGTAAAACCTGTCCGGGTATTGCCCTTTGAAATCATTAAATAGATAAATACTGACATCGCCAAGTATCAGTACTATCCTGTCATCATGCTCGGCCAGTTCCATGACGGTATTTTTAAATTGTTTCCGCATCCAGTTCCTTCATCAACAGTTCAAACTCGGCGTCGTTGGGTGATTTACGATGCCATTCATAATGGTTTTTTATGAGAGTCGGGCAACCGAAGCCCTTTTCCGTATTGGCGACAATTGCCTTTACCTTTTCACTTTTTATGCCGAAAGCCTCTTTCAGGCTGTAGATATCATGGCCGTTTACTTCCATGACGTCGCACCCGAAGGACTTAAGCCTCTCCGCGGGATTTTGAATTTGAAGTCCCCTGCCGTGAGACATGTTATTATCATAGATTATCGTCAGGTTATCGAGTTTCAGGTTGGTAGCTACCGCGACGGCCTCCCACACCGAGCCTTCGTTGGCCTCACCGTCGCCTATCACCGCGTATACCCTCCGGCCGGCCTTCTTCAACCTGAGGGCAAGGGCTATACCCACCGCGATACCGATGCCATGCCCCAGGGACCCGGTTGAAGCCTCGACTCCGGGGACCTTGAGCCTGTCGGCATGACCGCCGAAAGCCGACTGGTAAGACCCGAAGGAATAGACATCTTCTATGCTGAAATAACCGAGCCGGGCAAGGACGCAGTAATGGGCCAGCGCTCCATGCCCTTTGCTGAGAATAACAATATCCCTCTCCTCCCACGACGGATTGTCAGGGTCATACCTGATTGTGTCGTAAACGGCGCACAGGATTTCAACGATAGAGAAGCAGGTGGGTATATGCCCGTGACCGCTTACCCTGGCAATCTTGAGAATATCTTTTCTTATTTCCTTGCAGAGAGGCATCATTCAATCTCTATAAACGAAATTCTGGATGTCATCGGATATCTTTGAATCCTGACATTATTCAATCCCAGCGTCTCTTTCAAGGCAATGGTTTCACCGGGGAGGATATCGTCGCAGAGTTCATCGAAGACCAGTACGCTTCCCCGGCATAAATGGGGCCTGATAGCCTCCAGGGCCGCCCTGGTGGGCGCATAGATATCAAAATCGAAGACAGCCAGAGAAATTATGGTTTCCGGATGGTTTTTCAGGTACTGAGGCACGGTTATGACGGCATTCCCCTTTACTAGCTCGTATCTCTCCAGATGAGACATTGGATTCAACTTCTCCTGCATCGAAAGGATTTTGTCGAGGTAACCCTCATAACCTGCCGGCACGGAAAACGAGCCGTCTTTACACTGGCAGAGTTCACCGTCTTCCCGGCTCATGCCCTGAAACCCTTCAAACGTATCAAACCCCACGATTTTCCGATGCCGGTTAAACGGCTCAAATATACCTCTCAATGCTGACATGACGGCAAGGGTCTGCCCCCACCTGACCCCGAACTCGACGATAATACCGTGAGTGTTGACTATTCTTTTATAAATTTCATAGAAAAACAATATTCGCGACAGGTTCTTGGAAGTCAGGAACAGGCCAAGATTGGGCAATACCTCATCGTCGGGCAGAGGCGAGGCTTTTAGATGAGCCACGAACTGTTTCAATATCTCCTTTTCCCCCGGACTTGAAAGAATAATGGCATCGTGTTTTTCTGTTTTCATTTTAGATACTCTCTCCAGTAATTTAATGTATCCTCTAAAGTCCTTTCGAACTTTATCTCCGGCTTCCAGCCGGTGGCCGCCGTAAATTTATCGATGCAGGGAATCTGCAGGGTAACATCGGAGGGTCTCAGGCGGCTGCGGTCAACTTCGACTTTAATATCCTTCACTCTGGCCAGCTTTAACAACCTGTCGAGCATCTCACCCACCGTCATGGTCTCCACGCCGCCGATATTATAGACCTCACCCGGCGGGCATACCTCCACCAGTCGCCAGTAGGCTTTAACGGCATCCCTGACATCCAGGAATGTCCGAATGCTTTCCAGATTACCAACCCTGACTACCGGTGGTGCCATGCCAGCTTCAATAGCCGCAATCTGCCTGGCAAAGGTGGAAACCACAAAGACCTCACCCCGCCGCGGTCCCGTGTGCGTAAACATGCGGGTTCTTATCGTCTTTATCTGCCAGGATAACCAGTATTGAAAAGACAGCAAATCTTCGCCCACCTTACTCACAGCGTAAGGCGAGGCCGGCCTGAATGGATTATTTTCTTTTATGGGAACCTCGTCCTCCTTCACCTGCCCGTAAACCTCGGACGAGCTGCATATGTGAATTACGGGGTCATAACCGGAAGCAAACTTCAATTCTCTAACTGCTTCCAGTAAATTGCAGGTTCCTATCACATTGGTGCTCAATGTCGCCACCGGTGATAAGAAGCTATAAGGAACGTAGGACTGTGCGGCCAGGTGGAAAATGACATCGGGCCTTTGCTTTAATAGGATAGCGTTCAAGGAAGACAGGTCTAATAAATCACCCGATTCAAGCGTAATTTTATCCAGAATATGCCTGATATTGTCTCTGGGGGCGCGCCATCGGGCCAGCCCCAGAATCTGGACTTTGGGGAAGTTTGCCAGAATATGATCAGCCAGATGACTGCCGACAAACCCGGTTATGCCGGTTATGAGGACTTTATTAATTTTTTTCATAGTCTTTATCCCAATCAGCAGTGTTAATAATCAATTCCTCGAAAGATTCCTGCCCGAGCCCCCAGTTCTCATCGTTAAAGATATACGGTCACCGGCCCGCCAGTATATCCCGGCATCGGCTTGGTAGGCTTCTCCCAGACGAAACCTGGGTTTTTCTCCTTTTTTTCCTTTTTATTTGTAGGCTAACTCACCTTTGTCTTAAAAGCACTTTTTTGATAAAACGCTTAATTGGCCCTGGTAAATAGCGGGCGGCGATTATTGTAGGACCCTTCCAGAGCACGTTCCGAAATAAAGGCTCCTTTTCATCTTTCGCGGCCTTTACTTTCTCGAGGTATTCTCTGTACGTTACATCTTTACCCTTGAATTGCGGCGTTAGTAAATCTGTTAAATACCCAATATCCATGTCCTTTAGATAATTGTTCTTTTTTGATACTTGGAGCAATTCGATTGCACAATCGGGCAAACCATATACTTCAAACAGGCTAGTTAATTTAAGGATAGAAATGTCATCCCAATTATTAATGTTGGCCGATTCAATTTCGGCTACTGCATCTCTTAGGTAAATTGTATCCGCCCAGATTACTTGACCTCTCTTGGTTGTCGAACCGATGTAGTCCAATACTTCCGGGAGCACTTCTCTGGTATGTCGATAGACTTCAATGTTAAACAACTTGAAACCCATCTGTCTCATAAATGCATCTACTTCGCTGAAAACAGGCTGTTTTGAGCAATCAAGAAACCTGACCTCAATGGCTGCTCCCAATAGCAGGCCTTTCCGAAGATAATTTATACTTCCTTCCAGAATATCTAGCTCGGCACCTTCGGTATCTAACTTCATGAAATCTACATAGGCTATTCGATGGCTCTCAGCAAATGAATCAAAGTCAACTGTATCCATCGGCATTGTTTTCTTGATACTGACGTTTTCTTTATCTGGAAATCTTGACCAGAATGTCATATCGTTTTGATAAAACCCTGAGCTCGCACTGTACTCAGTAATGTAAAAGGTCCTACGGCCTTTATCTCTATGTAAGGCGACAGGGAAATACTGATGGCCTTTTAAACTAAATTTTTCATTTAAATTCTTACACTCTTCTTCGTCAGGCTCAAAACCAATGAATTTAATCTGGTCACCATACACATCCCAGTGACGTGCGCCACCATACCTGGCGCCGACATCCACGACAACCAGTTTTCGTGTATCAAAAGCTTTGTTACGCACAAGGTATTGCGTCATTTTCGGGTGATAATTGATTTTACTTAATGCCATTTTTCACCATCACACTCAGCTCAACTGTCTTGTCTGCCAGTCCAGGCGAGGTCGTACGGCACCGAGCCACTGGCCGGTGAACTCTTTGCGCATCGCTCCCGTGTCCTGGATCGTAAATGACAGGATATCCCTTTCTCCGATATAGTCACTTGCTATCAATCCATTAACAACATATACGGTTACACTGTGCTGGCCATCATTTAAAAAATTACCTGGAATAGTACACGAAGTACGAAACAGCCCCTTTGGATACGGATAATTAAACCACGGGTCTGGATTCAGTGATGCGGAGGGAAGATTACCCGAAGTCAGCACGCAGATACCCATCGAATTATGAAGATGTACAGAGACAAACCGCCGGCTATTTGGTTCCAGGTTCCAGTAGTCTATCTCTATACGGAACTCTTTGTCTATGTCTACCATTCCGGTAGTCTGCCCTTCAGAGACAACACGCACGGCTTTGAGGCGTGCCCGTTCGTTGCCGGGAGCTTCGTCAGGGGAAGCCCAGCTTATCTCCCCGCTGTATTCACGGCCCAGGTCAAGATATTTACTGATTGCTTTATTGATACTATCATCAAGAGTAACCTGACCTGACTCTAATAAAATTCCTCTGGTACACAAATTCTGCAGGCTGAGCATGTTATGGCTGATAAACAGCACCGTCCGCCCTCCTCCAGCCATATCCCCCATTTTACCTAAACACTTTTTCTGGAACTCGGCATCTCCCACCGCCAGCACCTCATCCACCAAAAGAATTTCCGGTTCAAGATGAGCCGCCACGGCAAATGCCAGGCGAACCTGCATACCTGAGGAATAGCGTTTCAGCGGCGTGCTAATGAATTTCTCAACCCCTGAAAAGTCCACGATTTCATCAAACTTGCGGTCGATTTCTCGTTTTTTCATTCCCAGAACTGCTCCATTGAGATAGATATTCTCTTTCCCAGTGAGCTCGGGGTGAAAGCCGGTGCCGACTTCTAGTAGCGACCCGACCCGACCGTAAATTTCTGCATATCCTTCCGTAGGGTTGGTAATGCGGGATAAGATTTTTAATAAGGTGGTTTTACCGGCGCCGTTCCGTCCGATAATTCCCACAACATCACCCTGCTTTATCTCAAAGGAAACATTCTTAAGCGCCCAGATATGTTCATACTCCTGCTCTGCGGATGCTGGTCGGGAGCGGCGAAAAGGAGCCCGGAGCACATTCACCAGGCTCTCCCGAAAGGTGCTGTAGCCCACGTACTGACCGAGACGGTAAAGCTTGCTCAGTCCCTCGACTCGAACAGCGACATCACTCATTTTTTACACCACATCGGCGAAACTCTTCTCGCTGCGTCGGAAGTAGTAGGCGCCGGTTATTATCAATACTACCACGATTAGTATTGATATCCCCATTAGGGAACCCGGCGGGTTCGTTCCCAGGAGTGCCCACCGGAAGCCTTCTATCACTCCGACCATGGGATTCAGCCCGTAGATTATTTGCCATTTTTCAGGCAGGAGGTTGCTGGAGTAGACCACCGGTGAGGCAAAGAGCCAGAGTTGAATCAGAAAAGGTACTGTATAGCGGAAGTCACGGTACTTTACGTTGATTGCCGAGAGCCATAAACCTACTCCCATAGCAGTCATCGCTGCTAGGGCGACAAACCCCGGTAATAGAAATGTTCTCACTGTCGGGGCGTAGCCGTAATAAATCATCAAGCCGATCAGGATAAGTAAAGCGACACAAAAGTCAACCACCGGGGAGAGAATGCCCGATAGGGGTATCACCAGTCGGGGGCAGTATACTTTCCGAATAAGGCTGGCCTGCTCGACAAGACTGATGCTTGACCGGTTAATACCTTCTGAAAACAAGGTCCAGGGCAGCAAGGCAGCGTAATTAAACAGTGGATACGGTATTCCCTCCGAAGGGACTTTGGCCAGATTGCCAAAGAAGAAAGTAAATACTATCATCATCATGAGCGGCTGAATGATAGCCCAGGCAAATCCCAGCACTGTCTGCTTATAGCGTACCTTAATCTCGCGCCAGGTAAGAAAATATAACAACTCGCGGTACACCCACAGTTCACGGAAATCAATCGGCACCCAGCCACGGGAGGGGCGTATCCTGGTGACAGGGACTGATGTTGTGTCGCTGGCTAATTTTCGTGCTTCTTTGGTCATTGTTCTATTTGGCGATACATTTCTCTGGCTCTCGTCCGTACCCGATGAGCTAGGTAGCCTTCCCCAGAGCGATGTATCTTGCTTTCTCGCCAAGTCTGGACGGGTCTACTATCCGCCAGCAGTCGATAACAGTGGTTGAATTACTGGTGACCAGGCTACTATCAACTGCCCTGAATTCATCTAAGGGTAAGGTAAAGACCCAGCAGGTTGAGCTTGACAGACAGTCCTCCAAAGATGGGGTGTACTTGATGGCATCGCCAAAAACAGTCCTGGTGTTGTCCATAGCAAGCGGGTCATACACCGTAATCGTCACATTTTTGATAATCAAACCTTCAATCAGCTTCACGGCAGCCGATTCCTCAATAACCGGCGTATTCGGCTTATAGGCAAGCCCGCAGATTGAAACCCTCCTGTCGGCAGGCAGATACCTCAGGACCAAGTCTATCAAATGTTCAATTTGATATTGGTTTACCTCATCGGTTGCCTCAGCCAGTCTGGCCTGGTGACCGTACTTTCGGGCGAAGTTTACAAAGGCCTTGTTATCGCGTGGGAAGCAGGGTCCGCCGTAGGCAAGGCCTCCGCGAATATAATATGGAGAGATTCTCTTGTCGGCACCTAAAGCACGACTGATGGCATCGATGTCAGCGCCGGGTATTGTTTCACAGAAATTGGCCAGAGTATTGGCGAAGCTTATCTTCATGGTAACGTAAGAGTTCAGGCTGATTTTCATAATTTCGGCGCTGATGATGGACATTCTGGCTATATAGGGTTCGTTCTCACAAATGCTTTTGTAAATACTGGCAAGCTGGTCTCCGGCACGCTGGTCGCTCTCACCAATCAGGACCAGGTCCGGATTGAGAAAGTCCCTGATAACGCTCCCCAGGGCGATGAACTCGGGGCTGTAGCACACGCCGAAACCTTCGTTCAATTTCCTGCCCGAGCATTTTTCTATCAGGGGTATCAGATTTTCATCAGTGGTACCCGGGGATACGGTGGAGGTAATAACAAAGAGGTGATATTCTTCGCGGCTCTCTTTCAGGGCTGCCGCCAGTGATTCAAGGGCGCTCTTCAAATAGCGGTCGGAGAAATGCCCGTCAGGTTCGCTGGGCGTGGGCGTCACCAGGAAAGTGATGTCCGAATTATGAACTATCTCATTGAAGTCTGAAGTGGCGGTCAGTTTATCTCTGGTGGTAGTAATTAGTTCCTGTAGCCCCGGTTCGATAACGGGGGCTTTCCCCGCATTAATGGCATTAACCGTCTCCTTATTAACATCAAGCCCGATGGTTTCGTATCCCTTCGATGCCAGACATGCCGCCAGGCAGGAGCCGAGTTTGCCCAGACCTACAACTGATTTTTTCATTCGCGGGTGCTCTTCCATCGTAATTTAATTATGGTACAGGTTATTTGCTTTCCTTCAGCATCTTTTCAATCCACTTATAGGTCTTTTTCAATCCTTCCGCCAGAGGTGCCGAGGGTTTCCACCCCAATTTCTCCTGAATCAGTCGGTTATCCGAATTCCGCCCACGAACGCCCAGAGGTCCCTCAATATGTTTAATGGTTTGTTTCTTTCCGGCTATATCCATTATCATCTCTGCCAGGCGGTTGATGGTTACCATCTCTTCGGAGCCGATGTTTACCGGACCGAGGAAGTCCGAGCGCATCAGAAGATCTATCCCCTTCAGACATTCATCTATGTACAGAAACGAACGCGTCTGGAGTCCGTCACCCCAGATTTCGATCTCTCCCCCATCGGGGGCTTCGGCGACCTTACGGCAGAGAGCCGCCGGGGCTTTTTCGCGTCCGTCATTCCACGAGCCTTCGGGACCGAAGATATTGTGAAAACGAGCAATACGCAGATTCATCCCATAATTGCGATTGAAGGCTAGATAAAGGTGCTCGCTGAAGAGCTTTTCCCATCCGTATTCGCTATCCGGTGCGGCGGGGTAGGCGGAATCCTCGGAGCATTTGGGGTTGTCCGGGTCCCGCTGGTTGTACTCAGGGTAGATACAGGCAGAGGAAGAATAGAATATCTTTTTCACCCCGCTTTTATAACAGGCTTCGACCATATTGAGATTAATAAGCGCGGAATTATGCATTATATCGGCATCATTTTCGCCGGAGAAAACGAAACCGGCACCGCCCATATCAGCCGCCAGCTGGTATACCTCGTCAAATGGCTGGTCAGTTACATCGCGGCAGACCACCGGGTCTCTCAAATCTCCTATCACGAAATCGTCGGCTGCTGTAGTACTGAATTGGGGATACTTCAAGTCAACCCCACGAACCCAGTGTCCTTCACCTTTTAGCTTTTCCACCAAGTGGCTTCCAATGAAGCCTCCCGCACCTGTTACCAGAATTCTGCCCACTTCCACCTCCTTTACGCATGAATGGCTTGTGACGATAGTGACCTATAGGTGAAAGTATAACACATATATATAAATTTGCCAATAGTCCAATATATATTACTTGTTATAATAGGGGGTAGTACTTGCTTAGTACTGTAACTTTACAGTGTCTTGTAGTAGAATCCTTCTTTTTCTGCTTCATTGCGTTCGAATATCTGCCTTATATCGATTAAAATGGGTTGACCGTTTAAGGCTTCCTTTAATTCGCCCAATTTTATATCTTGAAACTCACTGTGAGCTACAGCTATAATGACGGCTTCGTACTTCTGGCCTAAATATGGACTATTGGCTACTTTTATAACGAATTCATCTTCAATGTTTTCTAGCAAGGGGTCATAACCGTATACTTCAATCCCAAACTCTTTAAGCTCTTTTATTATCGTCTTCATCGGGTTCTCGCGGGTATCAGGAACGTTTTCTTTATAAGTCAGGCCCATAATTAGCACTTTAGAGCCTTTGACAACTTTACCTGTATCGTTCATGGCTTTAATGGTCATCTCAGCGACATGATTGGGTATGGAGTTATTTATGGCACGTCCGCTCAGGATAACCTGTGGGCTATACCCGAGCTCTCTGGCTTTATATACGAGGTAATAGGGGTCAACCGGTATGCAATGTCCACCTACAAGCCCCGGGGAATAGTGATGGAAGTTCCATTTGGTGGCGGCCGCCTCAAGGACGTCTTTGGTGTTCAGTCCCATTTTTTCAAATATAATGGCTAATTCGTTCATCAAGGCAATATTCAGGTCACGCTGGATATTCTCGATTACCTTAGCGGCTTCGGCAGTTCTGATATCCCTGGCGATAAAGACATCACGGGCTACTCTGCGGTAGAGTTCGGCGACGAGTTCGGTAGTCTCCTCATCCATGCCGGCGATTACCTTGGTAACCTTGTCCACGGTATGCTGCTTATCACCGGGGTTTATCCTCTCCGGTGAGTAGGCAATCTTGAAGTCATCGCCGCATTTTAACCCGGATTCTTTCTCCAGTACTGGCTTCACCAGCTCCTCGGTGACGCCGGGATAGACGGTCGACTCCAAAACGACTACGCTTCCCTTCTTCATGTTTTGACCGGCAACACTGGCCGCACTTTCAATGTAAGATAAATCAGGTTCTTTAGACGCGGTAATCGGGGTAGGCACACAAATAATAATGAAATCAGCCCTGCTTATTTCTTCACTTCTATCCGTGAAAACAAGATTCTGGTTTCTGTTATTTTCGTTTAGCTTCTTTAATTTGCCTATATCATTATCATAGCCGATAACCCTGTAACTCTTGGCGAATGCTTCGGCTAGAGGCAAGCCCACATACCCCAGACCGATGATACAGACAATAGCTTTGTTTAATGTTGTTTTATTTATCACATAACCACCGTATTGTTTCAGCTAACCCAGCTTCTAAGCTATACTTTGGCTTATAACCAAAAGTCTTAGCCTTAGAAATATCGGCCAAACTGTGTTTTATGTCCCCGGGTCTCGGTTCTTGATGAATCGGCTTAATATTATCGCCAACGAGTTCTATAATAAGCTCAACTAGCTGGTTTATCTTAATGCTTTCCCCTCGGCTAATATTGAACACTCCACAAGCGTCACTCTGTGCCGCCAGGATATTCGCTACTACAGTATCTTTAACGAAGGTAAAATCTCTAGTTTGTTCACCATCGCCAAAGATAACGGGGGGGACACCCTCACGGCTTTTTTTGATAAACCTCGGGATTACGGCGGCATATTGAGAATCCGGGTCTTGTCTTGGTCCGTATACATTAAAATATCTAAGGCAAACGGTAGGAAGATTATAGACCTCATGAAAAATCCGGCAGTAATATTCGCCGGCTAGTTTGGTCACCGCATATGGAGATAAAGGGTTGGGTAGCATATTCTCGGTTTTAGGGAGAATCTCAGTATCACCATAGATAGAGGAAGATGATGCGTAAATTACCTTATCCACATGGTTATCCCTTGATGCCAGTAGCACATTTAAAGTCCCGGTTATATTAGCTTCATTAGAGAGTTGGGGGTTATCTATACTCCTGGGAACGCTCGGGATGGCCGCTTGATGGAAGACATATTGAACGTTTTGAAAAAGTTCCTTGAGTAGAGCAAGGTCAGTGATGCTTCCTCGGACAAAATCTACTTTTTTTTCTGAAACAATCGCCTCTATATTATCCATCTTGCCTGTGGAGAGATTATCAAGAACGGTGACATGATAACCCCTCTTCACAAGTTCCTCGGTAAGAAAGGACCCGATAAACCCCGCCCCCCCCGGAACCACGCCCTTCGTCATCTTACTAATGCACACCCCTTCACTGGCCCAGGTACAACTGGCTCTCCTCTACTTTTTCCGTTGATTCACCAATGATGAAATTGGTTGCAGCAAACAGAGCAAGATGTCCCCTTTATCCCAGGCCATACGACCATCTATCTCCTATCCCCTCTTGGGTCAGGCAGTTGCTCTATTATGACTCCTGTCACTTGCTTCTTGACTTATTCCGTAATGGTCTTTTAAGCCGCGATAATAGATACTTGGGTGGATATCACTTTGAAAGAATGATACTTTAGTTAGCCTCAGATGTCAATATAAATGCCAGTTGGTTCTGTCTACATTCGGTGTCAGCGGGTCACCCCGCCAAATGTAAATCCAAAATCACCAGCACTACTGGCTGCAGTCTGGCCGTTGTTTCGGCATATTCTTCCGGGGTAATTACTTTCGATGAGCTATGTTGCCAGACCTCGCTATCGTCCCTCCACCAGACGTCTTTAGCCCTATGCAATCTTTGTAGTATGATGTATTATTAAGTCAACAATCTTTTATTATCAAATACAGGGAATACAGCCGGATAGTTGGGTACGTATGATTACCAAAGATGCGCCGCAACTTACCAGATCTGCTTTTCTGCTGCTGCCGATATTAGCGCTGGCTTTCTACCTGGCCTTTATCCCGCACCAGTCCTATCCCTATCCGGTACATATTGATGAATGGGTGCATCTAGCCCGTTCCGAGGCAATCTTGACGGCAGGTAGCATCAGTCACCTTGAGCCTTTCTACGGGACAGCAATGTCATCACTGGGCTCTAATCTGGAGGAGGGCTTCCATATATTCTGGGGCGTGTTCCACCAGATCAGCGGCATCTCCTGGCTGACTATCTTCAGATACTTCCCGAGCATCATTTTAATGTTCACCGTATTATCGAGTTATGTCCTGGCTCATCGGCGGGGATTCGGCTGGGAAGCCGCCCTCTTTACCTGCCTGATACCGACTACCGTTGGGATTCTTGGTCCCGCTTTCCTGGTTCCCGTGGCTTTAGGACTACTTTTTATACCTCTTTCTCTCTTTCTAGTTTTTTATTGCAGGAATGTATGGAGTTATTTGGTACTCTTCATATTTACCTGCTTTTTACTTGTCATCCACGCGCCATCGGCAATTTGCCTGGTTATCGTTCTTATCCCGTATATACTTCTCAATTTAAAGGGTAACTTTAAGCACAGCCTGGGGATGATACTGGCTGTAATTCTTCCTTTCTTAGCGCCCTTCCCATGGATATTTAGTATGCTGATGCCTACGGTCCAGGACCTGTTTACCCCGCAGGTTCTTCCGGAATATGTTGACTTCCCCCGGGTTATCAAGACTTATGGCTACCTTACTACCGGGCTTTGCCTGTTGGGAACTCTAGCACTGGCATTAAAAGGAGGCAAGAGAAACTACGGATTGGCACTTGGCTTGCTGGCTTTGCTGGCGATGCTGGTTACCTTTTTTACCTTCCATTACGGGCTCTCAATAATGTATGAGCGGGGGCTTATGTTTATGATGCTGATGGTGGGCATTATGGCCGGTGCCGGGTTGATGATAGTGAAAACCATACCCCTGCCAGAGTGGATTTCTTCTAAAATTAAAGTGGGGGCAAATTCTTTTTCGCGTTATTTAGGCTGGCCCCTGTGTCTGGTTCTGGTCGGCGTAACACTTTTTATAAGCATCCCGGACCGGCAGGATACACCCTATTATCACATGATTGATAATGAGGATTACCAGACATTTGTCTGGATTAAAGAGAATGTAAGTGAGGATTATGAGAAAGCAATCCTCGACCCCTGGAAAGCTACTGCCTTTACCGCCATCACTGGTAAGCACATATATACTCGTATACACGCGTTTCCCAAAGCTCATGATGAAAGAGCCCGCGAGTTTCTGGAGGAGGGCTGTAGCAGTACTGCTCTCTTGAAGAACAACGGGATTTCTATCATTTATACCCGGGAGCCATGCGATAACCCTGACCTGATACAGGTGAGAAAGTGG
>Ga0315547_1002240_pt1 | contig 13843 bp, 12 predicted proteins | sample SalMarSW160240MG_2_FD_202542 | JGI IMG/M metagenome (GOLD analysis project Ga0315547, IMG submission 202542) | Salt marsh sediment microbial communities from the Plum Island Ecosystem LTER, Massachusetts, United States - Salt Marsh Sediment SW1601-240 ... | reverse complement strand
ATAGGAGAATTCGAATAATGAGAACCGTATTAAAATCGAAAAAGGGAATCTCACCAATCCTTGCTACACTACTCTTGATCGTCATCGCCGTCGCAGCCGTCATAGTCACCTACGCTTGGGTCATGACCTTCACAGCATCCACAACAAGCCAAGCAGGAGCCGTGTTAAGTGTTGAAAACGTAAGATTCTACAACGATGGAAGCGACAAAATCGAAATTGTCGTCAGAAACTCCGGAACCAGCGACGCAAAGGTTGCAGAAGTATATCGAGGTACATCATCCTCAGATCTGCAGCAGATTACAGTGACTTACAGTCCGTTGTCACAGATGGTAAGTGAAGGCTCATCCATCAAAATCACCTTTAGCTATAACTGGGATAGTGGAACGAGGTACTACTTCAAAGTGGTCACCGAAGAAGGACTTAGCTTTCCCTTCAATGAAGAGGCATAACTGCGCCTCTCTCTTTTACCTCTTTCCGAAGAAAACATAACCCAGAATTTTATTACTCTACCTTTACAAAGGTACATTGGTAGATGATGTAGCGTGAACCAGATACTTGACGGCGCCCGAGTTGTTCTTTGTCTAAGCTTTCTGATTTATGCTTCTTGGAGCGACCACAAAACCAGAGAAGTAAGCAACAAAGTTTGGGTCATCCTAGGACCCTTAGCTCTTGCCCTAACAGGGTTCCAGTTTTTGTTTTATTCTTCTCAGCCTCTTCAACTTTTACAGTCCTATGTTCTGTCTTTTGCTGTAACCTCGGTTTTAGCTGTAGCAATTTTTTATGCGGGAGGTTTTGGGGGGGCAGACGCTAAGGCGCTGATGTGCATTGCTCTCGCTTTACCCGTCTATCCCAGTCACCTTCTTTCACAGGCCGCAGAAGTATTTTCTCCATTATTTCCTCTAACAATCTTCACTAACAGCGTTCTGGTAGGTGCTCTTAGCGTGTTTTATGCGCTCTTCCGTAACCTCCTGTGGAAGGTTAGAAATGGGGGGGGTGTCTTTGATGGTTTGGAGACTGGGTCTTTTGGTCGCAAATTTCTGGCGCTTGTCAGCGGCTACAAGGTTGAATTGTCCAAGTTGAAGACAGGTCACATGTATCCTCTTGAGGATGTGGAGGTGAACGATGAGGGGGAGGCGAAGAGAAAGTTGTTGGTGTTTCCGAAGGATGAGGAGCGCGAAGAGATTGTCTCAAGAATTCTAGAAAACGTAAACGAGGAAAGTCTTGATGGCGGGGTATGGGCTACTCCCGGTTTGCCTTTTCTCATCTTTATCACAGCAGGCTTAATTGTTGCGTTAGCCTACGGTGACATTGTGTGGATTCTGCTAAGCTCACTCCTAAAGTAAAACATTGAACTTACAAAAGGAGAATTTTCACAGGAACAGAGTTCTTTTATCTCAAAAGGTAGAAGCGAGCAAATTGCACTGTAGAAACTACGGTTTGATGTTTTCTCTGAGATTTTTTCTATTCACTAATTACCGGGGTTTTGTGGCTTTCGGGAGGCTATTTTTGTCTAGCAGCTTGGCTTGTAAGAGGACAGTTATTCCCTTAGCGGTTACTGTTGAGGCGATCCAGCTCATAAATCCTAGGTACAGGATTCGGATGGCGGCTTCTATGAGGGGGGACAAAGCTTCTCCGAAGGATGACATGAGGCTGGGAACCGGTAGGACGTTGATGTCTCCATGCAGATGAATGCAGGCAATAATGAATGTGACGGATAGGAGAGCGATGCCTGTGAGAAGAATGGTGATTCCTGAAGTTCCAGAGGATTTCATCCGCAACCAAACATCATCTCAGTTTACCGTGACACTTGGGGGATGCTCCACCATCACCCAAAGACCATTGTATCCAGAGCTGGGGTAGATCGGTTCACCCTCGAAGGTAACAACCGCTCCCTTCCAAGTCACGTCTAAAGGATACTTGAAATAGGCTTGGTATCGCTCCACTGGGTTAAATTCGATGCTAGAATCGGTCACGTTCAGAGCTCCTGTGTTGTAGCCCGCTATGGTGTCGAAGACGTAGAGGTTCTGGTTGTCGGTGTCTGTGAACATGAGCCCTGCTCCCGTGTCTACTGAGCTGATTTGGCTCCAATGGTGAGCTCCACCCGTTGACGAATTGTTGTAGAAAATGCCTGTGGAATTTGTTTCGGGGTAGCCTTCAATTGTTGTTCCGTTTTCTGTTAGTGGCGTTCCAGTGGTAACTGAGAGCTGGATGGCACTAAGGTCTGTGAGGGTTCTGTCTTTGAGCGAGTCCACGAAGATTGTTCTTGCCGCATAGGTATAGTAAGGTGCGTTTGCTGGTAACGTCAAAACTACCTGTGAATAAAAGTTAGGACTTCCTGCAACTCCGCCACTATATTCTGGTTCTTGTTGTACTATGTCTCTCACGGTGCCATTATAAATCACGTAAGCTGTATCAGCATAGAAAAGGGGAAATTCATTGTTGATTCGCAAAAATTTTGCTGTGCTTGTGGAGGCTCCCATAGTTGACGTTACTTCAAATCTGGGTGGAGAGCCAACTATCTTAACAGCTAGAGTTAGATCCCCATTAAACAATAATGCATTATCTGGGTCGGTTAAAACATCATCATTGAAGTAAACGTTTTCCCAAGCATAAGATGTTTGGCGTATTGTATCGTTACCACTCCACCACAGAGTAGCCTTTTTCACGGTGTGATTGACTGAAAACACCACCATGTTTCTGTTTTTGAAGAGACTTGCGTTACTGGTGAGGCCCAAGGGCACTTTGTAGTCTGATGCCCAATCCTCCACCTGGTAAGGCACTTCTTGGTTCTCTCCATTTATCGTTAAGTTAAGGTGGAGAGCCTTGACGGGAAGGGATGGAATCGGCTTCGCCTGAGTTGATAGTTGCAGGTTTTGACCGAGCCATCGTAAGGTGCCATTCTGAAGAGCTTCAATGATCATAGTGTCCGTGGTTAAAGATGAGTAGATGTCTTCCATTCCAGTAACATCCCAATCAAAAGTATAAGTGTACTGAGGGATTCCTGAGGCAAGTGAGCTTTGGGAATAGAATGCTGTCAGCATGATGCCTCTTTGATCGCTAACTTTGATCGAGTACGCGTCTGGGTCTACTCCTGCGGGGATTTCTATAACGTAAGTGCCGTTTGAAGAGATTACTGGGTCATTTTCCGGGTTGACAAGACTCCAGGTTGAGTTGACGTAGTTGTACTTGTAGAAATTGAAGTTTTGTTTCTCCAATCCAAGTTCGGGTTCGTTATTGTCGCGGATGATATTGATTCTGGTTTCATTGGTGTGGATAGGTTCTAATAAACTGACTTTCAAGACTGAAGAGGTTTTATATTGTACTCCTTCTATTCCTAGACCCGCCAAGGAATAGGTTACTGAGACGTTTCCCATACTGTAGCTTTGTGGCGTATACCAATTTGTCGAGACATTCTCGGAATTGAGTTCAAAGGATGGATTCCATTCTGGATGCGAATGAGCGATGTTAAGCAATCCGCTTTGAAGATAGCTGGTTGCAAGTCCCTTGGCATATGTTGAGTTTCCCGTGACTTGAAGGATTGAGCCGTAGTATCCAACGGTGAAGTCCAAAATTCTTTTGATGTCCGTGTTCATTTCTCCGATAGCTGTCAAGACCTTAGGTGATTCTTGTATTGGAGCGTGGCGGACCATACTGTAAGTGGATATGACAGCAGCTACTAGGATCACGGACACGAGTAACGCCGCGATTATGGAGAACTGGCCCTTGTTCGCTCTAGACTTTTTAGCGATTTTAGGTTCCTCCTTGCTGGCCGAGTTGAAGGGTGACAAGTCTTGATGTGCAACTGGCTCCGAATTCGGATTTGTAAACGGCTGGGCGATAGTACATAAGGAGGGCGAGGACACTAACTCTTATGTCTGGAATCCTTGTAAGCCCTATCGCCGTAAGCGCACCGCCTTCTGTAGCACCTCCGGCATGTCTATATGTTGCAGCAGCACTATAGTCGAGACTATCTTTCTCCTTGAGTTCAAAGATAGGCGCCCACCTTTCCAGATGGTAATCACCTTCGATAGATTGAGGGAGTGCACGACTCGCTGTCTGGTATGGGGACGGGTAGATGCCATAATAGTTGGACTTATCATGTGCTTGAGTTGTGAATTGAACCACTCCAATTTCCGCGGCGATTGACCCATCACCATATACCCATCTGTTGTGAGGATCATCCCACAACCACTGATCATACTCTTGATCATCCAAACCGTGGAGAAAGGCGTTTAGTCCTGCTGGTCCAACTTGTATCATTCCATGAATGCCATAGCCATTGTGGTCATTAGGTCCGGTAAAAGTTTCTGTGTTAGAGACGTAATAGAGGGGATAGCCTACAATGCTGACCCAAGTCCAGTTATATTGTTGTGTTTTTACGCCAAGAGTGTAACAGTATTTTGAATAGGTGTCATAATATTCGTGTTGTGAACCATTATCAACTAAATAATATCCTTCATCATGCTGTGGACCGTATTGAGTGTAGTTATATGGAATTGGAACAGCTTCCCCAAATGGGTTCATGACAACAGCATTTTGGATAGTTCCCTCTAGCGATGTGGAGTTTTCCAAGAGAAGTTCTAGATCATCGGTTGTGTTTAGGAGGACAGTAGTTGTGAAGTATGAAGAAAGAAGGTCATAGAGGTCTGTGGCAAGGCTTTGACCTGTATAGCCGGTGATCCACCAGCCGTTAGCGTCGTTGCAGTTCAGAATGTACAGAGTGTTGTTCTCTCCAGTTTTCTCCCCCACCTTCTCTGGAGTTATGGTAAAGGTTACGTTGGGGGACGTTGCCAGAAGTGAAGCAGCTTCCGAATCAACTCCGAAGCCAGCGTCTGAGATCGACTTCGATAAATGATAATTTATGACTCTTCCAGAGCTTGTTGAAATATCATAAACGCTGAGGTTATAGACTACGTTGGGCGGAAGAGAAGCTGAGAGAGCCTTCTGTAGATCTCCCCAAGCAGGATCAGTGGAATCTTTGAAGACTGTCTCGGTTAATATGCCTTTGCCGTCTAGGGTTTCAAGGGTTGATTGAGATAGCTCCCGCAGATTGGTTCCGAAGGCTTGACGTGGCGGAGGCAAGACGGCGAACTGGATTGTGATAATTAAGGCTCCGAGTAAGATTACGATCACGAAGAGGACCTCAACAGTTCTCATCAACGCCCATCACCACTCTCCTTTTTAGCCACTCAGACTCCACGTAGAAACCTTCACCTGATACGATATGTCGTTGATACTCACCTGCCTAAGCTCGGTGGCAACGAAACTGTAGCCAGTCGGATCACCACCAAAAGAAATTGAGACCCCAAGGGTGCCAACTCCCCAAGGCAAAATAACGTTTCCCATATCATCTTCAGGCGTCAGATATGAAATGACTAGAAGTCCCACTTCATAAGCTGGAATCTCCGTTGTATTGTAAGGGTTTTCCGCTCCGAGTAGACCTGTAGAATTATCTATCTCAACCTGATGCAACTGAAAGTCCGAAGTCAAAACAAAAAAAGTAGCGTTATACGTGACTGCAGGCGTAACTCCGTCCCAGTTATGGGCAATAATGATTTTTCCATCATCAAAGTCTTGGATAAGAGGAATAATGTACTGGCTTTCACTGTCAATAGTGTTGTGAGTATAATATCCAACTCCAGTAACTCCGCCTAGGCTGACGTAGACCGTAAATGAGTATGAAGGATCATCATCCGTTACGTTAGAAAAATGTATATCCACTGAACCAGACGGGTTAGGGGCAATGCCTGAATACGTGACAATCAAAGGGAAAGGATCCTCATCATCAGTTTTGTTCACATGAAAAAGATGGTAATTCAGAGTGGCGCCACTCAAGGGTAATCCTGATCCTTTAACGTCAACATTGAGAACCAGATGACCAAAACCGAGAACCTGCGAGACGTTAACATCCAATGTTGGTACAATATCGATCCTAAAACCGTATGTTCCGTTTATACCTAACATTTTCGCAGCGGCAGTGTAGTTGAGGCAGTCGCCTACTGGACTGAGTACACCATGTCCAAAGTTAGCACTGATGTTGTTGTAGAATAAACCGGAGTCTGGAGGGTACTCAACAAGTTGGCTGTCGTTGGAAGAAGTCCTCAATCTCATCAGGGAATAGGGACTCAGGGCATAACCACCAGCCTGAGGGTCCTGAAGACCAAAACCCAAAAGAGAAGCGCTTGTCTCCCCCCAGTCTTCAGGGTTTCCCGGACATATACACGCTGTATTTATTATATCAACAGCCTTCATGGCGACCTTACGGTTGCCTTCATACGCAACGGCAGACGCGAACATCTGGTTGTAGATGCCCATGGTTAGCAGTAGCGCCGCTATGAGAATCGTAACTGCAACCATATGATCTATTGTAGCTCCTGCCACTTAATCAGCCTCCAAAAGAAAAAACTATAGTATGATCAGCATCATCTAATTTCTGGACAATAATGGAAGCATCAGGAGAGTTGCTCTGAAGAACAGTTTCTTCCATCCATAGCACATTAGGACCCAGCACAGCCACCGCTGTAACCGTGTTCTTAAACTTCTCCAGAGTCAAAGTAAGCGTGAGAATTCTAGTAGCATCAGGGTCTGAGGGGCTGTTTAATGAACCAGTGACTGTGTAAGGGTAAGAATCAATGGTTGATGGAATAGTTGAAGCGTGAGTTACGTTACCCGCTAAGATATCATCCCAATTTACGGTTAGATAAAGCTGTTGAATCGTACTTGTCAGATGACCTGCAGCCTCCTCTAGTGCGACATCTCTATGGGAGTCTTGCCAGCTGGAGGTAATTGTACTCGCTACAAAAGGAAACACTATAATCTGAGTGAACAGCAGCGGAATCAGTATAACATATTCAATCGTCACGTTCACCATTTGCGATAGTCTCCTCTTTCTTTGTTTTTAGTAGTTAAGTCCAAAGTCAACCGACACCTCGCTGAGGTAAAGCTCCAAAACCACATTATTATAACCAGAAGGAGGAGTACCAATAGAAGGGACATCAAGAATTTCAGAGTTATATGGAAAATTGAAGAAATCAGAATCAAAATTGTCTGGTGAAGCTCCTCTAGGAAAACCAACAGTAACGTTAATGCTCATAACGTTGTTTACGGTGTTGGCTGTGAACGAGTCCCCAGTTAAGGTAATTGATTGAGATAATCTAGGGGCTTCGCCCGCAGTGAGAACCGGAAGGTACATCTTAATGTAGTATGTTGAACTGAGGGAAGTGTTAATCGAGGAGGAGAGAACCCTGATGGCTGGGGCTACAACTACCCTTATGTAACTTCCATCAGACATAGGCATCCTCTCAACGGCAAACACTCGCACGACTGGAGCAGAGGTTCCCTTCAAAGTAAGAGATTCATTCTGAGAAGGAAAGATGTTTTCCCAGTAACCATTGGTTATCGAGTGTCTTGATGTTGGAAGATTAAACATGAGAGCCCCAGTCGAAACTTCATACTGTTCAGATCCCCCATTAACGGACACTGTGTAAGTTAGTACTGAGGGCTCAAACACAACTTCTCCATACTGGCTCGCGTAACGAATCGTCTCTGTGCGCCCCACTGTCCAAGCAACATCGTCTATCTGAAGCCCAGCGGTATGCATCAACTGTTTCGAAGAGTCGAAGTCGCCTTCAGCAACTCTGGACCACAATAAATTGTTTGCGAAAATCAGAGTAACGCTCAGTATAGCAACGATGGCACCAGTCATAATTACTGAAGAGATAGCGGTGCTAATTCCCCGTTTACCTGAGCGTTTCTTATGAACTTTAAACAGCACCACCAAAGTTTCCTCCTTTTTTCCTCCTAAGCCAGTAACACCGGAACAACCTTTGAGGCAACGATAGCAATAAGAACCAGCAAAGCAGAATGCTTGAAGCCAGCAGCCAAAGACTCTTCACTGATCTTGCCACAAACCAACCCAATCAAGTAACAGTGGGTAATTACTGACACAGTAAAGATCAAACTAAGGAACCCTGTGTCGGCAGAAGAAGCCGCAGCCTCACCACCCATGGCAATTGTATTGGTAGTGAAAAGAAGAGTCATGAGAGTTGTTGATACTAGCAATATTGCACCGAAGTAGGGCATGATCATGTAAGGTCTAACGCTCATCTTCTTCTCTTTCTCAACTTCTTGAGTCATGTTGTTGAATCTTGCAAGAGATTCAATCATCGCTATTGTACCGCCCCCTACATCAACAGCTTCCAAGAGCAAAAACATTACAATCTGTGACATCCAACTCTTGGTTTTCGTCACAAAAGTCATGATCACGTTCCGCATAGGAATACCCCAACCAATATCAGAGGACATCTTCTTCAGTTCCTTAGAGAATGCCCCGTAATCCCTACCTGAAAGATTCGAAATACACGATTCTGGGGAAAGCCCAGTCTTTCGGGTTTCTGTTAGGTCCCTAAGAAAGTTGGATATACCACGCTCCATGCTCGCTTTTCTACCCGCAATCTTTTGGTGCACAATAGCGGGAGGCACAACAGAGACTATCAAAGTGATAGAAACCGCGATTGGCAAGTCAACAAGATTTTGGAGAGGGGGTGTTGGGATCATGTCAAAGAATCCGGTGAGGAGCATGAGAATTAGAATTCCTATAGCTGACGAGAGAGCGTATACCTTGTATGGTCTATACTCTTTGAGTGGACTTTTTGGTTGCATACCATGAGCAAGATACAAGAAAACAATAGAGAGCAGAGGAGTGAAAACGTATGTATACATAATCACTCCGGAACCCATGTCCAGTCCTGTGCTGTATATAGCCTCGACACTGAAGAGTATGTAGAAACAGAGGGACATGAGAACCATTACGATAATAAATGACTCCAGAAGCATACCCATACGCTCGGCAGCAGCCTTGACCCTCATGGACCCCCTCTTGAAGATTTCCTGCGCCTTTGTTTCAAGGAAGTGGATAACGTCACCACCTATAATAACTGTGGAAGCATAACCCGAAACGAAGTCTCTAAAGATATCCAACGGATTATACTTCGCCAATTTTTCCAGAGCACTAAGCGGGTCCACCCCAAAGATTTCCACATCTCTGATCAGACTTCTAGCTTCCTTACGTGTCGCAGGCATCAATTCAACAGCTGTAAGGCGCTTGAAACTCATGTAAGGCGGTATGCCTCCTGATGCCATGACAGTAATGTATGTTGCTGCAAAGGGCATCTCCCTCTCCAAGGCACTGGCCCTTTCGCCGGCTCTCGACATCGGGGCAACCATGAAACCAATCATGATGTAGATGGGCAGGGGTACCAAGAAAATTAGAAAAAGAATTTTTGTAAAGTATAAGAGTACAAGTGCTATGACGGATACTGGTAGAGTCACTAGGGACATCAAAAACATCAAGGATATGTACGTTTCAGGATAAATCTTGATTCCTGCTTTTGCTAGGTGCTCCTTGAACTCGAACATTTTGCTTAGAAACTTTGGAGAAACACCGCCGAAAAGGCGATAGGAGACACCTTCAAGAGTTTTTAGCAGGGGCATCAGCTAAAACCTCCTTCTCGTAGAATTCTTCAGGTTTGGCGTTGTATTCGGTTATGACCCCTGCGACATCTCTGTAGCTTCTAATGTTGCGTTGTCGCATCCAGCGCAACACGTTTTCCCGGCGTTTCATCTCAGTCATTAATTCTTTCCAAGATAAGCCTCTGCTTTCGGTTATGGATTGAAGCATTATCCCGTTTTTGAGCTGGGAAGCGTGGATATCGCCAGAGGCTTTCCATTTGAAAGTGTTTCTGTAATCCTCGTAATCCGCAATTTCGTCCACTGAAAGTATTCGTCGGTAAGCTGTCATTTCACCCGTTTTCGATTGCGGCAAGTGTACCCGCTGAATGGACGCGACAATGTTCATAAGAGGCATGTATGAAGGTGCTATATCCATGGGCTTCTGGATCAAACGCTTGACAGCCGAATCTATGGAATCTGCGTGCATTGTAGCCATACCGCCGTGACCCGTTGCCAAGGCTTGGAACAGCGTATATGCTTCGCTTCCTCGAATCTCGCCGACCACTATCAAATCTGGACGGTGTCTCATCGAGGTCTTGACTAGATCGAAGAGGGTTACTTCTCCGGTGCGGTTTTCTCCGAGACCGTAACTTCTCCTTGCAATCAGCGATACCCAGTTTTCGTGAGGCAGGTTAAGTTCTGCGGTTTCCTCAATTGTGATTATTTTGCTGCCGGGCTTGATCAAGCATGCTACAGCGTTAAGGAATGTTGTTTTTCCTGATGCAGTTCCGCCTAGCACCATGAGTGAGGCTCTGTTCTCAAGACAAGTCCAGAAATAGGCTGCCATCTCCTCGGATAGCGTTCCTAAGTTAATCAGATCGATAATCGAGTAGGGATCATCTCGGAACTTTCTTATGGTAAAAGCCGTTCCGAAGGGTGTTACTTCCCTTCTGTAACAGACAGCGAGCCTGTGCTTTCCAGGTAAAGAGGCGTCAACTATGGGGAAGGCTGAGCTTACGTGCTTTCCAGCCATGTGAACCAGCTTTACCACGGCGTCGTCCACTTCTTGGTCGTCGTGAAAGACCAGATTTGTTTCAAGGTTCTCATATCTTCTGTGCCAGACATAGACGGGTTTCCCGACGCCGTCACATGAAATATCTTCTATGTTTTCGTCTCGCATCAAGGCATCAATTGTGCCGAAACCTACAAGGTTTCGTTGAGCATGATAAAGGATTTTGGACCAAGAAACATCGGGTAACCAACCTAAACTAATTCGGTATTTGCCAACGATTTTTTCAGCTTCAGTAACGAAGAATTGCCGAGGGTCCTCGATTTCGGTTTCTGGTGAAGCGATCTCAGCGAGGAGGATTTCTAATATTCGGTCGTACACGTTTCGTTCTAGTATATCTAGTCGGAGTTCATCTAGAATGTATTTATACTCGCCGGTTACTGGGCTTCGGGCAATTGCTGCGTGAGCGAAGGGTTCATAGAGTGGGTATCTTTCAACGATTTTGTAGCCTTTTGGCAAGGGTTTGGGGGGAGGCGCTGGAGGTATGGCTTTTAGTTTCTGTTTCTTGAAAATTCTGCCAGTAGACTTTAGTGCTGATGAAACTCTCTCGTTGAATCGCTTGATATGTTGCATTGGAGTTCTCCAATACATTAGGGTCTCTCACTAAGTATTAAATCTTATGTCTTAATAAAGCATAGTGTAAATAAATCATTCCACACACCCAAACGACAACACACACCAAATTCAGCCCATAAAAAAGACAGAATGAAAGTACACGCCTTTCTGGAAAGTTTAAAGACGGGGTTTACATGCAATCTCCTTTATTCTCAAATCAAAGAAAGCATGCGTGTTACTTGGCTTCAAAACTACGGCGGTGTCTGCTCCACTCCCAGAGCCTCCGATCACGATGGCTTCTTCATCTGTTCTGATTAGACCTGCATCGGCTGCCATGCAAGCAATCTCGCAGGTGACTTTCACGCCTTGACCGAAAAGGCGAAGGATATTTGCGACGATTTCGTCAACTTGGATGGTTCCAAATTTTTTGTTGACTGCTCGGCCTAGGGTGCCGAGGGTGTGTGTGGTTGTTAGGATTTTTGTGCCGTTGTTTTCGATGATGTTGCGGTTTTTGGGAAGAAATTCTTGGAAATTAGGTTTTCTGAAGCCAGTAACATGGGATACTACGATCAGGTTGTAGTCTTTAAAAATTTTGGAGGCTTTGGCGCCTGTTTCACCGGTTGTCGAGGCCACAATGATGTTTTGGATGCCAAGCTCTTCAGCTCGCTCTTTCGCTAACTTGAGCGTTTCTTCAGTGTTTTGGGGACCCGGTTTCTCGAAATAAACTGTCTTACAGACGATGTTTGCCACACCAAACAGCTCCAATCAATTTTTCTTAATGCGAGAAGATAACACGTAATTGATTGAACGAACTTATATTTGTTACAAGTCGCAAACGGTTGCTTCTATACTAGTTTAACGTGTTCTGCCGGTTTTTCAGAAAAAAGGCTGTTTTCAACAATACGCTGTTATTAGTCTCCTAATATGCTCGGGGATTTGGACAGCAAGTAGTTATCTTGCTTGGAAAAACAGAAAAAAGCTAGATTTCAACAATGAAGTAATATTAGTCTCCTAATATGAACGGGCATTTTGTTTCTGTGAAGTTTTCAGCTTCATTACGGTGTATGAGTGATTATTTTTCCGCACTTAGGGCAGTGAATGTGGCGTAGGGAAGATTGGGAGTCATAACCCGAAATTGTGGCATCTTTCTTAGTTAGGACATAGCCGCAATGGCGACACGCGTAAGTGTCTTTGGGCATTCTTTTTTATCCTTCATAGAACTTTACAATTTTTTGTGATGCCTTCTTTGAAATTCCATGCTTTCTTAACTGTTTGTAAAAGTTTTCGGATTCCTTGACTGTAACTTTCTTAACTTCAGCAAGGAGGGGCAACACATTCACCTCCTAGGTGCAGTTTCACCCATCTCCACCAGTCTAGTTCTAACCGCTTCTGCAACAAACTCGGTTACACTTCTATAGCCCAGATCGCTTCTGCGTTTAACCAACGCCTTAATTTTATCGTACAAACCTGACGGCACATTCACAGAATCATAACCCACAACAGGCATCAGCTTTCACCCCTTTTTTACATGTACCATTTTAAGATGGCTGCAATCACCTTCTCGATAGAACTTATCTCCACAAAGTATATAACAGTTACTTATAATCACTTATTTTCTTTCATAAAAACTAATGAACCCTAACAATGGTGGATAAAGTCTAAACAAATCGCCGCTAATGAGCTGATGTGATCGCAATGGCTAAAGTTAAACTGACGGTTACAGTTACACCCGAGATTTTCAAATGGATTGACGAAGAGGTTAAAAGCGGGTTTTTTGCAGACAGAAGCCACGCAGTTCAGTACTCATTAATGAAGGTTAGAGAGCTAATCAAAAAGGGAGAAATCAAGTTTTAGGATGTTCTAAAGCGGAGACAAAATACTCTGGATAGAACGCAACGACGACATCATAATAAGAAAAGTCTAGTGCATAACTCCAATATTCTGAATCATATTTCTTGGTTTGTCAACTTTTCTGAAAAAGTACTGTTAATAACGAAAAAAACTAATTGTTTGATTAAATAAACCGTACGAGAGGATTCGTAAGATAATTGAATCCAAATCATTACTTAATTTAAACTATCTGGGTAGCTTACTCAGACACTCATTTAAATAGTATTTTGACAATTTATCTATTAGTTAGGCATCAAAGCTGTGTGCCAAGTGGAGTGCGTGGTCACCAGAGTGTGACAACGTCCATGCTTTAAAGGCACACACACCTAACTGCTCGGCATAAGCCAATAATAAGGTTTTGCAAATTTCTTCCTTCTTTTTGTAAGTGAAACGCTTACCCAAAAAGGCGTTTTCTGCAATATTAATAAATAAATCATATTTGCTTGGGTTCAATTTTGTCACATAACAAATCTTAATTCTTGTTTCAGGTATAACTTTTCCGCATTTAGAATCAATTTATCAATGTTTGTGCTTCTATATTTTTTTCAACAATGACGATTATTAGTATACTAATACGATTGTTGAGTTTGGGGTTAAAACTTGATCAAAAAAACTTCACGCTAAGTGGCTTGAATAAGTTTTTTACGCAGGTACTACCACTCTATCTGAAAGGCGCTGTGGAATGGTGACGGGTCTCATCCTTTCCTCTTTGGTATGTTGCGGGGTTTAGGGTTTGGTTTACGACAAAGAAAGCGAAGTCTTCAGCATTCAGACAATCAATCTGACTAAGAGATTTGCCAAAAAGAAGCATAGGGGCGTTTTCGGTTTTCTGCGAAGAAACCAATCAAACAACAAACACAATGATGTTACAGTAGCCTT
>Ga0315547_1002235_pt1 | contig 13870 bp, 16 predicted proteins | sample SalMarSW160240MG_2_FD_202542 | JGI IMG/M metagenome (GOLD analysis project Ga0315547, IMG submission 202542) | Salt marsh sediment microbial communities from the Plum Island Ecosystem LTER, Massachusetts, United States - Salt Marsh Sediment SW1601-240 ... | reverse complement strand
TATAAATACTTACACCGCCAGCGCCTGACGCACCTCGCCCGCGTGTGGGAGTTCAACAAGAATTGCTGCGCATCGAAGACATGGGCGTGAAATTGACTGTGTGGGTGGAGCTCGTTTGAGGGCGAAATCGGGGGACGGGACATCTCTGAAAGCGCGCCGTGTCAAGTGAGCGTCTCTCAGCTCACTTCCATAGTCGCTTTTCTCTCATCTTGCCTTCGAGCCTGCTCTGTCGGAGGAAGGATCTCTCGCAAAGGTTGCGGTTGACATCGGGGACAATATGTATACAATAAGTGACAATATGTCCCCGAAGACTATCGCTGAAACGCTCTTCCTCAAGACGCGGTTGGCTGTACTTGGAGAACTGGTAAAAGCTGGTGCGGAGGGTGTCTATCTCCGTGAACTGGAGCGCCGGACAGGACTGAACAAGCGCGGACTTCTCCGCGAGCTTCACGCGATGAGAGACGCCGGGATCTTGACCGCAAGGCGTGTCGGCCGTCAGGTGTTCTACCGACTGAATCCATCCTGTCCGATTCATGACGAACTACGTTCTATCGTGTTGAAGACCGTTGGCCTCGGGGACGTGCTGCGAGAGGCCCTTTCCCGGTTTGCGGAGCGGATCGACTTGGCGTACGTCTACGGCAGCCTGGCGTCGGGTGAGGCGTCTGCCGAAAGCGATGTTGATGTGATGATTGTAGGAGCCGTCACGTTGCGGGAGTTGAGTGGGTCCCTCCGCGAGGCCGGCTCGCTCCTGCGGCGAGAGATCAATCCGACCCTGTACCAGCCGGATGAGTATCGAGAAGCTCTGAATACGCAGAATTCGTTTGTCTGTCGTGTTCACCAGGGGCCACGGATTGACCTGATCGGAGGGACCGCATGAGTCTTGATGACATGTTTCGTCGCGGCGAGCTTGAGCGATTGCCGTCCACAGTGGGGGAGATTCCCGCACTGCTAAAGACTATCAACCGTCGGATCGAGGACGCAGCCAACACGTCCAACCATCCTGAGACACGGTTGGAACAGGTCTACATAGCGATCCTGAATTGCGCCTTGGCCGCACTTCGGGCAGAAGGTGCAAGACCGGTCCGTGGGCCTGGGCAACATGTTCATATACTAGAGAGCCTTCGTTTCGCAGTGGGCGTCGACGCAGAGCGGCTCGGCTACTACCACATGTTGCGATCACTCCGTCACCGCGGGCTCTACGAAGGCTTCACCGATGTGTCCAAGAGCCAGGCCGAGGAAGCCGTAGATGAAGCTCGGTGGCTTCAAAGTCAGTTAGCGACGTGGCTGACTGGCCATAACCCTGAGCAGACAGAAGTGTAATTGCAGGCTGTGGAATTCCGGGGACATCTCTGAAAAGGCATGCCGTATCAAGTCTTCATACCTCGATTCACCTCCGAAGTAGCCTTGTCGCCATCCTTTCTTCAGCCTCAGTCTGTCGGAAGCATCTCTTCGCAGTTGGCATGATATAGAGCTCCTGGTATTATGTTGCGAGCTTGCAGAATAATTGCTGTATGGGCGGCACTGCGCGCCTCTCAACACCGGATGAAGCTGGCGTGCGTCCTGGCACGCAAGCGTGCCCTCCGCTCGCAGCTTATCTGCAGCTCGTTAGCGTCACAAGAGGAAAGCCCTTGAGAACGGAAGAAGACGTCTTATCACAGTTTTCTGAATGGGCACGGAGAAACGATGTGATTCGAGCGGCTGTGCTGACGAGTTCTCGCGTCAACCCGAACCCATGCATCGATTTCCTGTCGGATTATGATATTGAGCTGTATGTATCGGATCTTCGCCCATTTCAACAAGACGATAGTTGGCTGAGAGTCTTCGGGCCCATCATGGTTCGCTGGCCACTAAAGCCACGGTCAACAGACGGTGAGAATTGGATCACGCGACTCGTTCAATTCAAAGATGGCGTGCGAATCGATTTTCAGATTACGGACCAGACTAGTATTGAACCAGACGCCTACGATAACGGCTACAGAGTACTCATCGACAAGGATAATCTAACAACAGGCTTACAAGAACCGACATTCTCGGAATACATCATCAAGAAACCTTCCAGGCAGGAGTATGAAACGCTGGTCCATGAGTTCTGGTGGGATGCAATCTATGTACCTAAATACCTTTGGCGGGACGAATTGCCTTTCGCAAAATACATGTTCGATAACGTCCTTCGTTACTCTTTCCTGCAAAAGGTTGTCGAATGGTACATTGGTTTACAGAATGACTGGTCAGTGAGCACTGGAACCTGCGGCAAAAAGTTCAAGCGCTATCTTGATGCCGAAACCTGGTTGGAATTCGAATCTACATACGCCGGGGCGGATGTCGAAGAGAACTGGCGGGCCTTCTTCAAGACCGTTGAGTTCTTTAGAAAGCTGGCAAGAACAGTCGGGACCAGTCTCGGTTATGACTATCCTACGGAGTTAGATGAAGAAGTGACGCAATACTGCCTAAGTATTCGAAAAACGAATATGGAATGACGCTAACAAAACGGTTGCAGCTTACCATCCGCTGCTCGTCAGAAGGGCTTGAAATAGCATGCTAGCCGTTCTATTATGTGTTTATGATTCGGTCCTTCGCAACCCAGGCAACCGAGGACATCTTCAACGGGCGCAGCACCAAGGCTGCGCGAAGAACGTGTCCGCAGAATCTTTGGAGTATCGCGGGACGCAAGCTCGATCAGCTGGACTCGGTGGAGTCGCTCAGTGGACTCCGAATCCCGCCGGGGAACTGCTTGGAACAGCTGTCCGGAAGTCGACGGGGCCAATTCAGCATTCGGATTAATGACCGATACCGAGTCTGCTTTCGCTGGACGGAAACGGGGCCTGCGGACGTAGAGATTGTGGACTACCATTAGGAGGTGGAAAGTGGTACTTGTACCGACCCATCGAGAGCCGACGCACCCGGGCGAGATGCTTCTGGAGGAGTTTCTCAAGCCGATGAAGATTTCGCAGCGGGAACTGGCAGATCGTATCCACGTTCCCTATCAGCGTGTGAACGAGCTGATCAACAAGCGGCGCGGCATGAGCCCCAGCACGGCGCTGCGCTTGGCCCGAGTCTTTGGAAACTCGCCCTCGTTCTGGATGAATCTCCAGCTTCGGTGGGACCTTTTTCGGGCTCAGCAGACCGAGGCAGCCGAGCTCCGGCGCATTCGGCCTGTGCGTACCACCGGCTAGTGTTTGAAACGGCCTCCTAACACGCCGCTCAACCCGACGGTCGCCTCCGTCGCCCGCGAGTCAGCGCCAATCCGTTAGGCCACTGTAGGTTTCGTCACACGCTTCGGTTGCAGGAGTCAATCTATGAGCAGCGTTGAGAGGTCGTCAATCATCCTCGAAACAGAGCGTTTGATACTGAGGCGACAACAGGTTTCCGATATCACGCCTCTTGTCGATCTTTGGACGGATCCGGAAGTGACACGCTACATGGGCAGCCCCCGCGACAGAGATTGGATCCAATCGGCGTTTGAGGAAACAGCGCAAAGCCCCTATGCTGAGCAGTTTGACCTGTGGCCCGTGATCGAGAAAGAAACGGACCGCGTTGTAGGACATTGCGGCCTGCTTGAAAAGGAAGTGGAAGGTAAGAGCGAGATCGAGTTGGTCTATGTTCTTACGCCGTCGGCGTGGGGGAAGGGGTATGCAACAGAGATGGCACAAGCCATCAAGCGGTTTGCCTTTGAAGCAATGGATGTGAAGCGACTTATCGCTCTGATCGAGCCGGAGAATGAAGCATCAGAGCGGGTTGCCATCAAGGTTGGTATGCACCTGGAGAAAGAGGTGATTCGCCCAGGGGGAGCGCAGCGGCGAGTGTATGTGGTCGAAAACGAGGGCGAGGCGGCCTAACATCTCACCGCAGGCGACACGACTTCAAGGGAAAAAGGGGTGAATTATGAACCCAGAAGACTTGATCACCTATTGTGGTGTGTATGGCGGGTACTGCGGTGGTTGGTGTGAGAATACAATCCGTGTCGATCTTGCCAAAGCGCTTGCGGAATTGGTAGACGCGTCTGGTTGCCATCATTGGATGCCAACTGAGATCGAAGACTTCGATTACGTCGAGTTTAGAAAGGGGTTGGATTTCTTTAGCAAGGACCCCAGAGTTATCTGCCAAAGTTGCTGCAAGAGCGGGAGAAGTGGATACCTGGCCTGCGAAATTCGCAAGTGTTGTCAAGAACATGGGTTGGACGTGTGCTTCGAATGCAGTGAGTTTCCCTGCAGCAAGGTTGAGAAAAATGCGGAAATGATTGAGAGGGCAAAGGAGTATAGAGAGCTTGGTAAAGACGAGTGGCTTCGTAGACAGATTGAGAAGGCGAACCAAGGATACGAACACCATACTGGAAAGTACTATAGACTTTGGGTTGGCAAAGATCTGTCTAATCGGCGGAAGTGATGCGATAGGCTAGAGAAGGATGCCGCATAACAACTCGTTGCACCCGACCGCCTAATCAAGCATCCTCTGGTTGCCGGTTTTCGTCTTTGCAGCATTTTGGATCATGGTTGGTGACACTGCGAAACACGGCGGCGGGTGAACTCGCAGCCGTTAGGCGGGTGTCGAGAGCAGTCATGTAACCGATATTGGAGATTACTATGTTATCAAAACGAGTGCTAGGGCGAAGCGATATTGAGGTCAGTCCAATGGGATTGGGATGTTGGGCAATTGGCGGTCCCCTTTGGCGCAAGGATGGAAGTTCACTAGGTTGGGGCAAGGTTGAAGATGACGAGTCAATACGTGCTATTGAATATGCTCTTGACCATGGCATTACGATGTTCGATACAGCTGATGTATATGGAGCTGGGCATAGTGAGTGTTTATTGGGGCAAGTCATAGCTGGCTGTCGAGACCGCGTCGTAATTGCGACGAAATTCGGTGCTCAATTCGACGGAGATACGAGAACGTGGTTAGGTTATCCAGAAGATACTGGCGTTACTCCTTCGTTCATTCGACAGGCATGTGAAGCCAGTTTGAGACGTCTCAAAACCAATTATATTGACTTGTACCAATTCCATTGGGGCAACTATGATGCTGACCAGGCTGTTGATTTGCTGCCCGTCCTTGAAGACCTTGTTGCAGAAGGTAAGATTAGATGGTATGGATGGAGCACAAATGATCCCCAGCGCGCACGAGTATTTGAACAAGGGAAACATTGCGTAGCGATTGAGCACCATCATAATATTCTGCAACGTAATGACGCAATGGTATCTTTCTGCAAAGAGCATAATCTGGGCAGTATAGCCCGTGGCCCACTGGCTATGGGAATGCTCACAGGTAAGTTCTCCAAGGAAACAGTATTTCAAGAAAACGATGTGCGCGCTCACGGGTTGGATCAAGATCGATTTGCAATTGAATTGGAGATGGTGGAATCAATACGTAATGTTTTAACCCTCGATGGGCGATCGATGATTCAAGCTGCGCTTGGATGGCTGTGGACGTGCGGTGATCACGTTATCCCTATTCCCGGCTTTAAGAACCGAAAGCAAATCGAGGAAAACGTTGAGGCGATTAATTATGGACCACTGTCAGAAGAGCAAGTTCAAATAATCGACCAGATACTTGGAGCCATTGACAATCCAGATATGTACGATGTGAGGCACATTTTTGGGTAATATTGTGAAGAGGATTTGTCTTGATATAAAGGCAGAACCCGCCTAACCCTGCATGAAGCTGACGTGGCTGCGCCCCGTAGCTTATGCTTTTCCGTTGGGTGGCAGTTGAGTTGCGCACATCCGTGAGACACGGCTGATGTGGAGGACTTCGCATGAGCGGAAGTAAACAAGATGGCAATTATGAAGATGACCAGACTTGAAAAGAAGTTTGTTAACGCTAGCAAACATGGCGAAAGGAACTTGGAGATTCTCCAGCATCTATTCACGCACTTCGATAGCAGCACTGTAGGGAAGGTGTTGGAAATCGGTTGCGGCGTTGGAACAGTTGCAGCACATCTGAGCAATAAACATGGTATGCAGGTTATTGCCACCGATGCTGACCCGGAGCAAGTTAAACTTGCGAAAAGCCATTACGGCGAGCATGAAAACCTGCGATTCTGTCAGGCAGATGCGACAGATCTCCCTTTCGAAAATGCTGAGTTTGAAATGGTGCTGTCACTGCATGTTTTCCACCACATCGGTGATTGGGGTTGCGTGTTGTCAGAGGTGAACCGAGTTCTGAAGCCGAAAGGCTACTTTGTGTTTCACGACCTCACATATTCGAAGCTTGCTACAACTATTTTTAGGCCAATCGTGAGGAATTACGGCCTTTATACAATAAGAGACATAATTGAGGGCTCAAGAACCCGCGGGCTTAAGATCGTTTACAAGGGAGAACCGTCAGGAATGGTACTTGCCGAACACAGCATAGTTTTCCAAAGGAATCAATGCTGAGTATCACGAGGCCGAGGTGACAGCGACACTCACTGACAGCCACCCAACAAGACGCTGCACCTGACGGGCTTTGCCCGTAGGTGATGCCGAAGCTGTTAGGCCGTCCGACACGATGAAGTTGTAGTGGTTCCCTAAGAGTGGATGACTTGTGCAACATCGCGGCAGTCAACGATTTAGGCGGAATTGCCAAGCGTTAGAGAGGAGAAAGTGGTGACAGGATTGAATGGATGTGCTTCAAGGGAGCCATGTTGGGTCACTTGGAGTTACCAGAACCCGCACGTAAAGATCAGAGCATTGAGCCAGGAAATGCGGAGAAGACGTATGAAGACGGTGCTGGACTTGGGGTGCGGGGCAGGGAGACACACTGTCTATCTGGCTCAAGAAGGCTTTGAAGTGTATGCCCTCGATATCTCTCCAGAAGGTGTTGAGCGCACTGCTCAGTGGTTGACTCGTGAAGGTCTGCAGGCCAACCTGCAGCAGGCTGACATAACCGCCCTTCCATACCCAGATGACCTCTTCGATAGCATAGTCTGCGTGAGTGTGTTGCATCACAATACCATCGCCAACATCCGAACCGCTATGGCAGAGATAAGAAGGACGCTCCGTCCTGGGGGGTTGTTATTTGCCACGGAGTGCGCGAAGGGCGACCACCAAGACGGGCAAGGGGAGCAGATTGAGAACGGCACCTACCTCGCTCCAGAGGATGCTGATCAGCCGGGCGTTCCCCATCACTTTTTCGATGAGGATGAAGTAAAAGCGCAATTGCACGGTTTCGTGGTGATCGAACTGGAAAGGGATGCGCAAGAATTCGTTGATGGTTCTGGTCGCCGGGCTCTGAGTGTCCACTGGGACATCTTGGCTGAAAGGCTGTGAGACAAGAGGTGTTTCTGCAAACTAAGGTCAAAGTGCGATCCAACAATGGCCTAGAGGGAACGTTGCTGGAGTTACAAAGACGGGGCGGCCTAACGACATGCGGATGGTGGGGACTGAACCAGCCCTCGCATTGGAGGGCAGCGCCGCTGCAGAGGGCTTATCGGTAGGAGTAGCGCATGGGTGAAGATTGGGTGCGCAGGGATCTGGATTACGAGGAGAAGGAGCGAGAGCTCATTCACTTCCTCGAATCGAAAGATAACGCCATCATGGCGCTGGCGACGTCGCAGGGAAACAGAGTACTTGCGCGTATGATTCTCGTCGCCTGTAGTGAGCTCGACATCTACTTCTTCACTTGGGGGCATTCTCGTAAGTGTGAGCAGATCCGTGAGAATCCCAGGGTAGCCCTATGCAAAGACAGGGTACAGATTGAGGGGGTCGCGGAGATCCTTGGTGGCCTCTTCGACGAGCGGAACCACAAGTACACAGAAATGTTCAGAAACAGGTTCCCCGAGGCCATCGAGAAATGGCAGGATCGACCCGGGATGTTGCTTGTGAAGATCAGGCCCACGGCAGCTGTTATCGCGGGGCATCCTGGTGAAGAGCCACACTTGGAATTCCTGGACTTGGAGAACAGAGTGGCCTACACTGAGCGGTGGGCCTACTATTAACCAAAGGGGTCAAACCTTCATTCTTCGCATCTCCTCCGTTCAGGGCGAGTAGTGCTTTGCTCAGCATGCCAGATGGACTTGCTCGAACAGCCTCATGGGTGTATGGTGGCGTGGCACGAATAGCAATGTCAATATGAGGAAATGGAAGGCAGGTTAGAATGGTCGGGAACGGAAGTAGCGGCGAATGGCGCCCGTCGGCGCTATGGTGCAGATTCGCACACTAATCATTGTTAGGCCGCATTTGAATATAATTAACTTGTTTTCGTCGAGGAAAAGTCAATGGAGCTGTTTCCAAACTTAGAAATCGGATTGTTCAACGGATGGGTACTGATTGTCCTCTTCTTTGGGGCTTATGGGATCATGTTGATATTCTTCCCCAAAAATGCGATTGCGAGGCTATATGACCGATCGGGTCAGAGAGAGCATCAGCTACTCCGCCGCTTATTTGGAGTGATCTTAGTATTGATGTGGTTCATTTTTGTGAGTTTGACCCCCCTGAAAATTGGTGATGTAGTGTTTATGATAGGAATTTCAATATATTCCCTTGGGTTGATTGGATTTGTAATTGCCCTTGACAATTTCAAAAACACTCCGGTTGATCAGCCAGTTACAAGTGGGCTCTATAGGATCTCACGGCACCCTCAGCAATTGGCCGTCTCCGTATCCTTCCTGGGGATAGGCATCGCTATAGGATCTTGGCTAGCATTCGCATTCATGGTCCTTGGTGTGATTGGAGCTCATTTTAAAATCCTCGCGGAAGAGGAAGCTTGCCTGGAACAATATGGTGAGTCGTATAAGAACTATATGGAACGTATTCCTCGTTATTTCTTGTTCTTCTGAGATGGTTTCAAAATGATTATGGAATGAAGATGGTTCACAGATTTGGTGTTGAATTTGCTTCCGAATTCACCGAATCAGTAAATGCGGCCTAACGTCTCGCTGGAGGCGACCGGGGATGCGGCGCGATTTGCAGACAAAGTTGTATAATGGCGGTGCTGCAAGAGCAGGTAGTGGGGCGAGCCCTGGCGCCTCAGCTCGAGGCTGTTAGGCGCACGCGACCGCAGTAAGGTGGCCATATAAGCAATGTTACATTGAGGTTGTCAATCAAGTGCATAGTTACAGACCAGGAGCTTGGGAGAATACAGAAGGGGAAGGGTGATGGCGAAGGCATTCTTTCTCAATATCCCCGCGCACGGGCATATGAACCCGACCCTGCCGCTGGTGAGGGAGCTGGTCAATCGCGGTGAGACGATCATCTACTACACTGGCGAGGAATTCCGGGAAAAGGTCGAGACAGCGGGGGCCGAGTTTCGGACGTACGAGAGCTTGGGCGAGGCGGTGCGATTTCAGTTTGTGGGTTATGACGAGCGGTCGCCCAATATGGTTTTGATGGCGCGCATCATGATCCAATTTGCAGAAGACGTGCTCCCGCCGCTGCTCGATGTGCTCAGACGAGAGCAGCCGGACTACATTCTGCACGACTTTACCTGCATCTGGGGATTGCTGGCTGCTGAGATACTGGCTATTCCCGCCGTCGCCATCATCCCGCAGTTCCCCATCAACTATCAGACCCGCCCCGATCCCTATCCGGGGATGTGGCGCGATTTTCTCTGGAATTTCGTAGCCGGAATCCCACACCTGGGACCTTTTAAGCGGGTTGCCAGACGCATCAGCGCAGCGTATGAGACACGGCCAATCACGCTGATGAACTTTATGTCCAATCACGAGGACTTGAACATCGTCTTCACGTCACGCTACTTCCAGCCGAATGCAGAGGATTTTGACGAGAGCTTCGTGTTTGTGGGACCATCGATTGCACCGCGCGACGAGACGATTGACTTCCCGCTGGATTTCCCGGCCCATTGTACTGGCCCACTGGTCTATATCTCGCTGGGCACTACTATCTTCACCGCCAATGTGGCGTTCTACCGGGCGTGCTTCCAGGCGTTCGGTGATACAGATAAGCGCGTGATTCTCTCGGCAGGTCAGTGGACCGACCCGGAGTCGCTGGCGGATGCGCCACCGAATTTCATCATCCGGCCATATGTGCCGCAGCTCGAAATCCTGAAGCTGGCAGATGTGTTCATCACGCATGGTGGGATGGGCAGCGTCAGCGAGGGGCTGCTCCATAGCGTCCCGCTGATTGTCATTCCCCAGGCAGCGGATCAGCCATTTGTGGCCCAAAGGGTGAGGCGGCTTGGGGCAGGATACGTGCTATACAGGCAGCTGGCCCGTCCGGCGGAGCTGGATCGGCTGGTGGATGCCATCGTCGCTGATGAAAGCGTGCGCGCCGAGTGCAACCGGATCGCCGAGTCTTTCAAAGAGGCAGGTGGGTTCGTCAGGGCGGCGGATGTGATATTGGATTGCCTCTCAGCGCAGGCGAGGACGGCGCAAACGTAAATGGCACCTTGAATTTCGCCCTTCGCCTAACCCCGCGTGCAGCCGACCTGCTAATCGAGTGTCCTCTTGTTGCCAGGTTTCGTTTTTGCAGCGTTTTGGGTTCACGGGTGGTGTTACGAAATTCGAGGGACATCTCTGAAAGCGCGCGCCTTTTCGTGTGGGTCTCTCAATTCACTTCCACGATAGCCTTGCTATCTTATTCCGTTCGCCCCGGTCTGTCGGAGGCATCTCTTCGCGGTTGGCATGAAATAGAGCTCCTGGTATTATGTTGCAGGCTTGCAGGACAATTACTGTATGGGCGGCACTGCGCGCCGACCGACACCGGATGAAGCTGACGTGCGTTCTGACACGCAAGCGTGTTTCCCGCTCGCAGCTTATCCGTAGCCCCGTTCGGCGCACTGCTTATCAAACAGGAGGGTGAAGATTTGACTGAAGAGAAGACCCCATACTTCATCGATCCGGAGGATGCCCCCAGACTTACCCAAATGCCAGGACTCGAAACAACGATTCTCACCGGCCTGCACGGTGAGAAAATGATGATGGTGCTCAATGCGACTTCACCTGGTCATACCGTGCCAATGCATTCTCATCCGCACGAGCAGACTGGTGTGGTATACGCTGGCAGAGCTATCTTGCGCATTGGGGATGAGGAGCGAATTGTGGAAAAGGGGGACTTCTATTGTATTCCGGCCAATGTTCCTCACAGAGATACTTGCATTGGCGAAGAACCCTTTGTGATGCTGGATATCTTCAACCCTGTACGCGAGGATTTCATAGAGAAGTTCAAGCAAGCGTCGGAGACGGGGAAAGGGGCAGGAGAGTAGAGAGGACACTGCGTTCAACAATCGGATGACCTTTGCTGAGTTCCTGAGGCACACACCTTATCTGCAGGGCCTGACCCTTGCTTATGCTGAGCGTACCACGATCGCAACGCAGGAAGACGAACCTGCTTTTTTAAACACCACGGGTTGTCCTTCCGTCGATCAGTCCTCCAGGCGCTCGTAGAAGGCGGGAGCCTCAGGAAGGAGGCCGATGTCTTCATGGAGTCGCTCCACCTTCTGGTCGGAGCGCATACTTGACGACCACTGCATAGCCCGAAGTGGGAGCGATGATCCCCGCGAGCATGCGGATGGTGGTCGTCTTGCTGGCGCCGTTGGGCCCGAGGAAGCCATAAATGATCCCGGCCGGCAGCGCGAACACAGGTCGTGGCTGCACTACCCGATGTCTTTGAGGACTTGACAGAGCCGGACATGACAACCTAGGATGAACCCATGAGAGTATATATCACGCTTTTGGCTCTGGTGCTTGCTGTTACCTCCCTGGGAGTGTCACAGGAGGCCCCGCCGGTGTGGGTGCTCATCATCGACACAGAGATCGGCCGCGGTACCGTGTCCTATCTACGTAAGGGCTTGGCGGAGGCGACCGCTGCCGAGGCCCAGGCTGTTGTGATACAGCTTTCCACCCCCGGAGGCTACCTGGATTCGGCGGTGGCTGGCCGTGACGCCATCCTGGACGCAGACCTTCCCACAATCGCCTACGTTGATCGGGAGGCCTACTCAGCCGGAGCACTCCTCGCCATCGCCTGTGAGCACATCTACTTCGCCCCCGCTGGGGTGATGGGAGCCGCTACCCCTGTCTACTTTGAAAAGGGGATGATGCGGGAGGCACCAGAGAAGGTCATCTCCGCCACGCGCAAGCTGTTCCGGGCCACGGCTGAGACGCGTGGCCGCCCGCCCGAGGTCGCCGAGGCGATGGTGGATCGTGACGTGGAGATCGAGGGCCTTGTCGAGCGAGGCAAGCTTCTCACCCTCACCACTCAGGAGGCAGCAGAGTGGGGCTACTCCGACGGAGAGGTGGCTAGCCTTGATCAGCTTCTGCAACTGGAGGAACTTGCCGCGGGGGAGGTAGTCCACTTCGCTTCCAGATGGGTCGACACGGTGGTCGAGATCCTGACCCGTTCGTGGGTAGCGGCCCTCCTTATCACCGTGGGAGTGCTGGGACTCATCGCCGAGATGATCATTCCCGGCTTTGGAGTACCGGGTATCCTAGGGCTCGCCTCCCTAGGCGCCTTCTTGTGGTCTCACACCCTTGTAGGTCTGGCTGGGTGGGAGTCGATCATCTTCCTGTTGGGGGGGCTTGTGGCGATCTTTCTTGAGGTGTTCGTTTTTACTGCCGTTGACTTCGGGGTGGCTGGGCTTGTGGGGCTGGTAGCGATTGGCCTGGGCTTCTACACCTCGATGGTAGGGCCATTCACCCAGCCGGGGGAGACGCTGCAAGCGGTACTGGTGGTGTCAGGTGCCCTTGTGGTGGCTTTGATAGGGGTTATACTGCTCCTTGTCAAGCTCCCCAGGTCCAGATTGCGCTTAGGCGGAGTAATCCTATCCTCGTCTATCACCGGCCGAGCGTTTGATCGGCGCCAAGCTGAAGGTCCGGTGAGCCCCTGGGTGGGACGCCGGGGGGTGGCCGCGACTGACCTCCATCCAGTGGGGGCAGGGGAGTTTGCCGACGAGCGAGTGGACGTGATCTGCGAGGAGGGGTTTCTCCCTCAGGGGACGACCATCGTGGTGATCAAGGACGAGGGCTACCGCAAGGTTGTCCGTAAGGAAAAGGAGGTGCAGGAATGAACGTAACGATATGGATTATCCCGATCCTGGCCATTCTGGTTCTTTGGCTTTTCTTCTACTTTGTGCCGGTGGGGCTTTGGATCTCGGCGCTGGCCGCGGGGGTTCCGGTGGGGCCGATGACCCTTGTCGGGATGCGTCTGCGCAAGGTGAACCCCCACAAGGTGATCGGACCGATGATCACCGCCTGGAAGGCGGGGCTTCGGCCCTCCGTCTTGGAACTTGAGGCCCATGTACTCGCTGGAGGAGACCTCGGTCGAGTGATTCGGGCCCTGATCTCAGCCGACAAGGCGAACATCGCCCTTGACTTCCAGCGGGCGGCGGCGATCGACCTGGCGGGTCGAGACGTGTACGACGCGGTGGCTATGTCGGTCAACCCCCGCGTCATCGAGACCCCAAAGATCGGGGCGGTGGCCAAGGACGGGATTCAGCTGTTCGCTGTCGCCAGAGTTACTGTGAGGGCTAACCTCGAACGGCTGGTGGGCGGGGCGACCGAGGAGACGATCATCGCCCGGGTGGGCGAGGGGATCGTCTCGGCAATTGGATCGGCTGACTCCCACAAGGCGGTGCTGGAGAATCCTGACTCCATCTCCAAGCTGGTTCTGGATAAGGGCCTGGATGCGGGGACCGCCTTTGAGCTTTTATCTATCGATATTGCCGACGTGGACGTGGGCAAGAACATCGGGGCCCAGCTCCAGACGGACCAGGCGGAGGCCGATCTCAAGGTGGCCCGGGCCAAGGCTGAGGAGCGGCGGGCTATGGCCATCGCTCGGGAGCAGGAGATGAGTGCCCTGGTGCAAGAACGGCAGGCAGCGGTTGTCGAGGCCGAGGCGGAGATCCCGCGGGCCATTGCCGAGGCCTTCCGCAAGGGACAGCTTGGGATCATGGATCATTACCGCCTTCGCAACATTCAGGCCGACACCAAGATGCGGGAGGG
>Ga0315547_1002234_pt1 | contig 13888 bp, 11 predicted proteins | sample SalMarSW160240MG_2_FD_202542 | JGI IMG/M metagenome (GOLD analysis project Ga0315547, IMG submission 202542) | Salt marsh sediment microbial communities from the Plum Island Ecosystem LTER, Massachusetts, United States - Salt Marsh Sediment SW1601-240 ... | reverse complement strand
CAGACTCTTTACAAAAATGAAGAAACCGGAAAGAACCACCATTATCCATTTCTTTGCACCTGCATGGCGGAGTCTTCCTGTAGAAGTTATTGCATGGGAAGGAGGAAGCCAGGAAGTCCTCGATTACTTGTCCTGGTTTTTTGCTACTACAGGGAAAGCTCCAATCATTACGGACAATGCCATTTGCTTCATGTTAAACCGGGTTTTTGTCAATTGGTGCAATGAGGCAGCTTATTTATTGGACCATGCATCTGCGAGCCAAATAGATAAAGTGGTGGAGGAGCTTGTATTTGCAGGACCCTTCTTTGTATTAAATATGACAAATGGTAACCCTATCATCATCGAAACAAATACTCTCCAGATGGAAGAGGGAGCTCATTATAGGCCAGCTAATATCTTAGGCTCAGTTGACAAGTGGCTTACCCTTCGCCCTGGCACCATATTAGATGTTCCTGAGGATATAAAAAATACTATCAGGGACAGGATGTTAGGTATTCTCTTTTCCCAGTCATTCGATATTGTTGACAGGGGAATTGGGACTATGACGGACCTTAACTTTGGTTGCCAGATTGCATTAGGATTCAAGAAAGGGCCATTGGATGTCATGCGTGACTATGGTGAAGCAGAGGTAGAGCGGATTATGGGAAAATTTCAAGAGGACAGACCGGGCTTTCCTCAAGCAAAGAAACCTCTCTACACTTATCAAGATTTCAAACGTTATATCCTGGTAGATGAAATAGATGGTGTTAAGATTTTAACTATCAGGCGCCCTCAGGCGATGAATGCCATCAGTGATGAGATAGATAATGAGATCCTAAAGGTCTTAAAAGAAAACATAAATGACCCTACTGTCAAAGGATTTGTTATTACCGGATATGGAAATGCTGCCTTTTCAGCGGGCGCAGACATCGGCAAATTCCCGGCAACCCTTGGAAACAAGGAAGCCGCGGCTCAATATGCAAGGGATTGTGCTGAGGTACAGTTGTTTATGGATCAGATGGAAAAACCAATAGTCGCTGCTGTAAATGGCATGGCCCTTGGCGGAGGATTAGAAATAGCCATTCGCTGTCACAGCATGGTTGCGACAAAAAACGCCTTTTTTCAGTTTCCGGAGATAACCCTCGGTATACAGCCTGGAATCGGTGGATGTATTGTGCCGTATAGGAAATGGCCCAAGGGGGCAGATATATTTCATGAAATGATCTGCCTGGCGAGACGCATGACTGTGAAAGAGGCCCATGATATTGGAATGGTTACTTCGATATCCGAAGATTACTCCGACATGATAAAAGAGGCAGTAAAAGAGGTTCACAACATTGCTGGAAACATAACAAGAGTACCTGAGGGAAAGGTTAATATCCCTGAAATTAGTGTTCCTGACAACCCTATGGCAGGTAAATTACCATTAAGCAAAGAGGCCATTTCGATAATAGTCAAGACGGTTAAAGCAGGTGCTGCTGCTGATACTTTTGCTGATGCCCTTGAAATAGGATATCAAGGATCCGCTGAGATTGCCTGTACAGAGGCTGCCAAAGAAGGGATTTCTGCCTTTCTGGAAAAAAGAACACCGGAATTCAAAAAATAATTAAATCAGGATTTCCTGCTATGAACATAGTAACACTTATAAAACAAGTGCCTGACACAACAGAGATAAAGATTGATCCAAAGAGCGGCAGTCTTATCAGAGAAGGGGTAGAAAGCATTATCAATCCTGATGATAGGCATGCAATCGAGTTAGCAATTACCTTAAAAAAAGACTATGGGGGAAAAGCTACTGCCATCTCAATGGGTCCTCCTCAGGCCATAGATGCCATATCAGAGGCAATGGGGATGGGGATAGATGAAGGGATATTGCTTACCGATATAAATTTTGGGGGTGCAGATACATGGGCAACATCCTTTACCCTTGGAACTGCAATAAAGAAGTTAAAGGCATATGATCTGATTATCTGTGGCAGACAGGCCATTGATGGAGACACAGCACAGATAGGCCCGCAGATAGCAGAATTCTTAGGCCTGCCCCAGCTTACCTATGTCAGGCAGATAGAAGAAATTAGCGAAAGGAAAATAATCGTGCGAAGGGCATTAGAAGACGGCTATGAAAAAATGGAATCTCCTCTTCCTGCCCTGATCACTGTTATTGGGGAAATAAACACCCCCAGATATCCAAATATTGACCTCTTGGTCAACGCATGCAAAGAAAAAGCAAAGATAAAGACCTGGGATGCGGCAGATTTAGGCGTAACTGTTCAAGAGATTGGTTTGGGTGGCTCACTAACAAGGGTTATGAAGACTTTTTCTCCAAAAACCAAAAGAGAGGGCGAAATACTTAAAGGAGATAAAGAAGAAATAGTTAATCAACTCATGGAAAGGCTTCATGAAAAGCATTTTGTCTAAAAAAGATTTCAGGCTTCGCCCCAAGGGAGCAATATTCCAAAAATTTTAACAGGACGTTCCATGGCTATACATATTGATCATGATCTCTGCACTGGATGCAAACGTTGTGTAAAAATCTGTCCATATAATGGCGTAGATGTCAAGGAGGGAAAGGCCGTAATAAATGACCGATGCACGTCCTGTGGCGCATGCATCGACACCTGCCCTGAAAATGCAATAAGCTCGGATGTAAAAGAAAAAGAAATACCGGATTTCATTGACTTCAAAGGCATATGGGTATTTGCGGAGCAGGTAGACGGAATAATGGGAAGGGTCACTCGAGAGTTGTTAGGTCTTGGTCAATCTCTTGCCAGGGAACTCGATCAGGAATTATCAGCCGTTCTTCTCGGAAATAATGTTGACCATCTTATAGAAGAACTCCGGGAATATGGCGCACAAAACGTTTACCTTGCACAGCACAAACTACTTTCCAGTTACCAGACAAACCCCTTTGCAAAGGTCATCTCTGAGCTAATAGTTGAGAATAAACCAAATATATTTATAATCGGGGCGACAGCCATTGGGAGAGACCTTGCCCCAAGGATTTCAATGAGACTTAACCTCGGGCTTACTGCAGACTGCACAGAGCTAACCATAGACCCGGATGATGGCTCTCTATTGCAAACAAGGCCTGCCTTTGGTGGAAATGTTATGGCAACTATCAAGACTCCTTATAGTAGGCCGCAGATGGCCACTGTCAGGCCAGGCGTTATGGAGGCAAAAAAAACAGCCAGCGTATCTGAGTGCAGGGTTAAAAATGTAGATGTAAGCCTTCTAAAAAAAGATGCACTTACCAAAATCTTAGGGATTGTAAGGGAAAAGAAAAAAATAATCAGCTTAGGTGATGCAAAGGTTATTGTTGCCGGGGGCAGAGGCATAGGCTCAGAAGAAGGGCTGAAACCCCTGTTTCAACTCGCTGAAATTTTAGGCGGCGAAGTGGCAGGAACACGGCTGGTTATTGAAGAGGGATGGCTGCCGGCAGAAAGACAGGTGGGGCAAACAGGCCAGACAGTCAGGCCGGAGCTCTATATTGCATGCGGAATATCCGGCGCTATCCAGCATAGGGCTGGCATGCTTGGCTCACGGTATATTATTGCTATTAACACAGATGAAAGAGCCCCTATCTTTGAGGTAGCTGACTGGGGCATAGTTGGAGATCTTCAGACGTTTGTTCCAATGCTGAGCAAAGCAATGAGTGAGATGAGGGCAAGACAGGGGGCATAATGTTACGTTCAGACATAGAAGAGCTTTTAAGAAAGATCATCGCTAAATTTGTTGACGAGGAAGTAATTCCTGTTGCCAGGGAGCATGATGAAAGCGGTGAGTTTCCATATGACCTATTCAAAAAGATTGCTGATATGAAAATTCTGGGGATACGATATCCCAAAAAAGCTGGTGGCTCAGGGGGAAACACCACACTTTATTGTATCACCGTTGAGGAATTGGCACGGGGTCTGTTGAGTTTGGGCGCCACGACAGCCATGCAATGTCTTATGGCTACAGATGGGCTCTATCGCTATGGCACAAAGGAAATGCATGAAAAATATTTGCGTCCTGCTATACGAGGTGAAAAGATCGGAGCCTTTCAACTCACAGAGCCAGAGGCTGGTTCAGATCTTAGCAATGTCAGAACCCGGGCCACAAAGACTAAAGATGGATGGGTTATTAATGGAATGAAGACATGGTCTACAAGTGGACCAATAGGTCATTTCCATACTGTCCTTACACAGACTGACCCAGATAAAGGATTAAGAGGACTCATGTTTGTCTTTATTCCAAGCGACACACCTGGTTTCTCCCACAGTAAAAAATTCGATATGCTGGGTACCAGAACAACACAGATGTCAGAGATTTATTTCAACAATTGCCATGTTCCTCCTGAATACATGTTAGGCGAATTAGGGAGAGGGCTGGATGTTCTATTAACTATTCTGTCAGAGATCAGGATCATGACTGCCTGCCTGGCCCTTGGACTACACCGGGCTGCAATGGATGATTCTATCAAATACTGCAAGGAGAGGGTGCAATTCGGTAGACCCATAGGGACATACCAGCTCATCCAGGCAAAAATAGCTAATATGGCAGTCAATTTAGAGGCTGGCCACCTCATGTCTTATAAGGTTACCCATCTTATTGACAAAAACATTCCCTGCCTCAATGAGGCCTCTATGGCAAAATATTTTGCGACCGAATCTGCATGCTCTGCTGCAGATGAGGCCACAAGAATTTTCGGCGCCTATGGGTATTCCATGGAATATAATGTGCAGAGATACTACCGGGATAATCGCTTTCTGCTTTATGGTGGAGGGACTCACGAGGTACTACAAACCACTATTGCCAGACAGTACCTTCGATAAGTAAAGTGCCTAAAGTTATGGAAAAACAGGAAATACATTCAAAGAGATTCGACCCCTTTCCAATAAGGAGCCTGAAGCGAGAAAACTTAGGCAACCAGGTCTTTGAACAGGTTAAAGAAATAATTGTAAGGGGTGAAATTCCTGCTGGAAAACGTATGATAGAAAGTGAGATAGCTGCATCGATGGGTATCAGCAGAACGCCTGTTAGGGAAGCAGTACATAAACTGGAAGCTGAGGGTCTTCTTCAGCCCCTTCCCAGGGGAGGATATGTGGTAAGGGGCCTTTCTCTACCTGATATTGAAGAAACATTTGAGATAAGGAGTATCCTGGAGAGCTTTGCCGCATACCTCGCTGCCAATAGACATAGCAGCAAAGAGATATTACCTCTGGAAAAAAAGATGGAGGAATTTCAGAGATATCTGGACAGAGACGATCTAAAGGAATTGACAAGGATAAATACTGAATTTCACGAACTTCTCTATGCCTTGAGCAGAAGCCAGAAATTAATTAAGATGATACATGACCTGAGAGATGAAATCTATTTTTTAAGGAAAATGATATTAAACTCAGTAGACATGGCCCGTTTATCAAACAAGGATCATAGGGAGATAATAAAGGCCATAAAAAAAAGAGAGGACAAAAAGGTGGAAAAGCTTGTGAGAGATCACATCTTGCGCGGTAAAGAATTTGTTATCAATGAAATTAGAAAAGGCAATGTAAGCATCAATCATCATTCTTTTTGAAAAAAACAAGAGGAGAGCATATAATGTCCACCAAAAGGATTAGGATAATTATTGCAAAACCAGGCCTTGATGGTCATGACAGGGGTGCAAAGGTCATGGCTCATGCCCTGAGAGATGCCGGGATGGAGGTCATCTATTCAGGGCTGCATCAAACTGTCCCCTCTATAGTTAAGATGGCTATTGAAGAGAGTGTAGACATTATAGGCCTTTCCATTATGTCCGGGGCACATATTCCAATCTCTAAGAAGATAATGGATCTGATCAAAAAGGAGGGTTTAGATAAGGTAATTGTTGTTGTTGGTGGAGTAATCCCAGACAAGGATATCCCTGTTTTGAAAGAGATAGGGGTTACAGGGGTTTTCCCAGGAGGAACACCCTTTGAGGAATCTATAAAGTTTATAAAAGAACATGTACGCAATTAGAGGTTTATTGAATTCATTGTGTGTATTGAGTTTGTTGAGTTCATGTTAAAGGAGATTTAATAGAGGTATTTATTTTAGACACTTTATATGAAAGAAACTTGAAACTGGAAACCCTGGCCCAGACCTGGTTTGCATGATTTATCGCAACAGCTTTCGGTTATAAATATTCTTAGAGCATCAGTATAATACATGTAAGTCGCACCAGGGCAGGCTTGAAACTGGATAAAAAGTCATTCTATCTCCTTACTTTAACGAGTCACGAATAACAAATAACTTTTTCATGGTTCATTGTGACCGTAGGGGATGAATGTTCATAGAATTAAAACTCTAAAAACTCAATGAACACAACGAACATTGCATATAGGAGGATAAATGGGAGTAGCCAAATATATTAAAGATGAAAAAGACAGGATTAAAGATGTACTACTTCAATCCGGAATCCATATAAAACCTCTCTATACAGGCCATGACTTAACAGATATTGGGTTTGACTATACAAAAGACCTTGCCAACCCGGGAGAGTATCCCTTTACACGAGGAATACATAAATTGGGCTTCAGGAGCAGGGCATGGACAACACGCCAATACTCCGGCTTTGGTACCCCAAAAGAGACGAATGAGCGCTGGAAACTTCTCATATCTCAAGGCCAAACCGGGCTTAATGTAGCATTCGATCTGCCCACCCAGATGGGTTACGACTCTGATGACCCTATGGCCGAGGGAGAAGTGGGTCGGGTAGGGATGGCAGTGGATTCTCTAAGGGATTTTGAAATTGCCTTTAAGGACATTGCCCTGGACAAAATCGGATCTGGCCTTACGATAAATGCTATTGCTTCGATCATGGTTGCCATGTATCAGGCTGTAGCAGAAAAATATGGATTCTCTAAACAACAGATAAGTACAACCCCGCAGAACGACATATTAAAGGAGATAGTCGGCAGGGGCGCATGGATCTTTCCAGTAGAGCCAGCTGTTCGCCTGATTGGTGATGTTATTGAATACAGCGTGAAGGAAATGCCGAGGGCTAATCCAGTAAGTGTGTGCGGTTACCATATAAGGGAAGCTGGCGCCACCCCGGTACAAGAAATTGCATACGCTATACAGATTGCAAATGCATACATCGATAATGTTTTAGAGAGAGGATATGATATTGATGACTTTGTCGGCAGATTCTCCTTTAACCTTGATGTATTCGGAAACCTCTGGGAACAAGTAGGAAAATTCAGGGCAGCAAGAAAGCTCTGGGCTAAGAATATTAAAGAACGGTATGGCGCAAAAAACGATAAATCCATGTTTTTACGGGGTATATTTGGTGGAGGGGGAGGAGGCCTTACAAAGGAAGAACCTGAAAATAATATTGTAAGAAGCGCTTATTATGCCCTGGCTGCTGCCTTAAGCGGTGCTCAAACAATGGCTTTGTGCTCTTATGACGAGGCCTATACCATTCCTACCCCTCATTCTGCCCTTATCTCTTTGAGAACGCTACAACTCCTAATGGATGAGGTAGGCCTCAGGGATACGGTTGATCCATTAGCAGGTTCATATTTCATTGAAACCCTTACCAAACAGATGGAGGAAAAGATTGTTGAAGAGATGGTAAAGATTGATAAGATAGGGGGAATGGTCAAAGCAATTTCATTAGGTTATATCCAGAAAGAAGTTTCAAGACAGGCCTATGAATTCGAAAAAGGTGTTCAGAGCGGGGAGTTAATAAAAATAGGTGCCAACAAATATACTGGAGGGGCGGAGGGAAAGGTTGAGCTTCATGAATATACCGATGAATCAGCCATAGAGCAGATAAAAAACCTCAAAGAATTGAAAAGAATAAGAGACAACAAGGATGTTACCCGAACGCTAAAGGCATTAGAGAAGGCAACTAAGGATAAAGTAAATGTTATGCCATATCTCGTGGATTGCTGTAAGGCATATGCCACAGTTGGGGAGATGACCGGTGTGTTCAGGGATATCTTTGGAGAATTTGTAGAGCCCAGCATCTTTTAACAAAAGTAACTGGTACAGTCACCAAGTCCCGCTTGCCTCGCCTAAGTCCCGAAGGTCGGGACGATGGCAGGTAGACACAAAGTGTTAAATGATAAATAAAAAAAATATAAATTATCAATTTTGATAAGCCTAAGGCTTATTAAATTGCAAATTGTCTAATCTTGGTGCCTTATTGGCTGAACAGTAAACAGAAAAATATGAATATTGGTGATTGGATAAGGAAATGGAGCCAGATCTCGCCACAGAAGGTGGCCATCATTGATGATGGCCATGAATTCAGCTATAGGGAACTTAATCAAAGATGCAACCAGGTAGCCAGCTTTCTCCTCCAAAAGGATTTGCATAAGGGGGATAGGGTTGGGGTCCTTTTGCATAATTGCCATGAATATATAAAAATCTATTTTGCCCTGGCCAAGGTGGGGGCCATCATAGTCCCCCTGAACTGGCGAATGGCTCCTCCTGAAATCTCTTACATCTTAGATGATTGTGAAGCAAACTATCTCTTTTTTGGTGAAGATTTCTTAGACACTGCTCTTCACATCAGGGAGAATGTTGAAGAGGTTAAAAACTATATCTCTATTGGTGAAGGGAATATTTCCTGGGCAGAAAACTGCCAAAAAATACAGACCTATCCTTCAACTGAACCCACCGGCTTTCAGGAACCAGATTCAGAAGATCCCCATATTATTTTGTATACATCTGGCACAACCGGTTTTCCCAAAGGGGCTGTCCTTTCTAACAGAAAGACCTTTTTCAATGCACTCAATGCTAATATATTTTACAGATTAACTCCCCTTGATATTTTCTTAGTTTCTCGGCCTCTTTTTCATTCAGGTGGCCTGCTTGTTGACTCTACACCTGCCTTTTACAAAGGAGCTACAGTAGTATATAAAAAGCACTTTAGTCCCCAAAAATACTTAGATACCATTGAAAAATACAATGTTACCATCATTGAAACATCGGCTACTTTTTTAAATTTTATACTAAAGGAATGCGATTTAAGCCGGTACAATTTGAGATCTTTGAAGTCGTATTATACTGGTGGTGAGAGAGTTTCAACCTCTATGCTTCAGGAATATCACAAAATAGGTATCCCTTTAAGTCAGATATTTGGAATGACGGAAACATCTATAGTTACCTGGTTATCAACCGATGATGCAGTTAGAAAAATTGGCTCTGTAGGGAAACCTGTGCTTCATGGAGAGGTTAAGATATTAAATTCTGATATGAAACAAATAAGCCCTGCGGAAATTGGTGAAATTATGGTCAAAGGGCCTATCTTGATGTCAGGTTATTGGAATAGACCTGAAATTACCAAGGAGGTGATGAGCAATGGCTGGTTTCACACAGGAGACTTGGCGACAATTGATGATGAAGGTTTTATCTATATTGTTGATAGGGAAAAGGATATGTTTATTACTGGTGGAGAGAATGTCTATCCGGCTGAGGTTGAAAAGCTTCTCTTAGAAAACGCAAAAGTATTGGATGTTGCTGTCTATGGAGTCCCCGATGAGAAATGGGATGAAGTGGGCAAGGCCTCGATAATTTTGCAAGATAACTCAGAGATGAGTGCCCCAGAGGTTATAGAATTTTTACATGGTAAAATAGGTAAGTTCAAAATCCCCAAGTATGTTGAATTTGTGGATAAACTTCCGAGAACAGCATCCGGCAAGATCCAGAAATATCTGTTGGCTCAGAAATCCAGGAAAAAAGCAGACTCGAAAACAGAGAACATAATGTCTTGAATCGAGGAAAACGATGAGAATTGGAATCGACCTAGGTGGGTCCTTCAACGATGTAGTTCTGATGGATGGGGGCGAGACCCATGCCGCCAATCTGGTTAACTCTGGGCCGGCTGCCGGAACTATGGCAACAGCCTATATTGCCAACCTCATCGGCAGCAAGGTATCCTCGCTCAAAATGAGTCTCATGGACGTGGACAGTAAGCCTGATAGAAAATAACGACTAAATAAATTGCCAAAAAACTTATTGCAAACTACCGGAATCTTATATAGTTTAAACTGTTATCTAAAATTCTCATAGTGAGATTTTTCGAAGTCAGATTGATACAGAAAGGAGGTGAAGATGGAATAATCGAGGAACTATTTAACCTATCCCTAACCTAACACAAGGAGGAATAAGACATGAAAAAGAATATTTTTTTGAGACTTGTTGGGCTCGCAGTAATAGCATTATTTATTGGCAGCCTGCTTCCGGTATCTTCCATGGCTGCCCCTATAAAGTTAAATTATGCTAATTTTCCACCAGCTCCTACATTTCCATGTGTTCAAATGGAGAGGTGGAAAAAAGAGGTTGAGAAAAGAACCGACGGAAAGGTTGCTATCAAAACCTTTCCTGGCGGTACATTGCTTGGAGCAAAAAATATGATGGATGGGGTTATTGCAGGAACCGCAGATATTGGCTGCTTGTGCATGGCATATCAGCCTGGCAGGTTTATAGTGACTAATGCCACTGCATTACCTGTAGGCTTTCCAAATGCAACAGTGGCAAGTCTTGCTCTTTGGGATATTTACAAAAAATACAAACCCAAGGCATTTGCCAAGGTAAAGGTCCTTACTATGTTTACCTGTGCACCTGCAAACATCTATGCCAAAAAGCCAGTAAAAAATTTGGGAGACCTTAAAGGGCTGGAACTTAGAGCCTCAGGAGGGGTTGCTCAGGCCTTGAAGGCATTAGGCGCTACCCCTGTCGGGATGCCCCAGTCGGCAACCCCTGAAGCCCTTCAAAAGGGCGTCGTGCAGGGTGCGGCATCATCCCTTGAAACCCTTATGGATTTCAAATATGCAGAGATTTGTAAGTATGTGACGATATTTAATGGTCCGGTTTATCCCTTTGCCGTTGTAATGAACATGGACAAATGGAACTCATTACCAAAAGATGTGCAAAAGGTTATGGATGGTATGGGAATAGAACAGTCCTTCTGGACAGGCAACTATATGGATAAGCATGTAGATAAATCCGTTGAATGGTCAAAGAAAAATCATAATATTGAGATTACGAAATTAACCAAAAAAGAACTTGCTAACTGGAATAGACTGCTCAGACCCCTAAAGGATAAATGGATTACAAAGGCAAAGGCTAAGGGATTGCCAGCAAGGGCTATTTTACGAGATATAAGAGTGGCGAAAGAGTATCATACTCAATTCTAATTTATAGACTGGTTGAATATGGTTGAGTAGTTGAGTGGTGTTACCTACTCAACTACTCAACAGATCCAACGGATTAACTGGAAGGTGGATATGGAACTTCTGGATAAGATAAGCCGTGTTTTGAACGAAATATTTGTCTGGATAGCAGGCTTCTTTCTTATAGTCATGATCCTTTTGACCTCCGCAAACATATTCCTGCGCCTTGTCTGGATGCCAGTCAAGGGCACTTTTGAACTCATGGGATTTTTTGGAGCCATCGTGACTGCCCTTGCCCTTGGTTATACGCAGATTAAACGGGGTCATATAGGAATTGATATTCTGGTAAATAAATTTTCGGCAAAGGCCCAGAGAATCCTTAATGGTGCAAATTATCTCATCTGCATGATCTTCTTTTCTCTTGCAGGCTGGCAAGTAGCTAAGTGGGCCACAACGCTCTGGCAAACAGGAGAAGTAACAGAAACACTAAGAATTATCTTCTATCCTTTTACCTATGGGGTTGCACTTGGTTGTATAATTCTTTCTTTTGTGTTGTTAGTTGATTTTTTGAAAATGCTTATTCAAAAACAAGAGCCTCATAAATGAACTTAGTACTTGTTGGAATAATTGGAATAGTTATCCTTCTCCTTGTTTTGTTCTTTTTAGGGATGCCTGTTGGCTTTGCTATGGCAGTTGTGGGGTTCTTAGGGTTTTGTTATGTGGTTTCCTTCAAGGCAGCCCTAAGCATGATAGGTGCTGATCTGTGGTTTACATTCTCCAAATACGGTCTCACTGTGATCCCACTTTTCGTCTTTATGGGCTACCTTGCATTCAGCGCAGGTATAGCAGAAAGGCTATACAATGCTGCTTATAAATGGATGGGTCATTGGCCGGGTGGCCTGGCTATCGCCACAATTGGTGCCGACGAGCTCTTTGCCGCTATCTGTGGCTCTAATACCGCTACAGCGGCTACAATGGGTGCAGTAGCCCTGCCACAGATGAAAAAATATAATTATGACACACGATTAAGCAGCGGCACTGTTGTCACTGGTGGCACATTGGGTACGGTTATGCCTCCCAGTGTGGTTATCATTGTTATCGGCTTGCAAACAGAGCAATCTATAGCCAAACTTTTCCTTGGCGGAATTTTACCTGCCATCCTCCTGGGAATTTTGTTCGTGCTTACCATCCTTATCATTTGCCGATTCAATCCTGAGTTTGGTCCACCCGGTCCAAAGACAACCTTTAAGGAAAAGATAAAATCCCTTTCTGGGGTCATTGAAGCGATTACTATATTTATCCTGGTAATCGGTGGTTTGTTTATTGGTCTATTCACCCCTACCGAAGCCGGTGCAGTCGGTGTCTTTTGTACCTTTATCGTTGCCATTGCAACTCGAAGGCTGACCTGGAACGGCCTTATCAATTCTATTAAGGAAACGCTGAAAATATCATGTATGGTATTTGTTCTTGTCACCGGGGCTATCATTTTTGGTCGCTTTCTGGCGGTAACAAGAATTACGTTTATCGTGGCAGATTTTGCCGCTGCACTTCCAGTGTCGCCTTATGTTATCCTGGCATTCATATTGTTGATATATCTGATAGGTGGATGTATTATGGACGCCCTGGGATTTCTGGTACTCACAATTCCTATCTTCTTTCCGCTGGGAATCGCCCTTGGATTTGATCCAGTATGGTATTCTATTATTTTAACTATGGTGACGACATTGGGAGCAATTACTCCGCCCGTAGGCGTCAATATATACGTAGTAAAGGCATTGGCTCCGGAAATAGCCATTGGCAGAATTTTCAAAAGCGTAAGCTTTTTTTTAATGGCCTGCATTGTCTCTATAATTCTTTTAATAATTTTCCCCCAAATTGTTTTATTTATACCAGAAATGCTACATTAACTTGATAGTATAGAAATTTCCTTTTTAAGTCCTTGTAGGGGCGGCATTTATGACGCCCGTCATTGCGGGTTCGATAAATCGAACCCCTACAGGTCCGCACCGAAGGTGCGATATGTTCAAGAGTTATGGAGAAAGGGGTAGAGTCCGTTGATAGTTGTTTGTTATTTAAAAGATAACTACCCAGGTTGTCAGGTTCAAGGTTCACAGTTCAGGGGTTTAACTTGGTGCCATGAACCATTGTCCATGTCGAGACTCCTCAACCGGCTCATTAAAAACCCGCATTTAACGGTTCATGGTTCATCAAATAACCATTGAACTGTAAACCCGGAACTTTGAACCTGAGTTACGTTTGTTGTTTCAAAGATAAAATGCAAGTAATTCCTGTATATAGCAGAAAATAATGTAGGAATGTGGAATCTCGCCCAAGTGGTTAAAAATATTGTCACAATCTTGATTTATCGGGACTGACAAAGGATGACTGACATTACCGAGAAAGAAAAGAGGTGAAAAAATAATGATGGCAAAGAGCTTTATGCCAACGATTACAACAGAGGAAGAGTTAAAGGATCTCCAGCTGAAAGGCTTACGATGGACAGTAAACCATGCTTATCAGGGCTCCGATTTCTATAGAAAAAGATTCAATGAAGCTGGTGTAAAACCAGATGACATTCGCTCCTTAGATGATATTAAAAGATTACCTTTTACCACGGCCAAGGATTTACAGGAAGGTTATCCCTTTCCATTACGGGCAGTTCCCTTTAAAGATATTGTCCGCATTCATGCCTCATCCGGCACAACTGGCAAAAGAAAGGTGCTTTGTTATACACAAAAGGATATTGATGACTGGGGCGATTTCTTTGCCAGATGCTATGAGAT
>Ga0315547_1002232_pt1 | contig 13902 bp, 16 predicted proteins | sample SalMarSW160240MG_2_FD_202542 | JGI IMG/M metagenome (GOLD analysis project Ga0315547, IMG submission 202542) | Salt marsh sediment microbial communities from the Plum Island Ecosystem LTER, Massachusetts, United States - Salt Marsh Sediment SW1601-240 ... | reverse complement strand
ACAAAACAGGCCTTTTCAGTGTTGAGAACGGACAAACGCCCATCAGTATTATTCGGCAAAGAAATTCGAAAAACTTTACTTTTTTATTGGACCAGCCGATAAAAAACCTAAATAGCAGGATAAATAACGGCAAAGGATGTTACAGTCGGGTATTTTCAGAACAGCCGGCGGTTGGTGTTTTGTAAAAAAGGTGCGTAACCGGCTGGTTACACACCTTTTGGCATTTCTTTGCAGGGGTAATAAAATCGGTTGTCGGGGGCTGGTTGTGGGTTGTAATTGGCGGATGAAGATGATACGCTAACCGTTGTTTAGGTTTGGCTTTAAGGACGAAAGGGGTAAAGGCAAAATGACTGAAGACAAAAATAATCAGGGCAGCGGGGACATCGCTTTGCGGGAACTTAGATTAGAGGGTCTGCGGCAGCAGATTTGCGAGGCGGTAAGGGGCTTTGCCGAGCGGCTCGGCGCTGTGCTGGGTGACAATCTGCGAAGTGTTACCGTTGTCGGCAGCAGCTTGACGGATGATTTTGTGGCTGGTGAGAGTGACATCAATACCGTTATTGTTCTCGAACAGCAGAGGCCGGATTCGTTGAGAGCGATTGCCGGTATGGCGAAGTCGATGAGCAAGAGAAGACTGGCCGCCCCGCTACTTATGACGGCGGATTATATTGAGCGGTCGCGTGACGTTTTCGGTATTGAGTTTCTGGACCTTCAGCTGACCCACAAGACGATTTTGGGCGCCGACCCTTTTGAGAAGCTGACTTTCGGCAAGGGTGACGTTCGGCTGCAGTGTGAGCGTGAGCTGAAGGCGACACTTATCCGGTTAAGGCAGGGCTACATCGCATCGGCGGGCAACAGGAAGTTAGTTCGTGACATTCTCGCCTCGGCGGCGGGCGGGCTGGTGCCGTTGCTGCGGGCGATGCTGTGGTTGAGGGGCATTGACCGGTAGCGGCGGGCTGAGCCGGTATTTGAAAAGGCGGCGGAGCAGTTTTCAATTGATGTTGATTTTCTTAGAGCGGCGAGGAGATGGCGGCACGAGAAGGTTCGCCTGCAGGAAAGCGAGGTTGCAGCGGCCTTTGAGTCCGTCTATAAAACCGTTGAGCGATTGGCAGTTATTGTTGACGAGCTTGAGGTCTGATGATGCGTAGATTCGTTTTTACACTGATAGCGGTGCTGCTGGTGATATTGGCTGTGGCGGGGGTCGGCCTGGGGCGGGTCGAATTACCGATGCCCAGCCGATACGTTGAGGATTATGCCGGTGTGATAGACGGCGGCGAGGAGCGTTCGCTTAACGGGATACTGCAGGAGTTAGAGCAAAGAACGGGCGCTCAGTATATCGTTCTGACCGTGCCGACGACCGAGGGATTGCCTATCGAGCAGTTTGCAATTGAATTAGCTGAAAAGTGGAAATTAGGACAGGCGGGCAAAGATAACGGGATGCTCTTTGTCCTTGCGAAAGACGACAGGCGGTGGCGGTTCGAGGTCGGTTACGGGCTGGAGGGCTTTATTACGGACCAGTACTGCGGCCGGGTCGGCAGGGATGTACTGGTGCCGTATCTCAAGAGGGGCGACTATAACGAGGGGATTTACCGGGCCAATGCGACGATTGCCCAGAAGATAGCTAAAGAGTACGGTGTGGCCCTGAGTGGTATGCCTAAGCTGTCCCCTGTGCCGGAAAGGCCGAGGAGGGTGGGGTTGCCCTGCTGTAGTTTTCTGCTGTTGTTGTTGCTATTTTTAATTTTGTTTGGCGGTCTGGGCAGAGGGATGGGGTTGTGGTTTTTTCTGCCTTTTATGCTCGGCGGGTTTGGTGGCTACGGCGGGTTTGGCAGAAGCGGCTCATACGGTGGGGGCAGCTTCGGCGGCGGGTTCGGCGGGTTCGGCGGTGGTATGGGAGGTGGATTCGGCGGAGGCGGGGCGAGCGGAGGATGGTAGAAAAGACAGAAGACAGAAGACAGAAGACAGAGGTCAGATAAAGATAGATTGTGGAGGTATGAAATGAGAGATGCCGGCAAAGGATGGGTAGTTTTAATTGTAATACTGGCGGTTGTGCTTGTCGTCGGTGTCGGGATATTTAAATGGTACATCGGCGGATACAACAGGGCGGTCAACTTTGAGCAGGCGGTAGAGAGCGCCTGGGCCAACATTGACGCTGTGCTGCAGCGCCGGCTCGACCTGGTTCCTAATCTCGTTGAGACGGTCAAGGGATACGCAACACACGAAAGAGAGCTTTTCGAGAACATAGCCAAGTCACGGGAGAAGTACTTTCAGGCGGGTACCAGAGCGGGCAAAATCGAGGCCTCGAACGAGCTTGGCGGGTTTTTGGGTAGGCTTTTGCTTCTTGTCGAGCGGTATCCTGATTTGAAGGCCAGCGAGAACTTCCGCGACCTTCAGGTCGCACTGGAGGGCACGGAGAACCGTATAGCCGTTGCCCGCACGAGATATAACGAGTCGGCCAGGCAGCTTAACTCTTATTCTCGTCAGTTTTTCGGGACGTTTTTCTGCAGGCGGGCCGGCGTGGAGCCGGCTGAATACTTCGAGGCCAGCGAGCAGGCGAAGACCGAGGTGCCGAAGGTAGAGTTTTAGGGCGGAGGCGAGCGCGGTTTTTGTTTCAGGGTGCAGCGGCGATTATGTGGGCGAGAGAAGGTGATAGATTTTAATTTTGCTTGCGGCGGTTTTGGGTTTTGGGATAATGGCGGTGGCAAGAGAATCGTAAGTCAGGAGGATATATTATGAAACGTGCGGCGGTTTTAGTTTTCATTATGTTTGTCGTGTTGTGGGGTTGCGGGATGGTCTTTGCGCAAGGTAAGGGCAAAGATAAAGGTGCGGGCGGACAAGCCAGGCGGCGAGAGCGTGTGGAGAAAAAAGAAAAAGAGCGCAGCGCCGAGACGGATGAGCAGGTTGAACAGCGTCGTGCCCAGAGGAGCGGCCGAAGACGTGAACGTGAGCGACCCGCAGCTCAGGAAAGAAAGCGTGTCCGGCAGGCGCAGAGAGAGACAGAAGAAGAGGGTGAAGCAAAAGGTAAGGGCAAAGAGAAGGCCGGGGCGGCGAAGCAGGCCGGTGAAGAGGAAAAGGCGGCAGGTGAGGGCCATCAGCAGCAGCTAAGGGCGATGGAAGAGCAGCTTGCACATGAGGAGGCAAAGCATACCAGGCGAGCGGCACGGCTGGGGCGAATCCGGGAATTGGCTGCTGCGCAAAACGACACAAAAATGCTTGAGCGGGTCGATAAGCTGCTGGCGAAGGAGCAAGGACGCTATGACCGCAAACGACAGCGAATGGAGAAAAGAAGGGGAAGGGTTCTTGAGGTTATCAAGAAAGGTGTCAGCGAAGAGACTGAGCGGCCCCGGGAAAAAGGTAAAGGCAAGGATAAAGAAAAAGATAAAGATAAAGAAAAAGACAAGGTCGAAGAAACAGAACAAGAAGCTGAGCGGTAGTGACATCTTTAGCGGGTGTAGTTTGTGAGCGGCAATGGGTTATGAAAGGGCAATAAAATGGCACGGAAAATACTGATTACGGTCGTCGTGACGGCAATAAGCGTTTTTTTGGTGACGGGATGCAAGAAAAGCCCGGGCGGGGGCGGGTCGAGTGAGCCGGAGATAAAGACTTCAGCGGAATATAAAGCCGAGGCGGAGAGTGAAATCACCGCAGAGAATGTGGCCGAGGAGCTGGAGAGAATGGAGAAGGAGCTGGAGGCCGAGCTCAGCCAGGAACAATAATCGGCGCAGGTTTGCTGTTTAGAAAAGTGGAAAGTTAAAAGTGAGCTAACTCGTGCTACGTAGCGAAGCTACTCTCTTCTTCGCCCTGCGTAGCGGGCTTCGCAGAGCAGGGTCGCAGAGTAGCAAGTGCCTAAAGTGAGCTAAAGTTTAGGCACTCCAAACTTTGGTTCATTTCGGGAGGCGAGTGATGAGGTACGGGGTTATTCGGTGTCTTCTTTCTGCAGCAGTTCAATAATCTCTGCCTTTGTTGGCAGAGCTTCGATTGAGCCGAATTTTGTACAGGCCAGGGCCCCTGCCGCCGAGGCGAATTTGACAGCCCCTCTTACGTCATCCTTTACGGCACAGTAGGCAGCTAATGCGCCGGCGAAGGCATCTCCTCTGGCGGTCTGGTCAACAAGCTCAACCTCAAAGGCGGGGATGTGGTCGGCACTGTCCCTGTCAACGACCATACAGCCGCGTTTTCCCATCGTTATGACTGCGCAGGCGGCGCCGCGGGCGACCATATCCGAGCCGATAAGCTTGGCGGTATGGATGTTAGCGTCGGCCTGCTCGGTGATGTCGGCGGCCTCGTAGAGGTTCGGAATCAGGATATCGGCTGAAAAGTATTCGATGGGCAGGTCGTTGTTTTCTCTGCCGGGCTGCTTCATCGGCCTGGCGGGGTTGAGGATTATCTTCGTGTTGTGAACCTTTGCGTAGCTGATGGTCTTTGCGACGGCGTCCTGCGGTAATTGGCTGTGAATCAGGCAGACGTCGGCGTCTGAGATAATCTGTTCGGCGTTACCGATATCCTGCGGCAGTAAGGCGCTGTTGGCGCCTGTATAGGTGATGGTGGTGTTTTCACCTGCGGCATTGACCAGCGTTACGACAACGCCGGTATTCTTGGCCTCGGTGGTATAGACGAAATCGGTATTTACGTTCAATTCTGCCAGGTTTGTTCTGGCCATTTTGCCGAACGGCCCGCTGCCGACCTTGCTGATAAGATGGACGCTGCAGCCGCACAGTACGGCCTCTACCGCCTGATTTAGCCCTGGGCCGGTGGTGGTGTATGAAAGGGTTGAGCCAGCAACGGCCTTTCCGGAGGATGGGATTCGGCCGCACCGTATCACCATATCCACATAGGTGCCGCCGACTACGACTACTTTGGGCGTCCTTCCCTGCATTTTTGTCCCTGAAGACTGTTTTCGGCAGTTAGTATAACGGACAAGGCGCTGGATGCAAATCTTTTTTTAGTTGGTTGTTGTTAGTTGTCTGATGCTCGTTGCTCCACCGCCGGTCGTCCGGGGGGCCTCTACAGGTAATCCGTAGACCCCTACGAGTCATCCGTGGCCTTCTACAACTCATCCGTAGAGAGCAATGAGTCATCTGCAGGATTCTACGGTCCATCTGGGGATTTCTACGGATCATCCGTAGACTTCTACAAGTCATCCGTAGAAAGCAACGGGTCATCCGCTGCCCTCCACGAGTCATCCACTCGGTGGAGTAAGTTACCCATTCCCCGGAGGCAATCTCTCACTCCACGGAGTAGGTCATCCGCTCCAGAGAGGCAGTAGTCCACTCCAGGGAGTAAGTCTCTCCCTCCGCGGAGACAGTCTTTCACTCCACGGAGTGGGCCATCCGCTCCAGGGAGTAGGTCATCCACTCCACGGAGTGAGTCATCCGCTGCCCTCAAATCGCCGTTTTTAGGCCAAAAATCAGGGTTAGTTGGCGGCGAATCAAACTGGTTTTGCCTCTGTGCAGCGATAAATTAAGTCGACTTAGCTATTAGGTTCTGCCGCCTGACGAGAGTTGCTCCTGCTGTCAGGCGATAGAAGGAGCATTAAAAGCATTTTTTCCCGATAAAAAATAGATATTTTTCCGGTGCAGTGACAACAGTGTGGCACACTGAGTGAAAATTCTTTTTTTGAGTGGTTCTTTAGGTCATCTGCGGCTGGCGGACGGTCGGGGCCTTGCATCCATCCCTAAACTCCTCACTCGAAAGGGGAAGGGGATTGGGGAAGTTTTAGCCAACTACTGCTACTCCGCTCAAACGCCGCGGGGGCTTTTTTGACACGGATTAACGCTGATTTACCTGCCGAAGGCGGGTTTTTTCAGGCAGGATTGACAGGAGGTTTTATTCGAGCCACGAGCGGATAATTAACCTTTATCCCCCCTGGTTTTCAGCCGATATAAGTTTACAGGTTCTTATGGATATGCTTTTAAGTGGGGGCTGCAAAGAAAAGCGGAATAAAATGGATAAACAGAGTAGTAAGGGGGAGCAAAGATGGCAAAGAAAAAAGCTGGTTCTGTGAAAGGCAAAAAGTTATGAGACTGAAAAAACACCGATTTTTGAGGGTCGAGTTGGGGGTGTTGATTTTTGTGGTTTGCATCTGGGTTGTTAAGTCAGCAACAATTGATATTGACAGTGTGAAAGCTGGCGTCCTCAAACAGGTCGTCAAAGTAGATAGAGATAATGTCGAGGCTTATCGTTTTCTTGCTGCGTACTACGACCGTTCGCACGACTTTGAAAAGGCCGCAAAGTTTGCGAACCAATTGGTGCGAATAGAGCCAAATGAACCGAAAACATGGAATGACTTGGGTGATGAGTATGCAAACTGCGGTCGTTACGAAGAGGCAATAATGGCTTACAACAAAGCTGCGCAGCTTGACCCAAACTGGCCTTGGCCTCATATTTGCTTGGCTTTCACCTACAAAGACCTACACCGTTACAATGAGGCTATAGAAGAGGTGGAGCAGGTTATTAAACTGGAACCTGACGTTGTAGGTCTAAAAGTGGTTCTGGCCGATTTTTACTCGCAGGCAGGTCAGTATGAAAAGGCAGTAGCTGCTCTTAAACAGGTCGTAGACGCGGAGCCAGATAGTTCTCAAGCATACTACAAGCTTGGAGAAGTATATCTCAAAATGGGCAACAAGAATTTGGCTTTGGAGCAATATAAGACATTAAAAAGTTTGGACGAAGACTTGGCCAGCCAGCTTTTCGAATTAATTTACAGATAGTTGTCTATTAAAAGGACCTGCATAGAGTTATTAGTCCTTAATGAACGGGATTGCAAAAAAGTGACTTAAAGCAATACAAGGATAAAAAGACAACTAAACCGGCTAATTTTAAGGGGGCGATAAAATGACTGAAGAGGCAAAAATAGAACAAGTATACAAAGACAGTTATGACAAAGGACACAAGGATGGTTATGTAAAGGGCTGCGAACAACAAACAGCTACAGAGGTTCCTTTGAGAAATTCTGAAAAAATCATGTCAAGCAATGCAGAGCGAACCTTTGATAAAATCCGTAACAGCAAAGCAGTTGCTTCGCTCGTCTTTGGCATCATTGCATTGGAGTATCCTTTTGGATTGTGGGGGCTAATGTCAGGGGCAGCAGCTACTTTCTTTGGCATTATTGCAAAGGGTAAGATACACAAGAGCAGAAACACTAAAGGACAGAAAAAAGCTTCTTGGGGCATTGTGTTAGGAATAACGGCTATTGTTATCAGTGCAATTTTCTTCGTGCTTACCGTTAATACTCACGGGTGTCTAAAGAACTTGGTCCAGAACAACCCACATGCCTTACAATGGTATAGCACTAACGGCATAGTCGAACAGCAGTGGATACTTGGCGGTCTGAATCCAAACCAAACGGAGATACAACAGGAATCAAGAGGCCGTATCCCTAGACCAATTGGCTTCGTGGAGAATTGGGGCAGAACCGACTGGTTGCAAAAAAACCCTTTTCAGCCATTTAGCATAGCAAAGACTATTGATGTTTATCGCACTACGCGGCGATTGCAGAAGGATGAATCCGAAAAATATTGGGGGGATGCAGGATTCGACCCGAAAGAGGGCAAAACGAGGGATCAACGGGTAATCGAAGAATACTTGTTAGCCTTAAAAGAAGTGTCGGTAAGGGGCAAAACTTTTTGGGCTAGGGTTGGGGACGAACTTGTCCCCGTAATGGTAATACTCGTAACCATATTTTTATGTCTTCATGGGGACTTGCCTCTTGTAATGAGCAATAAAAGGTATACCTCATTTCAAGCAAGCATTCCAGGTCATCTGTTGGTGTCCTTATGCAAGAAATTGTAAAAGAGAAAAAAGCATGTTAGAAAAAAGACCGCATTTCGTTCCATGTGTTATTGTAGCCGTAATGCTGTTTTTGGCATTAGCATCCTGGCCTTATGGTTATTATCAACTGCTTCGAATCTTCGTTTGTGGGGTGTCCGCTTATGCAGCATTTCTGGCCTACAACTGCCAAAGGATATGGGCAACTTGGATATTTGGTTTTATCGCTGTTCTCTTCAATCCGCTAATCCCGATTCACCTTTCGCGAGAACTTTGGGAGCCGATAGACGTGGTTTGTGGCGTATTATTTATTGTTATTGCAATTAAATCAATGTACCTGCAATATCATCGGACAAAAAACGAAGAATTGAAGGGAAAGTAATGGAAAACAAGACACTGTTCTCAATAGAAGATATAATCGAACTTAGACAAAGCGATCAAGAAGCCGGTGACCCTATGGCTTTGTTAGCGGCATTTTCTTCTTTACATATCAAGAAGGGGTTTGTCCTCCATGCTTACCCATATTGTACACAAAGGGGTGGAGTAGGTAATGTCCATGCTGTACCAGAGTTATCTAGTATCTCAGACCCAGAAGAATACGAAACGACAGATTTATTTGAATTAGCTCGTCCGTTTTCTATCGATAATAGCTGCTTGGATGGTCTCACGACGGATGGGCCGGTTAAGCTACCACATCCCCCAGATGCCTTAGATAACGTAATGGAAGCTATCGAAGGGGATAGGACTCCTTGGTCTTACTTGTCAGCATCCATCTTTGCACGTGAGATTGCTGAGTTCGGTGCGTCTTGGCATGGCGTAATCTGGTCTACTCACACAATACTCAGCGGAGACCCTTGGATCTTTCCTCATGTTTGGTGGGAAGAAGATGAAAAAGGACTATTATCTGAGCATGGTTGGCAGTGGTTGTTCCGTAGACCATCTGAATGGAAACCATCGGTTGTTTGTAATAATGGAGTCACTTTTGTTAAATTCTATACCTACAGCATGCTTGTACAAGAAGCGATTTATTGCTTTACAGATATTTATGAAGCTAACAATTACAAGTTTAAATGGGACGTCGAAATAATTGCAGAGGGACCAAGCAGCATGTTATTTTGAAGAAAAAGTTGAAGGTTTTAAGAATTATTAGATACGCTGCCAATAAAGGGGTGCATAGAAAAGCTATTAACTATCAAAGAAGAAGATATAAAAATGAATCTTAAAGAATCGTATAAAGATTTCTCTGGTGAGAGCAGCGACAATTCGCAAGCGTCTGCGATGGGCAAAAGAAAAAACCGTGTGCTTGCTGTTATCCTTGGCCTTCTCTTCGGGCCTTTCGGAACAATTTATTTTGGTTGGGCAGTATTCCTTACAACCTTGATTGCTTATCTTCTCGTATTTTTGTTGGTAATACTGTTCTCACCATTCCGGATGCCAACAGAGTGGTATGGTCTTATATTGAATTTATTCTATGGTTTCTGGGGTTTTATGCTTGCATCATTACACAATGAATTTCTTGAAAAAGGCGAAACCGCCAGTCTTGCTGGATATAACCTTATTGGTATGAATGGGTGGCTGGTCCGATATATATCGTTGACCGTAGGATTATATTCTATGGTTATTTTTTTCTCAGAAGGTCGATGGATAGTTGCAATTTTGATCCCTATTCTCTTTATTCCATTAGTTATATGGTGTGTAGAAGGTATGATAGAGTTTCTAACAGTTCTTATTGTAGCCGTAACGGGTTTTTGGCATTAGCGTCTTGGCCTTATGGTTATTATCAACTGCTTCGAATCTTCGTTTGTGGGGTATCCGCTTATGCAGCATTTCTGGCCTACAATTGCCAAAGGATATGGGCAACTTGGATATTTGATTTTATCGCGGTTCTCTTCAATCCGCTAATCCAGATTCACCTTTCGCGAGAACTTTGAGAGCTGATTGATGTGATTTGCTCCATATTGCTTACCTGATTAAGAGAGCTTATCAATCAGTAGTTACAAAAAAGACTGACTTTTATTTGGAGATGCTCTAATATGAACTATAGACTCGACATATACGACACGCATAAGGATTATATAGCATCCAAAGAGTTCTCAGCGTTTGATTCATCGACAGCTATACCTATCCCAAACGTTGGGGATTGCATCTATGTGCCGAGTGGATGTGGTCCGGATAGCAAACAAGCGAAAGATGTGAAGGTGGTAAAACGCCAATTCACATACCATCCCGCAGTCCAGAATGACGATGCATGTGTCCGTGTGGAACTGTATTGCGATTCTATAGCAGGGACATAGCTGCCAACAATTAACTTAACCAAATTATAGGATGGTAATGATAAAAGGCAGCCGGAGTTTTAACTTCTTCAGAACCGCCTTGCTTATGGTGGAATCCATCCATGTCTAAAAAGACCTCTATGGTTTTCCGATGGACTCCTTAGGATAACGGATTACGTCCTTTTTACCGCTGTCGCCAAGCTCCTCTTTTAGGTCCCTCCTCTCGACATCTTTTTGCCTCACACTCTGAAGTAGGCAAATCTTCATATTTTGCATCGGTATGTCTACATCCTTTGTTAAATCTACTCTTGTCGATGACTTGTATCGAGGTGCAAAGTGGTACAAGTACTAGTGGTGTAATATCATCATTATTTCCAGCGACTATTTTTTCTATTCCTTCACTTCTTTCCACAATTAAGTTGTCCCAACTGATTTGCTCAGGTTGCTTATCGTTCAATACAGCTTGAACCATCGTGTCCCAAATTCCAGAATCTAATACGTGGAATATTTTTGAACTGGGCACCTTAAGCACCCAAAGCCTACTTATCTCATTTTGGTTCCAATGTTTATACGCTGGATAGCACCAGAGGAAATCAAGAGTGCCTACCTTCTCCTCTAATTTCTTATAGAGTGGCTGTAGCCTATGCCAAGTATCTTTGCCCCATCTTATGAGACCCTTAGAAGGGTCGTGTTTTTCCTTGGTGATATCCCAATCAGGCAGTTGCCATGTGTACAATCGTAAGTACTCGTCCATCTAAATTGCTTTTACTCCCAAATAAAACTCCCCATCTTTTCCTTAAAACTCGTCTCTGGTTTGCCTCCAGTGGAATACCAATAGTCAATAGGAAATAGAAAATATTCAATTCAACAGCCGCCCCAGTTGCAAGCCCCCGTTGTTAGCTGGTTTTAGATTATAACTTCTCTGTCAAAAACCACAAGATTTTTTTCGTGGTTAATTATCTATCAGTTCCCTCGGTCCTGCTCGGGATGTTCGTAAAAAAACTCGCGTTTTCTGTAAATCCTGCTTGTATGTAATGCGGAAAACCGGTAATATATAGCCGGCTGAGAGAAAACAGCCAATAAGTAAGAATCACTGAGATTCTAAGCGTTTCGAGGGAAATCAGGAGAATTTGTCTTCGGGAACGTTTAGGAAGCTCGGTGGCTTTCGTTTAGGCGGAAGCCACCGTATGCTTTTGTGCTGCTTGGGCACAAGAGCCGGTGTCCTCTCGTAGTCTATAGAAAGAGCACCGTTTGCTTTCGCGTCCCGAAAGGCTCTCCTGAGCCTCCCTCGAGCGCAAGGCGGCGGTGCTCTTTTCATTCCGCTAGCGCGGGGCATTTTAGTTCTGCAAAGCGGGGGAAAGTCGCTCGCCTGCCCTCGAAGGTTGTAGTCGGGGGATACTCGTATCTCGAATAATTGATGGATAGGAACGGCTTTATCCGTGTAAATCAGTGTGAATCAGTGTCTAAAAAACTCTGTGGACTCTGTGGGCTCTGTGGCTGAACAAATAGCACGCAGTAACGGCTTGGGCGTATGTCCCGAACGGAGGTGATAATGAAACTTACACCCGGAAAGGGGCTGTTTCGGCTGGCGATGGTTGCAGCAGGGGTTTTGATTGGTCTGCCGTTTGTAAGGTCTTTTTCTTTTATTGTTGTATGTGCGTTATTGTGTATCGGCTGGGTTCTTTACTGGTTTATTGGCGGCTTTTTTGATGTTGATTGAAGGTGTATAGAATTGGTGAAGGCATGCTGCACGGCCTGTTCGTTCCGCTCCCCCCCACGGAACCGGTCCGACCGCGGCGGGCTTGAGGCCGTGCAGTGCCTTTTTTAGACAAACCGAGGGCCGCAAATCCTGATAAGGCCGAGCAGGCACCTCAGTTGTCGGAGGCGGCGGCGAGCAGGTTATTGGCGGCGTTGGCAGAGGAAAAAGGCGAAGAAAGTGCAAAGTTAAAGGTTGAAAGTTAAAAGAGAAAGGTGTAAAGTTACTCAAACTGACCGTTCCTTAGGGACGGGTCAGTTTGAGCGTCGTTCGTCGCTCCGCCGTTAGGCGTCCTGCGGAGTATGTCGTGCATTGAAGCCGACTGCGTCGGTGAGTGATTGAAGCTCTTATATGATAAGGAATTAAACAAGTTGTGTATATTAAACCGGTCAGTTTGAGTAAGGTTAGCAAATCGTAATTCGCGAATCGAAATTTGAAAGGGAACTGAAATGGCTAAGAAAACGTTATTTTGTATGGCAGTTATCGCTGTAATGGTTTTTAGCGGTTCGGCGTATGGGGGCAAGACGCTTGCTTTCCCCGGTGCCGAGGGTGCCGGTGCTTATACTGTCGGCGGTCGCGGCGGACGGGTTATCGCAGTTACCAACCTCAACGACAGCGGGCCGGGCAGTTTGCGTGCGGCCTGCGAGACAAAAGGCCCACGTATTGTGGTGTTTCGGGTTTCGGGTACTATAGCGTTGAAGGCGGCACTGACCATTAAAGAGCCATATATTACCATTGCCGGCCAGAGCGCTCCGGGCGCGGGGATATGTCTGAAGAACTACCGGCTTGATGTCTCGGCCGATAACGTGATAATCCGCTATATACGGTGTCGGCCCGCCGACAACATGGAAGGGACAGAGGGCTTTCGCGGCGATAATATAGACTCCCTGGACGCACACAGGGCAAAGAACATCATTATCGACCACTGCTCGGCGAGCTGGTCGGTGGATGAGACGCTTTCGTCCACCTACACGGATTTGATTACGGTTCAGTGGTGTTTGATTACCGAGAGTTTAAACTGCTCTGCGCATCACAAGGGCTGCCACGGGTATGGTTCATTGATACACGGCGGAAAGGGGGCACAGTGCAGTTATCACCATAATTTTTATGCTCATCACAGCAACCGGAATCCGCGGCCCGGCGGGGATTATCCTTTAGAGCAGGACCCTGAGGGCTGGACTTTTGATTTCCGCAATAATGTGGTGTACAACTGGGGCGGCAAAGGGGCCGGTTATAATATGGACAAAGATAAAATCACCAGAATGAACTTCGTTGGGAACTACTATGTATCCGGGCCGAATTCGAGAGGCGATATTGCCTTTCGTGAGAGCTGTCCTTATAGTAAGGCGTATTTCAGCGGCAACTGGATGAACGGCGCCTGCCCTGCTGACCAGTGGGAGCTGGTTACTTTTAACGACAAGTCGATGACCGCCGAGCACGTTCAGGCCTACAAGCAGTCGAAGCCGTTCAAGGTCGCTGCTGTTACCACCGATGATGCGTACACGGCCTGTCAGCGGGTTTTGGCCGATGCCGGTGCGACGCTGCCTTTGCGTGATGCGGTAGATGCCCGCGTGGTAAATCATATAATAAACAAGTTAAGCGGCAGCGGCGATGTCGGTAAAATCATCGATGACGAGGACGAGGTTGGCGGCTGGCCCGAATTAAAGTCGGCGCCTGCGCCGAAGGACACCGACAGCGACGGTATGCCGGACGCCTGGGAGGTAAGCTACGGACTTAATCCTGCCGATGCCGGCGACAATATCGCTGATACCGACGGCGACGGATATACCAATATCGAGGAGTTCCTGAACGCTACCAGCCCCAAGGTAAAGGACATCTGATAACAGTCTTGTTGTTTATTGATTTGTTTTTCCGATTTATCCTTTGTGGTATAGAGGGTGTAAAGTTTGGAGTGCCTAAAGTGCCTAAATTTTGGTTCACTTTAGTTCACTTTATAGCGTTTATGGCCAGTCAATCGTGTTGCTTGTGGCTTTTGAATTAGACAATCACCATTTAACCATACTCACAGCTCTTCAGGGGGAGAATAGTTGTGTCAAAATCGACTCAGAATAATCTATAACCGAAGGTTGCCTATCATCTTATGGCAGAACG
>Ga0315547_1002231_pt1 | contig 13903 bp, 14 predicted proteins | sample SalMarSW160240MG_2_FD_202542 | JGI IMG/M metagenome (GOLD analysis project Ga0315547, IMG submission 202542) | Salt marsh sediment microbial communities from the Plum Island Ecosystem LTER, Massachusetts, United States - Salt Marsh Sediment SW1601-240 ... | reverse complement strand
CGAAAGCGTTCGTATTGGATCTGCTCCTCAAAGAGGGAGGCGGTTACGATGGCAGCCGCACCGGCTTCCTCCAACTGCTTGATTCGATCCAGATTGGCTGTGTAGCCGGAAGCACCGGCGATGAAGGGATTTTTCAGCTCTAAGCCCATATAGGTTGTTTTCAGATTTGCCATCGGGATTACTCCTAGTGCTTGCGTGTTTCTTCTACAATATTCTAAATGGCGATAATGGGCAAGGTTTTTCTCTTTGACTCAATCGCTGTATCTGGGTATTTTAGCCCCAAAAGAGAGGGGGAGCGATGCTACAACTGTACAACACGATGAGCCGCGGCAAAGAGGTTTTTCACCCGCGAAAGAATGGGGAGGTTAAGATATTCACCTGCGGGCCTTCGACCTACCGTCGTCCTCATATCGGCAACTACCGTACGTTTCTCTATGAAGATATCCTGGTACGTTATCTGGAGTATCTGGACTACGATGTCCGGCGGGTTATCAATTTCACAGATATAGAAGACAAGATGCTTGAAGAAGCGGTCGAAGTGGGAAGGAAACCTGAAGAGATCGCGGCGGATGTAGCCGATCATTTCCACACGGAGGCGGACCTCCTTGACATCAAGCTTCCCCCCAACATTCCCCGCGCCTCTACCAGCATTTCCCAGGCAGTACATCTGATACAGCAGCTGCTGAAAAAGGGCATCGCCTACCGGCACGGGGGCAACATCTTTTTTGATCCGCTGAAATTCGAGGGATTCGGCAAGCTCTTCCGGCTCGATATGGCGAGCTGGCCGAAACAAAAGGTTCGTTTCAAGAAGGATACCTACAACGGCCGTCGCTGGAACAGGGGCGATTTCATTCTTTGGCATGGTTACACCAATGGGGATCTGAGTTACTGGGATACGGAAATCGGTAGAGGCAGACCCTCCTGGAATATCCAAGATCCCGCCATGGTCACAGAAAACCTTGGATATCAGATCGACATCAACTGCGGCGGGATCGACAACATCTACCGGCACCATGACTACAACATCGCAGTGATCGAATCTATTTCAGGGAAAGAGTATGCTAATTTCTACCTCCACGGTGAGCATCTGATTGTTGACGGTAAAACAATGTCCAAGAGTCGGGGGAATATCCTCTACCCCGGAGATGTGTTGGACAGGAACTTCAAACCCTACCACCTGCGTTTTTTTCTTATCTATTCCCACTATCGCAGCCGGCTCAACCTTACAGATGAAAAGCTGCAGCGAACAGTCGAATATGTTGATTCAGCGCGCGACCTGATTCAGAGGCTGCTCGGACAAACGCGGGAAAACGGCGTCACCGATGTCCGGCAACAGGATGCGGATAGGATCATCACCGGTATTCGTCAGGAATTTGAAAAATATATGAATGACGACCTGTCCGTAGGCCGAGCCGTGGATGGAGTGTACAAAAAGCTGCGCACGCTCAACGACCGCTGTTTCCCCTTGCATCAAGAGGCAGCCCAAAGGCTGGGTGGGGAGCTATCCCGCATCGATACGGTACTTCAGATGTTGTTGTAGAAAAGATTACTTATCTTTTTGTTGGTTGAGTATGTTTTCGATGGTCTGCTGATCCACCAATTGCAGCTCGACAGCGATTTCACCGAACAGCTTGTCCACTCCGCTCTGCTCGCGCTGACGGAGAAGCACTTGCTTAACCTGCCCGTCAGTCATCGCCCCGGTTCGTACCAGGGCTTCGCCGAGTCGTTCTTTTGCTGATCCCGCTTCACTCATTGGCAACAACCTATTGTCGTTCAGCCCGGGATAAAATGCAAGAAGAAAATGTCTCAGAGCGACAGGTTGGTACCGGTCATATTCCTGTCGGCTGCTTCCTGGACTTTGAGGCAGATTCTAGTTGCTGACACCAGCTGTGAGTCGCGCCTACCCTTTAGTCCCCGAACTGCAGCCAGGAAATCGTCCAGATATCCCCCGGCACGATCGGGTGCAGGTTCGAACAGCTCAGGCTGCTCAGCCGAAGCTGAGTAGACCCGGATCTTCGGTTCGTTCAAGCCCATTTCCAACATTCCCCGTTCGCCCCAGAAGGTGAAGCGCCAGTACTGCGGAAGAGTATAGCGAAAACCATCCGGGGAGATATAGGAAACATCCCCGAGCACACCGCATCCCCCCTCCATGACCATCATCAGCTGACCGGCGTTGCGAAACTGAGGATGCCGTTTCAGACCGGCGTTCCAGCATCGGGCCGCCACGATCTCTCGAAACTCCTTTCCCGTGATCCACAGAAGAATGTCAATGCCGTGAATCGCGATGTCATTGATGGTACCGCCGTGGCTCCCGGCTTCGAAATACCAAGCGGGTCGACTTTCGAGAAGCAGCGGGTGCTGCCCGCAGAAATTGATCGTGTGAACCTCTCCGATAGTTCCGGCCGTGACAAGCTGCCGTGTACGCCGGAAGGCTCCCGAATCGCGCAGTTCCAAAACAGCTCCAACAGCCAGGCAATGCTGCTCCGATAGAGATTCAATCTGTGCCAGTTCCTCAAGATCCGTGCACAAGGGTTTGTCACTCAGCACATGCTTTCCCGCCTTCAGTGCGGTGATGATCTGCCCTCCCCTCTTAGCGAATACATCTCCCACAACCAGCAGGTCGAACTCGACCTGAGAGAGCATGTCTTGGAAGCTGGAGTGGGTCGCTTTGACCGTACCCGCCGAGGCGAGGCGTTCCCGGGTCTGGGGATCCTCCTCGCATACAGCTACAATCTCAACATCCCGTCGTTCCAACATGCAGGCGTAGACATCGAAAATGTGCATGTGCCGTAATCCGACGAAGGCGGCCTTGACTGCATCCCCCACTGGCGCCTCCCTTCTCAAGTCCCGAGCAAGTATATTCGTTCACGGGAGATTTGACCATCCCGGAGAGAACGTTCTAAAATGCATCGCGATGGGAGAGCTTCAGTTCGACTCGGGCAGGCAAAAACTCTGGCAGGAACTCGGTGCTCTCGATCCGCTGCGGGTTGAAGAACGTACCGGCGTATCTTGGCGGGACGGCTGTTTCCACCTACCCTTCCTGGGAACGGTTTACCCCGTCGAGCCGGGATCCATGCGGATACACAGTCCTGCTGGAGACCCGTTGGCCGCAGATCCGGAGTTCGATCTGCTGATGCTGATCTATTTGATCCGGGTCATGGAACTAGAGCCCTCGGGGAGATGGGTCAGCGAAACGGAGTTGCCGGGGGGAAGCAATTTCTTCACCGGCCCTCATCACCTGCCCGCCGATTCTCTGGAAAAGCGCTACGGTACAGATGTAGAGGTCTTCCATCGCCACTGTTTGCAGCTGGCCGGAATACCTCTCGATTTCGGCGATGCATCCTACCTCTTCGAACCGCTGCCCCGCATTCCTCTGGCCTGTGTTCTCTTCACCAAGGATGAGGAGTTTCCGGCTCGGATCACCTTTCTCTTCGACTCGACGATCCAGTTTCAACTGCCTCTGGATATCATCCTGGCCTTGGGCCACTGTTTCGCCGTTGTTATAGAAAACCTGCCCTAGGTCCTCAGTATGAACCTGAGATTTCGATGCCTGATCCTGGATCACGATGACACCGCGGTGAGCAGCACGGCGAGTATTCACCACCCCTCGCACCTCGAATCGATGCGGATTCTTCGTCCGCAGGCGACGCCGATAGACCTGCAGGGCTGGTTCCTGAAAAACTTCGATCCCGGGATCATGCAGTATCTTTCCGGAGAACTGGGATTGACGGAGAAAGAGCTGGCCGTCGAATACAAGATCTGGAGAAAGTTCAATACCGGCACCGTGCCCCGATTCTTTCCAGGATTCCTCGAGACTCTTCGCAACTTTCGAAAGCGAGGAGGAATCATTACGGTCGTGTCCCATTCGGAAGAAGACGTGATAATAAAAGCGTATCAATCAGCGTCGAGAAATGACGGGCTGCTTCCCGATCTTGTCTTCGGATGGGACCACGAAGAAAGCAGGCGCAAACCCAGCCCCTGGCCCGTTCTGGAGATACTGAGGCGTTTCAATCTTTCCGCCGAGGAGGCCTTGATCGTGGACGATCTGAAACCCGGAGTGCTGATGTCCAGAGCTACGGGAGTCCCGATCGCGGCAGCCTGCTGGGCCCACCAGATCCCGCAAATTCGCGCATACATGCTAGAAAATTGTAACACCTACTTCGACAGCGTTGGAGAGTTCAGCAGTTACGTGCTGAGCTGAGACGGCTTTCCTACCGTTTCCCGGAATATATCTCCAGCTTCAAATCCTCTTTTTTATCCTCGATGAGAGAATACCAGATGCTCTTTTTGTTTCCTAAAGAGGTGCTCGACATGGCAAAGGATCTCAGCTTTTCGTAAGTGCCCAAATACTTCTTGGCGTTCAAATAGGCGGCCTTGTATTGAGGATTGAAAATTACATCGATTTTGGAATCCACTTCGTGTTCCAGCCTCTTGTCCAACTCGGCTGTCAGAAGCTCGAAGCGCCGGCATACTTCTTTGAGATAACGGACGACCAGCCTGTCGAACTCCGGGACCTGCTCGACCTCTGCGAGGATCTGGACCAGACTGGCGACAGCGGCGAAGTAGTCTTCCCCACTGTACTGATGACCGGCCTGCTCGGCAAGCAGGGCGATACTATTATTGCTCACCTTTCTCCTCTCCCCCGAGACCACGACGTCTACCGCGAAGGAAGGCATGGCTCTGCACACTTCGAGGATCAGGACTGTCAAGTCCGGAAACACCCGCGCCCTCCACAGCTCCTGTCGAAGGGATTCGAGCAGAGTCATCAGACTGGGATTATACTTCATCCGGTACTGGTCCTTCGGACTAAAGATTATCTCGCAACAATTTACCTTCGTGCCTTTGAAGATCACGGTTCCCGCATTGAAAAACTTGAGCACCTTCTTTTCGAACAATTCACTCTTCACGACTTTGTTTTCTTTGAGATAACTGGAATGGACGCTGTTGGTGGTAATGATCTTCGAATCTTTCGGTGAAAGTTCATTCGCCATGGTTTGCAGCCTGGCCGCGTTATTCAGAAGAAATCCCGAGAGAAGGCCGCTGTCGGTGATGATCAGTGGAGTGGTCAGATTCCCTCCGGCGATACCCGCGGTTACCTTGAAATCCGGTAGGACAATGCTGTAGTCGCTGCGGCCTTTCCCCACCGCCTGGTCTTTGACAACCGCATGTTTGGAGAAGGTAGTGATGATTTCAAACGCGGTCTTTATGCAGTTGGTGGCGGAAGAGGCAACGACAACGATTTCATCTCCCCGTTCCCGATTGGCCAATGCGTGGTTGGACCGTGCTATCTTTCGGATCCCCTCGTGTAGAAAATCATCGAGCTTTCGCAAACGGGACAAGTTGCTCTTGCTCTCCTGACAGAATCTCGTATATCCATGGATGTCGAGCATGGCGATGTAGATGTTGGCTATAGAGATATTTCGTTTCAAATCACCGGCGTTTGAAAACTCCGGGTGCGGGAGAACCAGCTCCTTCCAAAGCTTCCCGTACTCGGATTTGCTGAGCTCTTTCAAGAAACCCCAGCGAAGATCTTTGAAGAGAAGGAAGCATTTTTCGATCACTTCCTCCGGCTTAAAGGACAGCTTCAACGGACTGATGTAGTCGTATAGGGCCGAAAAGGTCTGAAACTCCCCGGCCATGATTTTCTCACTCAGATGATAGTAGAGTTTCAATTCGGCGTTGGAGGAGATCATGAGAGAATATTACCTCCTTTTACCGGTTGCACTCAACCATACGGAAGATTGAAAGATCCTATCAGCGGAACTTCAGGATCCGCCAGCCCCGCTTCCGAGCAACCCGGCGCAGCCGCAGATCCGGATTCACGGCGACCGGATCAGCCACCGACTCCAGAAGCGATATGTCATTGATGCTGTCGCTGTAGAACGCGCAATCCTGCCACTGCCCACCGCGGGCTCGGATAAAATCGTGCACCTTTTCCCTCTTTTTTTCTTTCAGCAGCGGACCCTCGGCAAGCCGTCCGGTACAACGATTGCTTTCAAACTCCAGAGATGTGGCGATCACCTCCTTGATGCCCAGATGCTCCGCTAAGGGACGGACGACCAGATCGAGGGAAGAGGTAGCCAACACCACCCTGCGCCCTGCAGTTTTGAGCTGCTCGATCAAAGAACGAGCGGCGGGATAGATCAGGGCTTTCAATTTTTCGAAGTTCGCCCGGGATACCTCTTCCAATGCTTGCCGGGATTGGCCCGTAAGCACGGGAAAGTGCCAGTCTCTCGAGTGAGCGTTCAAACTGCCCACGGAGTACTGCAAGAAGAAAAAGGGTATATAGGCCAGGGTCAGGACGGGAAACAGACCGCGTTGTACTCCTTTCACCAAGAACAGCGGACCCGAGGAGCCCCGAATGATTGTGTGATCAACGTCAAAAAAGTCGAATTGGGTTTGTCCGGCCATCAGTTACAGTCGCCGCAGATGGAATCCCCCACCCAAATCGATCACCGATCCGGTGGCGAAGGGTAGATCCCCGCGGATAACCGCGGCTGCAGCCGCACCCACATCATCCGGTGTACCCCACCGGCCCTCCGGAACCAAACCTTCTCCGATCAGACGGTCGTACCTTTCCTTTACCGCGCTGGTCATATCCGTTGCCATGATTCCAGGCCGCAGTTCCACGACCTGGATCCCCTCCGCAGCCAACCGAACCGCCCACAGCCGGGCCGCCATGGACAGTCCCGCCTTCGAGATGCAGTAATCTCCCCGGCTGATCGATGCGGTATTCGCCGATATGGAGGTGACAAAAACGATTTTAAATCCGCCTGGCAGCAAACTTTTAGGTTTCTCCTTCAGCCAGTAGCTCACAACACCTTGGGTGAGGAAGTAGGGTCCTTTCAGGTTGGTGCGTATCAGTTCGTCAAAGGATTCCTCCCCGGCCTCTGTGATATCTGCACGGATCTTCGGGGCGATCCCGGCGTTGTTTACCAGGGCATCGATACGGCCCAACTCTCCCAAGGTATTTGCTACCAGAGCTCTGCGCTGCTCCGTATCGCCGATATCCCCCCGCAACCCTGCAAATTTTTGGACCTGACTCCGACGGGCGGCCAGGCATTGACTCACCGTTTCCGCAGCGGCTTCCCCGTTTCTGGCATAGTTCACGGCTACGGAATAACCCTCCCGGGCCATTCGCAGGGCTATACCCCGCCCCAAACCCCGGCTGGCTCCAGTCACCAGAACTACAGGAGCAAGCAGCTCCCCCGGCTCCCGGTTGTTGTGCTTTTTCATGAAGCTAAGCATAGTTCATCCCACCCGGGAGGTCAAACCCCGACGGCTTCACGCCGGTGCCCGAGGCTTTGACATTTTTCAGGGAAAGTCACAAGATGAAATCCACAAACCCCGGAAGTAAAAAGCGTATAGATCGCAATCTTCGCTTCGCAACTGAAAGGAAGATTGCGATGTATTAAACCATTGCGAAAATCTTGCAATAATAGCAAGATTTTCGCACTGGCATCATATAAGGAGGGCAGGCGTGATGAAAATCGATACCTCGGTGACCCCGAAAGACCTTTTGCCGAGGGTCAACGAGCTGTTCGAACTTTCCGGAACAAAAATCCTGGCGATCGACCGGAGGTGGAAACCCGAATCAGGGACCCCGGTTTTTACGGTGAAGGGCAAATACACCACACGGGGCTGGACCGAGTGGACACAGGGGTTTCGGTTTGGATCTGCCCTTCTTCAATTCGACGCGGGGGAGGACGAACAGTTCCTGGATCGAGGGATCCAGGGCACCCTGCAGACCATGGCCACCCACGTCAGCCATATCGGCGTACACGACCACGGCTTCAACAACATCAGCACCTACGGCAATCTTCTGCGTCTGTACCGCGAGGGCAAGGCTCCGCGGGACAGTTGGGCCGAGGCGTTCTGCGAGCTCGCTCTGAAGGTGTCCGGAGCGGTTCAGGCGGCCCGCTGGACAGCTCTGCCCGACAATCTGGGCTACATCTACTCCTTCAACGGTCCTCATTCTCTGTTCGTCGACACGATCCGATCGCTCAGGGTGTTGAGCGCGGCCCACGCTCTGGGCCATGTGCTGATGGGCGAGCAGGACCGCAAGATCTCACTGCTCGAACGGATGCTTCAGCACGCCGAGGCTACCGCCCGCTACAATATATTCTTCGGAGACGGGCGGGATATCTACGATATACGCGGCCGGGCGGTACACGAAGCCGTGTTCAACGTCACCAACGGCATCTTCCGCTGTCCGAGTACCCAGCAGGGCTACTCCCCCTTCTCCACCTGGACCCGGGGACAGGCCTGGGCCCTGGCCGGGTATCCGGAGCAGCTGGAGTACCTGGAAACCCTGTCCAAAGATTCCTTTTCTCAGGCTCAGGTCGCCGGGCTCGAGGGCAAAGAGAGCTTTATCAACCGCTTCCTCGAGACCTCCAGGGCGTTGGGGGATTTCTACATCGATCAGACGCCCGCCGACGGGATTCCCTACTGGGATACGGGGGCGCCGGGCCTGGCCGGCCTGACCGGCTGGCGGGACAGACCGGCGGATCCTTATAATGACTACGAGCCGGTGGATAGTTCCGCAGCGGCGATCGCCGCTCAGGGGCTGCTGCGACTCGGCCGCTACCTGCAGGAAAAGGGAGAGAAAAGCGAGGGCGGCCGCTACTTCCAGGCCGGGCTGACCGTAGCCTCCACCCTGTTCTCCGAACCGTACCTGTGCACAGATCCTCAAGCCGAGGGATTGATCCTGCACTCGGTCTACCACCGGCCCAACGGCTGGGACTATATCCCCGAAGGACGCAAGGTCCCATGCGGCGAGGCGACCATGTGGGGGGATTATCACGCCCGGGAGCTGGCCCTCTACATTAAAAAGATCGCCGAGGGAGGTCCCTACTATACCTTTTGGAACTATTTGTAGGAAAGGAGGCAAGTATGGCAGGGCAACCGGTACAAGACCTGGACAAACTCTGCATCCACACCATTACCACCCGCCCCTGGTCTCTGGCCGATGCGATCGACCATTACAGCGCCGCCGGGGTGGCCGGCATTTCGGTATGGCGGCAGGCAATCGATGGACAGGACCCGGCGGCTGCAGGAAAACGAATCCGGGATGCGGGGTTGGCCGTGGTATCGCTGGTACGGGGAGGTTTCTATCCTGCCCGGGATCGAAAGGAACGGCGGAAGGCGATCGATGAAAACCTGCGGATCATCGATGAAGCCACCGCCGTAGGAGCACCCCACGTGGTGCTGGTCTGCGGCGCGGTGCCCGGGCAGCCTTTGGAGGAATCCCGCAAACAGATCCGGGAGGGGATCGAGGCGACCCTGTCCCATGCTGAGAGCGCGGGGGTCAAACTGGCGATCGAGCCGCTTCATCCGATGTACGCTGACAGCCGTTCGGCGATCAACACCCTAAAGGCAGCCAACGATCTGGCCGAGGCGATCGCCTCGCCCCTGGTGGGGGTGGCTGTGGACGTGTATCATCTGTGGTGGGATCCGGAGCTGGAGGAGCAGATCGAACGCTGCGGACAGATGGGCAAGATCCTCGCCTTTCATATCTGCGACTGGAAAACTCCGACCGAAGACCTGCTGTACGACAGGGCTCTGATGGGCGAGGGCTGCATCCCGATCCGCCGGATCCGCGCTTGGGTCGAGGCGGCCGGGTTTGCCGGCTTCAACGAGGTGGAGATCTTCTCGACGCTGCACTGGACCCAGAGCCAGGAGCAGTGGCTCCAGGAAATTGTACAGGCCTACCGCGAGGCTTCCTGATTTGAACGGTACATCGAGGCAAATCCAGACGAGGCAGAGAGGAACAGGAATGAAAGAGCACAAGATCGGCGTAATCATGAACGGCGTGACCGGCCGGATGGGGACGAACCAGCATCTGATCCGCAGCGTTCTGGGGATTCGCGCTCAGGGAGGCGTACAGCTTGCCGGCGGGGACACGATTCTGCCCGACCCGATCCTGGTAGGCCGAAATCCGGGCAAGCTGAAAGCCCTGGCGGAAGCCCACGGCTTGAAGCGCTACTCCACGGATCTGGATACCTGTCTTTCCGACCCGTTCAACCAGATCTACTTCGACGCCCAGCGAACCGATCTAAGGAAGGAACCGGTGCTCAAGGCGATCGCCGCGGGCAAGCATATCTATACGGAAAAACCACCGGCGTTGAGCACGGCCGAGGCCATGGAGATGTATCGGGCGGCGGTCAAGGCGGGAGTGAAGAACGGGGTGGTGCAGGACAAGCTCTGGCTTCCCGGCTTGCTGAAGCTGGGGTACCTCAAGGACAACGGGTTTTTCGGCAAGATCCTTTCGGTGCGCTGCGAGTTCGGATACTGGGTCTTCGACGGCTTCGACCAACCGGCACAGCGCCCCTCCTGGAACTACCGCAGTGAGGATGGAGGGGGCATCATCCTCGATATGCTCTGCCACTGGCGATACGTCATCGACAACCTCTTCGCTCCGGTGAAAGCGGTGTCCTGCATCGCCACCACCCACATAGACGAGCGGGTCGACGAGCAGGGCAAGGCGTATCCCTGCACGGCGGAAGACGCGGCCTATGCGACCTTTCTCTGCGAGGGAGATCTGATCTGCCACTTCAACTCCTCCTGGGTGGTGCGGGTACGCCGGGACGATCTGGTCGTGTTTCAGGTCGAGGGCACCAAGGGGACCGCTGTGGCGGGTCTGCGGGACTGTTGGATCCAGCCTTCGGCCCTTACCCCTCGGCCTGTCTGGAACCCGGATCTACCTCAACCCCTGAATTTCTTCGAGCAGTGGCAGAAGCTGCCGGACAACCGGGAGTATGAAAACGCCTTCAAAGCTCAGTGGGAGCTGTATCTCAAACACGTTGCGGCGGGCGAACCGTTCCCCTGGACTCTGCTGGAAGGGGCCAAGGGAGTGCAGCTGGCCGAAGCGGGGAGGCGGTCCTGGAAGGATCGCCGCTGGGTCGACCTCGAAGAGCTGGAGGGGGAGCGGCAATGATCGATCCGACCAACACGACCTTGGAAATCGGAAGCGCAGGCTGCGACACGGCAATTCTCGGAATCGGCAGCTTCGAACAGCACTCGGCCCATCTGCCCGTCGAGACGGATTTCTTCTTCGCCGAGCGGATCAGTCAGGAAACCGCTTCCCGGCTGCAGGCCGTACTGTTGAACCCCCTTCCCTACTCGACCTCTTTGGAACATCTCGGCTTCGCCGGTACGGTTACCTTGAAACCGGCGACCTTGGCCGCAATTGTGTGGGATATCGCCGAATCGGTACACCGATGGGGAATTCGGTACCTGGTGCTGCTGAACTCCCACGGGGGTAACTTCTGCCTGAATCCGGCGGCCAGGCAGTGGAATATGGAGAGGAAAAAGCCTCACTTGCTGCTGATCGATTTCTTTTCCTCCTTAAGCGAAATCGGCGGCAACCTCCACGCCGGCGAAGTGGAGACCTCGATGATGATGCATCTGGCACCGCAGCGGGTGCGGGAGGACAAACCGGAGGACTTCGTCCCCACCTGGAGCCGGGCGGATCTGACCCACCTGGGAATGAAAGGCATCAGCCCGACCGGGGTGTGGGGCTATCCCAGCCGGGCCAGCGCTGAAAAGGGAGCGAAATGGTTCGACGAAGCCGTAGAATACTGCGTGGAGAGGATTCGGACACTCAAAGGAGCGTTCTCCAAGTTGACGGATATATAATTAAAATTCTATACTTTGATAGAATCCTAAAAATTTTTCAAAGGAGGCATATTATGCCTAAGAAACTGCTTTGGGCTCTCGTGCTCTTCCTGGCAGGGGCTCTGCTGTTTGCAAGCGGAACGACCGAAGACACAGGTATGTGGCAGCCCACCAAACCGATCCAGATCATCGTTCCCTGGGGAGCGGGCGGATCTACCGACCAGATGACCCGTGTCGTCGCAGGCGAGCTGGAGGACTCCCTCGGCCAGAAGATCGTAGTCGTGAACCAGCCCGGCGCTTCCGGGTCTGTGGGCACCAAAAACTGCCTGGATGCATCCCACGACGGCTACACCTGGACCGCCGGGGCGGCGGCGGACCTGGGGGCTTACAAGGTGCGTGGTTTGATCGACTCCACTCTGGATGACTGGGTTCTCTACCTGACGGTAGCCAACGTTTCGGTGATGTCGGTCAACGCCGACGAGCCGTACCAGGACTTCGGCGAGCTGCTGCAGGCTTTCAAGGACAACCCGGGCCAGATCCCCGTGGCCACCGCCGGACAGCTGTCCGCAGGCCACAACTCCATGATCGCCATCCAGAAGTACACAGGTATTAAATACAAGCACGTCACCTACGACGGCGGTAATCCGGCGGTCATCGCAACCGTTGCCGGTGAGTGCGTGGCCGTGCCCCAGCTGGCCGTTGAGCAGGCGGACATGCTGGCCGGGGGTAAACTTCGCGCTCTGGCCGTTTTAGACGACAAGCCCCTCGAGCTGGAGAAGTACGGGACGATCGAGCCGATCACCAAGTGGATCCCCGACTTCGTGCCGGGTCCCAACTACTTCGGCATCTGGATTCCCAAGGACGCCCCCAAGGAAGTCATCGATACCTTCGGCAAGCTCTGGGACGATGTGATGGAGAACTCCGAGGCTTTGCAGAAGTACGCCGCCAGCCGCGGCGCGGTCTTCGATCCCTCCTGGGGCGAGGAAGCCCAGAAGAAGGCCATGCCCTACCTGTCGATCATCGCCTGGAACCTGCAAGAAGCGGGTCAGACCGTCATGTCCCCCGCCGATGTGGGGATCCCCAAGCCGTAACAAGCGCAGCGATTGCGAACCAAGAGCATCTCTCAAGCCCTGAGAGATGCTCTTTTCATTTTTTCTGGATTCCTGTAATAATAGTAGCACCCTACCCGCAAACAGACGGAAGGAGATCGTTTTATGGAAGAGCGAAATATGCCGCGGGCGGATTTCATTACATCGATCATCCTGATCGCCTTCGGGATCGCCGTGCTCGTGCTTTCCATCCAGATGCCCCGTTTCGAAGAGCAGGGGGTGAACCGTTTCTCCGTTCCGGGAATCGTACCCGGTTTCCTGGGGGCGATCGTCGCCTTTCTGGGGGTTGTCCTCTTCATTCGTTCGATCATCCGCAAAGGATACAAACTCGGGCTGGACAGCGCCGCATTAAGCAGGTTCTTCCGGGCGGAGATAACCAAACGCTTCGCCTTGACGATTCTGATTAGCGTAGCCTACGGTTGGGGATTGATCGCCCGGATCAACTACGAGGTTGCCACTGCAATCTACATCTTTACCTTTGTTGTGATCTTCGATGTCAAGTGGAGGCAAGGAATCAAGTCCCAATGGAAAAAAATACTCATAGCGGCGATTATCGCCATACTGGTAGGCGGCATCGTCGGCACGACATTCCGCCGTCTGTTCCTGGTGAACCTACCGGGACCGGACCTGTTCTAAGGAGGAAGCATCATGATTGAGGGCTTGCATATGTGGACTCAGGCTATCATCGGCTTTATGACGCCCAAGATCATCTTCGACGTTCTCTGGGCTACACAGTTGGGGATCATCGTGGGCATGCTGCCCGGTTTGACCGCTACGATGGGTGTGGCGCTCATGACCACCCTGACCTTCAAGATGGAGACCTCCAATGCCGTATTGATCCTGGTCTGCATGTACGTGGGAGCGATCTACGGCGGCAGCCGCAGCGCCATCCTGCTGAACATTCCCGGAACTCCGGCCAATGCCGCTACAGCGGTGGACGGGTATCCCCTGGCCAGACAGGGGCGGGCAGGCCGGGCCATCGGCCTCGCCACCACAGGCTCCTTTATCGGCTCCTTTATCGGCATGGCCATGCTGAGCCTGTTCACGCCGATCATCGGGAACTTCGCCTTGAGCTTCAAGAGCTTCGAGTTCACCTGGCTGGCCATCTTTGGAGTCGTAATCTGCGGCAACCTGACAGCGCCGAAGGACCCCCTCAAGGGCTGGATCGCCGGTTTTCT
>Ga0315547_1002230_pt1 | contig 13904 bp, 14 predicted proteins | sample SalMarSW160240MG_2_FD_202542 | JGI IMG/M metagenome (GOLD analysis project Ga0315547, IMG submission 202542) | Salt marsh sediment microbial communities from the Plum Island Ecosystem LTER, Massachusetts, United States - Salt Marsh Sediment SW1601-240 ... | reverse complement strand
GTTCGCCGGTAATGTGGAGAGGTTGCTGGTATTTTCCAGCAGCACCGGCTACCCGGTTACCGATTACCCGGTCAAGGAAGAGGAAATGTGGAGCGGCCCCACCCATCCCTCCTATTTCGGATACGGCTGGATGAGGCGATACCTAGAGAGGATTAGCGAGTTTGTTGCCTCGAAATCTAACGTGGAAATTGCCCTCGTACGCCCCACCGCCGTGTACGGGCGCTGGGACAATTTTGAGCCGGCTACGAGCCACGTGATTCCGGCCCTGATAAGGAGAGCCGTGGAAAAAGAAGACCCGTATGTAGTCTGGGGGACCGGTAATGAAGTGCGTGATTTTCTCCATATTACCGACCTGGTACGCGGCAGCCTGCTGATGCTGGAAAAGCACGCGACATGCGACCCCGTTAACATCGGCTATGGTAAGACTGTTACCATCAGAGAAATCGTGAATATAATACTAAAGGCCGCCGGCCACGAAAAGGCAAAGGTCGAATTCGATGCTTCCAAGCCGACGACCATACCGTTCAGAATGGTGGACACCTCAAAGGCAAAAAAGATACTGGGCTTTGAACCAGAGGTTACTCTGGAAGAAGGACTCAGAGATACTGTTAAGTGGTATACTGAAAACAGGGCCAAACTATGATAAACGAGTATTTAAAATGAGCGTTGACTTGGACGTAAAGTGGTTGCAGGAACAGGCAGCCGATGAGAAAAGCCGGAGATGGATTTCCAGAATACAGGATTGGCGGGATTTTGTCCTGAAAAATAACGAGTTTGTTAAAGGTCAGAACTTGTTTTCTGTCAATTTGGGGAAATATCAGATATGGTTCCGGGAATGCAGCGCCTTTTCATCCATAGAAGTTTACCAGGAAATCTTCAAGGGAGACGACCATTTTATCGTATCAGAGTTCTCTGGCAAGGATGCAAAACTGGTCGTAGACGTCGGTGCCAACGAAGGTTTCTATACGTTAAAGGTCAAGGAAAACAACCCGGATTGCGGCATAATAGCCATCGAGCCCAATCCCTACGTTTTCGAGATATTAAAGAGAAACGTGGAGTCGAACCGTTTAAGAAATGTAACCCTCATCAACAAGGCTGTCGGCTCAAGCAACGGTGTGATGAGCCTGGAAATAATCAGGGAGATTGGCGCCATAGGCGCCCGTGACATCCGGCTTGTCGACAGGCCCTGGATGAAAGACGAATTCGTGGAAAAAATATCGGTCGATTCTATCGCTCCGGATACTCTTTGCCGGGAATACAGTATTTCATCAATTGACATTTTGAAGATTGACGTGGAAGGGATGGAGGCGGAAATCCTGAGCAGCTCTGACGCCTTGCTGAAAAACGTGCGCCGGATTGTGCTGGAGCGGCATAGCCGGGAGCTGAGAGATGCTGTCGTGGCACTTTTACAGGATAACGGCTTCGCCCTCGTCTACGAAGAAGACCCGTCGCTGGAGAAATACTACGGCGACCTGTATTTCATTAATGAAGCTTTAAAATGAGGCCGACTTTAAACTGGTTCAGGGAGATAGCGTGAAGGTTTATTTAAGAGGACTTAACGGCTGTGTCATGCGCCGGCAGAAAATGGAGCAGTATCGGCAGTTTCTGATTGCCGGCGGCCATGAAATCGCCGACAATATCGAGAATAGCGATGTTTGCCTGATATGGACATGCGCGTTCAGGCGGGACTTCCTCAATAATTCACTGGCGGTGATTGATGACTACCAGAACAGCTATAAAGGTGAAATAATCGTGGCTGGTTGTTTGCCTGATATCGCCCCGGATATGCTGAAAGAGCATTTTCACGGTTTCGTTATCAACTGGCGCGATGACGTCAGTAAACTGGCGGAATTCTTCGGGGACAAAGCCGGGAGTGCCGGAGAGTTTAAACCCATTTTCATTGAAGCCAAGCTCTGCGACGACGCTGAGAAATACCGGAAGGAAAACCCCGATAAAGATGTCACCTTCCACGACCAGTTTATCAAGCTGGTCATCTCGGAAGGGTGCAATTTCAACTGTGCCTATTGCTCGGAGAAGCTGGCCTTTCCACCCTTCCGCAGTTTCCCCGAAGATGAACTGGTTGAAGCCTGCCGCCGGATGGTAGAGCAGACGGGCGATTATAACGTCATCCTGCTCGCTGACAGCCTGGGGCAATACGGCAGCGACATAGGCAGTAGCCTGCCGGATTTAATCAGGAAGCTCAGGTCAATCCATCCCGAAATAAAACTCGCCCTGAACAACCTGAATCCGGCAAGTTTTATACAGTATTTTGATGAAATGACCGCATTTGTTAAAGAGGGGGCCATCCGGCATCTGAACCTGCCAATTCAATCGGCTTCGCCGCGTATCCTGAAACTGATGAACCGAAGCTATACCAGGGATGATATTGACAGGATATTCGGCTGGCTGGATAATGCCGGCTTTACGGAATTTGATACGCATGTTATCATCGGTTTCCCCGGAGAGACGGGCGAAGACGTTGAGGAGACGATACAGTTTATTATCCGGCATAAACCTAAATATGTGCTGGCCAGCAAGTATCTAGAAGTACCCGGTATGGCGGCGGCGAAGCTTCCGGATAAGGTGGATGAAAAAACGAAGCTCCGCCGCCTCCGCCGCTTCGCCGAAGCCATGGAGAAAGCCGGGATTATCTGCAACAGTGAAGAGGGCGATATTATAAAAAACCGCTTCCAGCGGATAAGAAAAGCGACTTAAAACCGAGCGAGAAGGCATCGGGGGATGCCATCAGAAAGGGGGATGACATGTGTGCCAGAAGCGCTGATGAAGAAAGGAAGTTTGATGGATGGGCAAACTATCCAGCCGATGATGATATAGAAGGTCTACTGGATAAACACTTTGAAAAATTCAATATTTCTAAGGATGAAATATGCCGTAATTTCCAGATATATACACGCCGCACCTTTCTGAAAAGGTTTCTCGCCCATTATGAATTTTACCGTATGGTCCTTAATCTGCCCGGAGATATCGTGGAACTCGGCGTCTATAGAGGCGCCTCGCTGATGGCTTTTGCCAATTTCCTGGAGATAAGAAACATGGGTGACCGGCAGAAGCAGGTATTCGGCTTCGATAACTTCTCGGGTTTCACAACCGTCGATAAAAAGGATGGCAAGCAGGACGATAGAGTGCACAAAGAGCAGAGCGGCTTTGACAGCAGTGTTTTTGAGGACATACTGAGAGACGCTATCTCTATTTTTGATAAGGACAGGTTTATTCCTTATAAACCGAGGGTGGTGCTGGTCAAGGGCAATATCGAAGAGACGGTGCCGAAATTCGCTAAGGAGACTCCGGGACTGCGTATCTCACTGCTGCACTTCGATGCCGATATGTATTCGCCTACTAAAGCGGGGCTTGAAAACCTCTGGCCGATGGTCGTGCCCGGTGGGGTGGTCCTTTTCGACGAATACGGTATCAGGCCCTGGGAAGGTGAAAGCAAGGCTGTTGATGAGTACTTTCAAGATAAAAAAGTAAATATCCGTCATCTTGATTGGGCACCCAATCCCGGCGGCTACATTATCAAGGAATAAAGTTAATAATTAAGGTGGGTTACGGAATAATATAGATAACTAAGCGTGGAGGTCAAGCAATGGATCTAGGAATCAAGGGAAAGTATGCCTTGGTTACCGGCGGCAGCCGTGGTATCGGAAGGAGCATAGCTTTAGCATTGGCTGCGGAAGGTTGCAACGTTGCAATTTGTGCTAGGGATGAAGCAAGATTAAAAGAAACTGTGAAAGAATTAAAGGCAAAAGGCGTACAGAGTATAGGTATACGGGCTGATGTCACGATTCCACACGATGTCGAGCGGGTGATGAAAAGCGTTATTGATTCTTGGGGCACAATCCACATTTTAGTAAATAACGCAGGCGGAGGTGGCAGGCGGGTTAGCACCAGTATCGAGGAAACTCCCGAAAACGTTTGGCTCGATACTCATAACATGAATACCTTAGCCGCGCTTAGATTTACAATGAAGGCAATTCCTTTTATGAAAAAGCAGAAATGGGGAAGAGTGATTACGATTGCTTCCTTACAAGGGCGTGAGGGAGGAGGGCGGCCCTGGTACAATATGACTAAGGCGGCTGAGATTAGCCTGATGAAAACATTGGCCATGAGTCTAGAACTGAGCCGATACGGCATCACATTCAACAGCATAGCCCCGGGACCTATCATATTTTCCGATAATGAGTGGGATATCTTCCGTAAGGGAAACCCGGAGGAGTTTCAGAAGATGTTAGATCTCAAACCGTTAGGGCGTTTGGGTACCCCTGAAGAAGTAGCACATCTCGCCGCTTTTCTCGCCTCAGAACAAGCAAGCCTAGTTAACGGTGCATCAATCCCAACAGATGGAGGAGAAAGTAAGAGTTTTTGAATTGGGAGTATTGTGTGAGCGGCGCAAGAGCAGAACCATATTTGAGTATTATCATTACTTCTCGCAATGATGAGCACGGGGGTAATACTTTGCCACGCATGCAGGTATCCCTTAGTGGTCTCTTGGAGCAATTGGAAAAACACAAAATTGAATCGGAGTTGATTCTGGTTGAGTGGAACCCCCCACCCGACAAGCCCCCACTAAGACATATCCTCAAATGGCCCGCCCAGCTTAAATATTGTACGGTGCGCAATATCATAGTACCACAAACAATTCATCAGAGGTATGATTATTCGGATAAAACGCCAATGAATGCTGTCGTCGCGGTGAATTGTGGCATCAAGCGGGCTCGCGGAGAGTTTATCCTGCCGGGCGTCATCGACCTGCTTTATCCGGATGAGTTGGTTGCATTTATCGCCAAAAAGAACCTGAATAAAAATGAGAGGTATCGTGTTGACCGTTGCGACGTGGATAGAAGTGTCATTCGATTCCAGACACTTCGGGAACAACTGGATTTTTGCCGAAATAATATCATTCGTATCAATGCTCAATCTCCATCCCGGAAACGTAAATGGTTTGTAGCTCAGCGTAATTTGCCTGAATTGCACACAAACGCCTGTGGCGATTTTCAGTTGATGTCAAGATATGCCTGGCATTTGTTGCGTGGTTATCGTGAAGATGATATTATTGGCGCTCATGTTGATGGAATTTTATCTTATGCATCTTATGCTGCCGGAATAAAAGAGGTCGTATTAAAAAATCCAATGTGCGTTTATCATATTGATCATGATGATAAATTCAAGGATAGGATAACAAGAGCCGACCTGCCTCTGCAAAAGTGGCTCTCAATTCCATTTATGCCAAGTTGGATGAATAAAAAAATCATTGGATTGTATCGCGTGCTTTTAGTTTTCATGGGATATAAAATTAAAAGGAGAGTTCATGGCGTACCCACCCTTGCTAATAATGAGTATCAGAGGATAGTCAAAAACATCGTAAATGGTAAACGCTCATACATCCTGAATGATGAAAATTGGGGTCTTGATAACGAATCTTTAGAGGAATTCATTATTAACATCGCCGATTGGGACAAGCAACATGAAAAAGCTGTTCAATTCTAGTAATATTAAAAATTTCACCTCGGACTTCGGCGCCGATGAAGCCGAGGTGTCCCGTTTTTGCGGCGAGCTGCTAAAAAATCTGAATTTCAGGTACACGGTCTGCTCCCAGAAGAAGCGGGAGGAGATATTCCTTGATGCCATAAAAAGATGTGACAATGCCCAACTTTCCGTTTCCGGCGTCCACAGGAAGACCGATTGGCGGCGGGGGTGGGGAGAGATTCTGCAAGAATTTCATAATTCCGGCGGTGACCTGAAGGCGCTGGCGCCCAAATACTGGCGTCCTGACCAGCCCCTGAGGTATCACGGAGACTATATCGTAGCCAATTCCAGCACGTTTGAACGTGATTTTGTGGACGTTTTTAGGTATTGGTTGTTTCAAAAGCATTTCGGGGACTATAAGAACATCTACGAGTTTGGCTGCGGCACAGGATATGACCTGGTGCTCATGGCGCAGTTATTCCCCGGTAAAAAGCTATTTGGTATGGACTGGGTGCCTGAATCACAGGAGCTTCTGGCGGCTATCGCCGCTAAATATGGGTGGCCGATAACGGGCAGCAACTTTGACTTTTTCCATCCTAATAATAAATTAAAGATATTGCCGGATAGCCTTGTTTACACCTCTTCGGCGTTAGAGCAACTGGGCAGCGATTACGACGGTTTCCTGAATTATTTGATGGCCAATAAGCCCGCGCTGTGCGTTAACGTGGAATGCATGGCGGAGTATTACGATGAAAACATACTTTACGATTACGTAGCGCTCAGGTATCATAAGGCTAGGAACTACCTGAATGGATTTCTCACGCGTCTGCGGGGCATGGAAAAGGAAAACAAGATACGGATTCTTGCCGCCAGGCGTACGGGGTTCGGTAGTCTTTACCATGAAGGCTTGATGTACGTAATCTGGAAGATATTATAAAGAGAAGATAGGACTCCAACGGTCATGATAGAAGAAGGCGTATTAAAGAGTTTCAAAGGGAAGAACGTCCTCGTTACCGGCGGCACCGGGCTTATCGGTAGGCAAATTGTAACCATCCTTAGCCGCGCCGTCGCCAGTGTCACCGTGGTTTCCCTAGATAAAATCAGGGTCGGTGAGCAGGTGGAACACATCTACGGCGACCTTTCCAGCTTCGATTTCTGCAAAAAAATCACTCGCGGCAGGGATTATGTCTTTCATGTTGCCGGGGTGAAGGGTTCTATCGAGGTTACCAGGACCAAGCCGTCCAGCTTTTTCGTGCCGCTATTGATGATGAATACCAATATCCTGGAAGCCTGCCGCGTAAATGAGGTGGCGAAGGTGGTCTATACCAGCTCCATAGGCGCCTACTCGGATGCCGAAATTTTTAAAGAGACCGAGAACCTCGAAGGGCCCCCTATGGACCTGTATCCCGGCTGGGCGAAGAGGGTGGCGGAGATGCAAATCCAGACCTACCAGATTCAGTATAAGCTGGATAATTTCGCCATTGTGAGACCGTGCAATGTCTATGGGCCAGGCGATAACTTCGACCCGGCTAACGCCATGGTCATTCCCACGTTAATACACCGCATCTACCGCAAGGAAGACCCCGTAGTTGTCTGGGGTGATGGCTCTGCCATCAGGGATTTTGCTTTCAACCGTGATGTCGCCGAGGGGGTTATTTTAGCCCTGCACTATGGCACCGGCTCCCGTTTCGTTAACCTGGGCAGCGGTAAAGGGTATTCCATCAAAGAGCTGGTTGAAACGCTGCACAGCTTTATCGATTTCAACTACAAATTTGATACGAGCAAGTCGTCGGGATTTCCACGGAGGGTGATGGACATATCGCTGGCGCGGAAACTGATACATTATAACCCGACCACGTCTTTAAGGGACGGACTTAAAGAGACCTGGGACTGGTTTCTCCGGAATCAGGACGAATATCTGAAAAGGTTGAACTATTTTAAAGAGGGGTGAGTTGTTTGGATGTAAAAAAGACCAAGCTTAATGGCGTGCTGCTGATAAAGCCGCCAACTATCTTCGAGGATTTCCGGGGGTCGTACATGGAAACCTATAACGAGAAGCTGTACACGGAGGCGGGGATAGGCATAAAATTCGTCCAGGATGATATTTCCACGTCCTCGAAGAATGTGCTCCGCGGCATTCACGGTGACGCGATAACATGGAAGCTGGTCTCCTGTCTTTACGGGGAATTCTACCTGGTGGTGGTAAACTGGGATGAAGGCTCTCCCCAGTACGGACGGTGGGAATCCTTTATCCTTTCCGACCGGAATCGGCTGCAGGTATTGATACCTCCTAAGTTCGGTAACGGGAACCTTACTTTGAGCGATACGGCCATTTTTCACTATAAACAGAACACCTATTATGACCGTGCCCGCCAGTTCACCATTGCGTGGAACAACCCCGAGCTTAAAATCCGGTGGCCTATTGATAATCCCATTTTATCTATAAGGGATAGCGGACAGGGGGATAAGTAAACGGCGCTAATCCGGGAAGAACAAAAAGGAGGAAGGGGCACCAGTGATAATCAGTAGAACACCGCTACGTATATCGTTTTTCGGCGGCAGCACGGATTACCCGGCATTTTATCAAGAACACGGCGGGGCCGTCCTCAATACCGCCATAAACAAGTACAGCTATGTTATCTGCCGACGCCTGCCGCCGTTTTTCGACTATAATTACCGCATACGCTACACCCTGAGGGAGGAGACAAAGACCATCGCCGAAATTAAACACCCCTCGGTACGCGAGTGCCTGAATTTTATCAACCTCAACTTCGGGATTGAGATACAACATAACGCTGATTTGCCGGCGATGTCGGGGTTAGGTTCGAGCTCTGCTTTTACCGTGGGCCTACTTAATGCCCTCTACGCTTTGAAAGGTGAACTGATAACCAAGAGACGGCTGGCTCTGGATGCGATACATATAGAGCAGGATATTATCAAAGAGAACGTGGGTGCTCAAGACCAGACCGCCGCTGCTTTTGGCGGATTCAACCGGATTGAGTTCGGCGGAACACGTAAGATATGGGTCTCCCCAATAACCCTGGAACAAAGCAAGGTAGATATTCTTCAGAGTCATCTCATGCTGTTCTTCACAGGTTTTCCCCGCAACGCCTCGGAAATTGCTGGAGAACAGATAAAAAGAGTGCCGGAGAAAATCAGCGAGTTAGAAAAAATGATGGCTATGGTTGAAGAAGCCGTAAAAATCCTTAACGGCCCGGAAAGCGGCTATCCAGATTTCGGCCGGCTTTTACATGAAAGCTGGATGCTCAAACGTAGCCTGACGCCGCGTATTACATCCATGGCCATCGATGATATTTATGAAGCTGCATTAGAAGCGGGCGCATTGGGCGGGAAATTGCTCGGCGCCGGCGGCGGGGGTTTTATCCTTATCTTCGCTTTACCGGAAATGCGGCAGAGAATTAAAGAAAAATTGAGTAAACTCTTGTACGTACCCTTTAAATTCCATGACCTGGGCAGCCAGATAGTCTATTACGCTCCCGAAGAAAATTTTTAAATTCGAGGGTGATAAAATGACAAAAACAATGAAAGCATCGGTCGTCCGCGAGCTTGAGGAGAGTATCGAAGTCAAAAAAACGGTGGCGCGGGACCTGTCCGATATTATCGTTACTGCCGCCCGGACCATCATAGATGCCTATCAAGCAGGTAAAAAAGTCCTTCTGGTTGGCAACGGCGGTAGCGCCGCCGATGCCCAGCATATTGCCGCCGAGCTTGTCGGGCGTTTCCTGAAAGAAAGGAAAGCCCTGCCGGCGGTTGCTTTGACCACGGATACCTCTATCCTGACCGCCATAGCTAACGACTGCGGCTACGAAACCGTTTTCAGCCGCCAGATTGAGGCGCTGGCGGAAAAAGGTGACGTCCTGCTGGCTATCACCACCAGCGGGACTTCACCAAACATACTGAAAGCGGTTGAGACGGCGCACGCAAAGGGTGTTACGGTGATAGGGCTCACCGGGGGAACCGGCGGTAAATTAAAGGATATGGCAGATTTGTCAATCATAGTCCCGTCAGATAATACGCAGAGAATCCAGGAAGCACATATCACCATTGGTCATATTGTTTGCTATCTGGTTGAACAGGGACTGCTCAGTGAATAGGGCGGTATTTCTCGATAGGGACGGCGTTATCACGCAAGAACCTCCCCACTATGCGCACAAACTCAACCAGCTTAAGTTAATATCAAAAGCCGCAGACGCCATTCGATTACTTAATGAGGGTGGATTTTTAGTAATCATCGCTTCCAACCAGGCCGGTATCGCCCGCGGTTACTACCAGGAAGAAGATATGACACTGTTTAACCGGGCGATGAAAAACAGGCTGGCGAAGAGTAGAGCCCATATTGATGCTATATATTATTGTCCCCATCATCCAGAGGCGATAATAGAAGCGTACCGTGTGGACTGTGATTGCCGAAAGCCCAAACCAGGGATGTTGAAAAAGGCCGAGAAAGAATTGAATATAGACTTAAATCAGTCTTTTCTGGTCGGGGATAAGTCGAGTGATATAGAAGCTGGTAAGAGGGCCGGATGTACGACTATAATGGTAAGAACGGGTCACGGCGCGGACGAACTTGAAAGCAACCGGATTGAGTGTGATTACGTTGCCGGTGATTTGCATAATGCGGTTGAGCATATTTTATATAAGTCATCACAATTTTAGATGCATGGTAAGCATTAAAGCTGATAGATTGGCCAGAGGATTGAATGTATCATGGCAAATTCAAATGAGCCATTAGTCTCGGTCGTTATTCCCTGCTTGAATCGTGCCTCTTTCCTGGTGCCCACGATTGAGAGTGTGTTACAGCAGGACTACCCGAATATTGAATGCATCGTGATTGACGGGGGCTCCACCGATAATACTATTGAAATATTGCGCGGCTACGGAGACAGCATCAAGTGGGTATCCGAACCCGATAAAGGCCATGCCGATGCCATCAACAAGGGCTGGCTGATGAGCCGGGGCGTGATTCTCGCCTGGTTGAATGCCGATGATGTCTGGATAGTCCCCAACGCCGTGCGGGAGGTAGTGGCTTATCTCCAGGAGCACCCGGAAACAGACGTAGTCTACGGGGACTGCGGCGCTATCGATGCCGAGGGAACAGTAATTGGTATGTCCTATCTGCACGAGTGGAACCTCGCCTACGCGGTGGAATACTGTGACCACTGTATTCCACAACCAGCAGCATTTATACGACGGGGAATACTGGAGAAGGTCGGCTGGCTGGATACCGACTTCTACCAGAAAAAAGACCATGAACTCTGGCTGCGGATTGGGCTGTTGGGGAAGATACAGCACTTTCCTTATTTAGTGGCCCACGCCCGGAGAATAAAAGGCTTGAGCTTCGAGGGGGAAAGCGCCGCCGCCGCGTGTATCCAGCTCACCAGGAAATTTTTCTCATTACCCGGTGTCCCCGAGAAACTACAAAAAAAGAAGAAACGGTCATTGAGCAACTCTTATTTAAGAGGCACGAACTACGCCCTTGCCGGTGGCAGCCGCGGGGGACTTATCCTGGCCTATACCTTCAGGGCTATAATTACCGACCCCTCGAACATGTTCAAGGCGCTGTGGCACCTGCTCACCATATTCTCTCCGGTAATTACCTCCAGGGTCAGCCGCCTTCGCTGGGCTATCAGGCAGTTCAGGCATCTTTGGGGAGTTGCCTGGAGGGTGAAAGGGGTGTTCCGATTGCTGGAGCAGCCGCGTCTGCCCAATCTTGCCGGTGACCGCGATATCGAGTGGTCATGGGTAGCGGCGCGTATACCCCGGGGGCCGGGAGAAGCGTTAGACTTCGGGCCCGGGGGCAGCTCTCTGGGGCTTATCGCCGCCGAGCGCGGCTTCAAGGTAACCGCCGTCGACCTTCTGCCACTGACGAAATATTACGTTCATCCGGCGATTCATTTCATTCACGGCGATATCCTGAAAATACCCTTACCAAAAAACCGCTTCGACCTGGTAATTAACTGCTCTACCGTGGAGCATGTCGGTCTGGAAGGGCGATATGGCGTGACCGAAAGCAGACCCGACGGCGACCTGGAGGCGATGGCCCGCCTCAGGGAACTGATGAAGTCTGACGGCATGATGCTCCTCGTTGTCCCCGTAGGACAGGATGACGTTTTTCCTCCCTTAACCCGCGTCTACGGAACCCACAGATTGCCGCGCTTGCTCGAAGGCTATACAGTAGAGCAAGAGGCTTTCTGGATTAAGGATAAACAGAACCGATGGGTATCAGCAGAACGAGAGACGGCTCTAAATTTTAAAGCATCAGCGGGCTCGCAGAGCGCGCTTAAAAATATCTATGCACTCGGGGGTTTTATCCTGCGGCCCGCGGGGCAGGAGAAATAATGGCAGGTAAAGCGGGGACGTTTTCTTTTAACTGGCTTAAACGTAAGCTGGGTGCGTGTTGCCAATCAGCTGCCTTACACCTTAAAGGAGCGCCCGGATTGGAAGCTGAAACGCGAAATACCCTCCTGAAAAATCTGGTGCTGGCTCAATATCCCCGAATCGGGGAAGAAAACACCCCGGATTTCGAGAGGGTCAATCTTATCCGACAGTGGGCAGCCAGAACAACCAGCTGGAGCAACCGTGAGGGGCTGCTTGACCGCCCCGGCACGACTAATTCGTATACGGGAGGGTTTAATTTTTATTCTCAAGATGCGCCGACTATTTACGCAGCTTTCATGGCCGACCGGGGAGGTGTCTGGTGCCAGGGAGCGGCCTATGCCTTATCAAAACTGTACACATTATTCGGCTACAAAGCCTTCCGGGTCGGTATCGGTGTCCCGAATACCGAAGCCAGCCATAACTTTACCCTAGTAGCAATCGAGCACGGAGGAAAGGAAAAGAAAATACTCTCGGTCCAAGATGCGTATTTTGACATCAGCTACACGCATACGGATGGTCGGCCGATGGACTATTTCGAGCTGCTGGAACTCCTGAAAGCACGGCGTGACGGCGATATCACCGTGGCCGACTCGTCACCACCACTACAACGAAAACTTTTATATTTTGAGAACGAGCTTGTCAGAAAAGTTGACGGCCTCTACTCCCTGGCGGATTTCCAGGAGCAATTCCGTACCGAACTGAATTCATTCTATGAGGAGGGAGGATTCCCACTAAACATACTGTATCTTCACCTTTCAGTCCTATCAGCTTTTGACTTGCCCAAAGCGGAAAGAAATGAATTCATCTCAAAACTCTCGGCAGAGCATGTCTGGAAAGGATGAGCAATAGCCGGTTGGCCTATGTTAACCATATTCACTATCCCCAAGTCGTTTGAGGGGCATATCGGGACAATTCAAACAAATGCCATCCAGAGCTGGCTTTTACTTCGTCCCAAAGCGGAAGTAATACTGTTTGGCAACGAGGCAGGTACTGCCGAGGTAGCGTCCAAGTTCAGTATACGGCATATGCCCGATATAGCGTGTAATGAGTATGGTACTCCGCTGGTCAACTCATTATTCGACAGCGCTCAAAGTACCGGTAGCTCCGAGCTTATGAGTTATGTCAATGCCGATATCATCCTGATGAGCGATTTCCTGCCGGCTTTAAGTTTGGTCCAAAAAAGGCTTTTCTTAATCATTGGACAGCGATGGGATGTTGACTTGAAAGAACCTCTGGATTTCAATAGCTCTGATTGGGAGACACATCTGCGAGAAGATGTACGGACAAATGGTAAACTCCATGGCCCCTCGGGTCTTGATTATTTCGTTTTTCCTCGTGGCCTGTACAGCGATATCCCTCCGTTTGCCATCGGGCGAACCGCTTGGGACAACTGGCTGGTCTATCGGGCGCGTTCCTCAGGTGCCGCCGTCATTGATGCCACCAGTGTTATTACGGCTGTCCATCAGAACCATGATTACTCACATCATCCTAAGGGAGCGACGGGCGTCTGGAAAGGCCCTGAGGCAGAGCTTAACCGTAAGCTTATAGGCGGGACCGAACGCACGTTTCGTATTAATCATGCTACCCTCATTCTCAATAAAAAAGGCGTAAAACGCGCATTGTCAATTGAGCATCTTTGCTATCGCCTGATTGCTATACCCGCATTACTTCCATACTTGCGTTTTCTCAGTTTGCCGATGAGCTTACCTCTGAGAGCCTTATTAGTATGGAAGAAGTTAGTGAAATTCATATTCCACAGGTAGTATACCTAGCAAAGATTCAGGTTGTGACCAGAAGAGCCAGAAACCGTTTTTCTAAACGGCGGGCTAGAATCTCATAACTCCTGTTGTTTATTACCCACTCTCTTCCTCTTCGCCCCATTTCAGCAGCTTGTTCTGGATTATCTAATATCTCAATAATAGCCCCGGCGAATGCTTCTGGGGTGAAAGGCACCAAAATTCCTCCGCCGCTTTGCTCTAAGACTTCTTTATGCTCAGGTATCTCCTCATTTGCCACTACCG
>Ga0315547_1002229_pt1 | contig 13913 bp, 15 predicted proteins | sample SalMarSW160240MG_2_FD_202542 | JGI IMG/M metagenome (GOLD analysis project Ga0315547, IMG submission 202542) | Salt marsh sediment microbial communities from the Plum Island Ecosystem LTER, Massachusetts, United States - Salt Marsh Sediment SW1601-240 ... | reverse complement strand
CTCTTCCAGTCGAAAATATTGCTATAAGAACAAGATTTTCGACTGTCATCGTAATAAAATCGTACTGCGAGAGTGTACTCGGAAGCTCAAAGTGGTGTCAATTGTCGGTTGTTGAAGCCAAACAGCGCGAGGGCAGTTGTATCGACCAAAGCCGTAACCTATTTACAAAAATATACAAAATTGTATAATATCATTAATGAAATTTGACACACTTCTCTCTATGTTTGGAGACTTGCCGCTCTTTGATGTGAGCATGGTCGTGCAGTTGAGTGGTGAGCGGCGGCAGACTGTTCTGATGCAGCTTCATCGCTGGTCAGGCTTGAGAAAACTCACCCGTCTGCGCAGAGGAGTTTACTGTTTTTCTAATCCCTATCGCAGGATTGCCCCGAACCCCTTAGTCGTGGCCAACGAGCTGTACAAACCATCGTACCTGACAGGCATCTGGGCACTCAGCTACTACGGCCTGATACCGGAAAAAGCCGTGATCTTCACCAGTGCCGTGACACGGGTTCCACGAAGTTTTGACAATTCCCTCGGAACATTTCAGTATTTTCACCTGAAGAGAGAGTACTTTTTCGGCTTCTCCTCCCGTGCAATCGGAGCTGAGGAGATTTGGTTGGCCGAACCGGAAAAGGCCCTGATCGATTTCTGGTATCTTAATGCCGGACGGTGGACTGTAGAGCGGATGGCTGAGATGCGCTTTCAGGGCTTCGATCAAGTCGACCAGGAACGTCTCAGGAGTTACGCCTCGACCTTCAGCGCTCCGCGGTTAGAGATCGCCGTAAGGAACTGGACTCAGCTTTCGAAGAATGAAACCGAGGGAGTGCAACTACTGTGAGGGAGAAAGCCCTTTCACTACTCGAAGGTATCGATGATCCTGTACTGAAGTTAAATTTCCTGCGGGAATACTTACAGGTTTTTTCCCTTCGTTCTTTGCAAGAAAGCGAAGCCTTTGCCAATCTCTCCTTTGTCGGAGGAACGGCTCTCCGTTTTCTTTTTGGTCTTCCGAGGTTTTCCGAGGATATTGGTTTTTCGTTGGAGCACGCCGAAGGCTATGCATTGCGTCCCTGGTCGGCAAAGCTGCGCCGAGATCTAGAGTATGCGGGATTCCAGAGTTCGCTGTCTCTGCGTGAACAGGGTACGGTTCACGTGGTCTGGATTCGAACGGCTGCTCTCTTGCGGGATGCCGGTCTGGCGGCGATGCCGGAGCAGAAGCTCGCGATTAAGGTGGAGATAGACACCCGACCACCGGGGGGGGCGATCTGCCATAAACGACTGGTCATCCGACACTTGGCATTTGTCGTGCAGTACCATGATCTCCCCTCCCTGATGGCTGGAAAGATACACGCCCTCGTTACAAGAAAATACACAAAGGGGCGGGATTGGTTCGATTTGCTCTGGTACCGAGGTCGCCGACCTCCCGTAGAGCCGAATCTTGAGCTCCTGCAAAATGCTTTCCTGCAAACAGAGGGTGAGGCCGCGCGGGACGCCGCGGATTGGGCCAACTGGGTCGCTGAAAGAGCCAGGATTACGGATTTTGAAGCGGTGGCGAAGGACATTCAACCTTTTTTGGAGCGCCAGGAGGATGCTTTCCTGATGGAACGTGAAAACATTCTGTCCGTGCTGCCGAAAGATACAACGTAGGAGCCTTCGAATGCAGAAACTAATCGTGGCCTATGGGGAGATCCTCTGGGATCTAATGCCCACGGGTTCCGTGCTGGGCGGTGCACCCTTCAACTTCATATACCGGGTCAACTCCTTGGGACACCGAGGGTTGATGGTCAGCCGTCTTGGAAACGACGAACTGGGCGATAGAGCTCTCGAGATTGTCGAAGGACTGGGGCTGGAAACAGGGTACCTCCAACGGGATGATGACTATCCGACCGGAACCGTAGAAGTCTCCTTCGACGAGCAGAAGAATCCCGATTACCGCATCATTCCCAATGTGGCCTACGACTTCATAGAACCAAGGGAAGACCTGGGTACACTCGTCGGCAAAGCCGATTGCCTGTGTTTCGGCACCCTGATCCAGCGGCAGGAAGTTTCCCGAAACACCCTCTACGAGCTTCTCGGCGGCTTTTCCGGCAGATTTGTGCTTTTGGACATAAACCTCCGCAGGGACTGTTACACCCGGGAGAGTATTCTGGAGTCTATCGCTCACGCGGATATTCTCAAGCTGAACGATGGGGAGGCGGATCTGCTGGCTGAGATCTACGGCATGGAGCGCAGTGGAGGTAGCATCGATCTGAGCAGATTTACCGAGACCCTGCTGGTGCGATCGAATCTGAAGTTTATCGTGGTGACCCTGGGCGAGAGGGGAGCCTTCGCCGTGTCTCGAAAGGGCGAGAAAGCTTATCACCCCGCCTTCTCTATCAGGCTTCGGGACTCGGTGGGTTCGGGGGATGCCTTCACCGCCGGTTTTGTCGACGCTCTGTTGAACGATCGGAGCTTGCCCCTGGCCTGCCGTTACGGCAACGCCCTGGGAGCCGTGGTTGCTGCTCAAGAAGGGGCCACTCAACCTCTGGATCGATCGCAGGTCGATGCTTTTCTCGAGATCGCGGAGCTCGGGCCGATTGAGAAGGGTTTAAAGGAATATCTGGTTTCCTAGATTTGACGGAGTTAACGGAGGATCCGAATCGGTTGTGTCACCAAATCCATGAAGGTGTTGAGGAAACGGAGTGCATAGGCTCCGTCGCAGACCCGATGATCAAAGACCAAGGAGAGAGGCAGGATCGTTCCAACAGCCAGTTCTCCTCCCGCAAGGCCAGAATGGATCCAACGGCATTGGCTTCCTGACCCTTGTTGGGGGGATAGGTGGGCATTCTTCCCTGACGGTTCAGGCTCACCGCCCATTCGGCGGCCTGGCGGGCCAAGACCATGAGACGGTAGGCGTCCAGGATTTTCTCATCCGAGAGAAGAGGAACCTTGGAAGCGAGTTCGTTCAGCGTCCCGTCGGGATGAAAATTGATAATGTATAAACAAATGGAAAAAGCGTTTGCTTAGTTTGCTGCAAAAGGCGGCTCATTTGTACGAAAGTACTATTCTTTATGAAGTGTGTACGGCGAGGGGCCAAGACGAAAAGAGAAGAAATACAAGCGGTTCGGTAGGGATGCCGTGAATCCGTTTCTGCGCCCCGGTTCGGGTTGCAATCCGGCTGTTTTTGTACTTCGATACTTGTTTCAAGTCCTTCGAGCGGATTTGCCCGGTCCATTTTATCTCCAGCGGCCAAAAACGACCTTTTGATATACAGGCGATATCGACCTCCCCTTCGGCCTTGATGTAATAGGTCGGGTAAAAACGGGCGTAATGAGAGACTGCACAGGCTTCCACCAGTCGCCCGGTGGATGCCGGGTCAGCCAGAAAGGCGCGCACCAGCTCTTGAAAAGGATCGCCGGTCGGCTGTAGCCAACTTCGAAGGGAGTGAAAGATGAACGGATCATTAAACAGAACTTTGCGGGCTTTTTTGGGAGCGCCTGACAGGCGATCTTCCTGCAGAGCGGGCTGAACGAAAAGAACATCCATCCCGCTGAGAAGCCCGATATAGTCAGCGACGGTAGCCGGATGGTCGATCGAAAGATCTTTGGCCAGGCTGTTCCAGGAAATCTGGGTCCCGTATCGCTTAATGATTCCGTCGCAAATCTCCATAAGGAACCTCTCCTGTTTCCCATGTTTAAGAACATCTCCCCGAATCCAGTCGGTATAGGTGTTGAAAGTGGAGAGATGTATTCGCCGGTCAGATAGGTGATTGTATTGGGATCCACACCGGAGGCAAGTGAATGAGCCATCCACTGTTTCAAAACGGTGGTCTTTCCGATCTGCCGACCTCCCGTAATGAGTATAGATGCCTGGTTGCTCTTTCGGTAGTCGGGTGAGGAGGGGAAAGCGGGGATCTATCATGGTAGTTGAATTTATTCAATGCCTATTGAATAAAGCAATGGAACCGGGGGATTTTGTCGGACTCAGGTTCTCTCCAAAAACCTGTGTACGAACCTTTCCTGATCACGCGTCTCAAGGGCGGAGCGAATGCTCCGGACTGTGCTGATCGCTTTCTTCGGGGATAGACGCAAATACTTGCCAACGGTACAGCAGAGCACCAGCCCGGTACGTCCAATCCCCGCGTAGCAGTGTACGCAGACCGGCTGCCCTTGATCCATATGTCCGATGATCGTAGTGATCAGCCTGTCGAAGGATTCTATGCTTACCGGGATTCCGAATTCGGTTATCGGATAGAAGTGCCTGATCAGCCCTGCGGTCCGGCAGGAAGGGCCAAGATTGGAGGCGCTGTCTGTCAGGGACACCAGGCAGCGGATTCCCTGGGAGTGCAGATCGACGAGATCTTGCTCAAGCGCCCGATCTCCTCCATAGTCCCCACCACCGGGGAGGGCGGCGCCGGCAAGTTTATCGAGAATAACCCAGGAGAAATTAGCGGTCATGGGCACGCTTCTCTGCTCGACAGGGTGGGCTGGTCGTGAAAGAACAACGGTTTCACTCCTTTTTCGCTGCGGTTCTATAGAAGAGGAAGGAGTTCTTGAACCCCCGGCCCTGTGATAACAGGGTGTAGGTTAGCAGAACGAAAACCAGGTAGACCGCTAGAATCCCGCAGGTCAGCCAGTACCAGAACGGCTGCCCCCGCGAAATCCCGTAGGCGGGGAAATTGATCATCAGTATCAGAGGAATGGCCAGGACGAAGGTAATTCCCGAGGCATACATGTAGTCCGCCGCAACCGGGGTTTCGAAATCCGGATCCAACACCCGCAGCAGGGCGAGACCGGTGGTCATCGTACCGGTACAGGCACCGTAGATCATGATGGCCCGGTAGAAATGATGGTCCTCGAACATCCGTGAGGTAAGAGCTAAAACGCCGAACAGAGCCACAAGACCGCCGCAGCACCCCATGACCAGGATGGGCAGCCAGTACTTGGAGACCACGACCAGGGAGATGGCGGCGATCGCGGCGGCGACCATGATATCCACGGAAGCGCCGCAGATTCTGGTCAATGTGCCATTGTCAATGGTGTGATCCACCTTGATGAAGGCCAGAAGCGGTTTTATGGCCAAAGTCACCATGGCGGCGAACACGAAGGAGATGCCCCACAGGTTGACAGCCAGATCCGTTCCCATTGGCCCGGCAAATCCGAGTAGAAAGGTCAGACCCTTGAGCAGAAGATAGGAGAGCAGATAGATCGCAAGCACTACACCGAGGTTGTAAGACATGGAGTCGATGGCTTCAGTTTCTGTTGTTAGAGACGATCCAACGGGTGTCTTTGTACCGCGCTTGTAGACACCGATCCGCGCGCCCCTACTAAAGAAACGTTCGACCTGTTCGGTCTCCATCCAGCCGCGGCGAATACCGTAGTTGATCAGAAACACCCCTCCGAAGCAGGCCCACAGATAACCGAATGCGGCGAAGGTAAGCCCGACACTGCCGCCGCCGCTGAAACCGAAACTCTCCCAGCCCGTGCCTATTGCGAAGGACTGGCCCGGGCCCAGACCAAATCCTAGTGGAATAAAAAAACCGAAACTGGGGAAGAGAGTGGGCAAGACAGTGGCAATGAACAGAAAAGTGAGCCCAAACCCTACGATCGCCTGGAGCGTGTACTGGGAAATAATCGCTACGGCCGTCGAGAAGATGCGCTTTCCGGCGCCTCTGCTCGGTGCTTTCCTTAAAGTCATGGAAATGAAGGAGATGGCGAGAAGATGGTACACCAGATTCTCCAATCCCGATGTCGGCAGTCCCATCCGGGGAGCGAGGAAGTTGTATACCGGTAGCAGGATGAATCCGGCGGTCAGGGAATTCGGAATCAGAAACCGTTGGAAGAACCGCACCTTCGCGCGAATGAGAGTTGCCAGCAGCAGGGCGGCGGATATCAAACCCAGATCGACGAAGATCTGCCAGGAGAAATTCATGGGGTGCCTCCGTTGAAGCGCCCAGTGTAGCAGGGATTGAGGGAGTTGTCGATTCCGCAGCTCAGGGAAGGATATGAGTGCCGGTTTTTCCCTCTACCGCCTCCAAAGCCTTGTCGAGGGAGGTGATGATTGTCTCGTTCCCGCTCCATTTGACGAAGCGGATCGCCGCTTCGATCTTCGGGCCCATGGAGCCGGCCAGGAAGTGTCCCGCCTTGAGATAAGCTTCGCTCTCTTCCACAGTGAGCCGATCCAGGGCTTTCTGTTCGGGCTTGTTGAAGTTCAGGTACACCTTCTCCACGTCCGTGAGGATGAGGAACTTGTCCGCCTTCACCACCTGGGCCAGCTTGAATCCGGCCCTGTCTTTGTCAATCACCGCCTCCACCCCGCTGTAGCTGCCGTCGCCGTTTTTCTTGACCGGTATCCCTCCGCCTCCGGAGGCGATCACGACTACTCCACCGTTGAGCAGGTCATTGATCGATTCCTTCTCCACGATATCGACAGGTTCGGGGGAGGGTACCACCCGACGCCAGCCCTTCTCGATGCCGGGCTTCACCTCTTTCACTACATAACCCTTGGTTTTGGCCAGATGGAGAGCCTCCTCTTTTGTATAAAACGGTCCTACAGGTTTGCTGGGGTCCTGAAAGTCCGGATCCCGATCGCTTACCTCCACCTGTGTCACAACGGTGCAGATCGGGTTTTCGATGCCCTCCTGCTTGAGATGAAAGCTTAGACGGTTTTGCATCATCCATCCGATCTGGCCTTGAGTCATAGCTCCGCAGACGGCAAGGGTTTGAGCCGGCACCAGGGCATCGCTCTCCTCCTGCTGGATCAACAGGGCCCCGGCCTGGGGGCCGTTACCGTGGGTAACCACCAGCCGATAACCGGCCTTGGTAATCTTGGCGATCTGCTTTGCAGTAACGTCCACGTTGTGAAACTGCTCCTCCGTAGTGCCCCGCTGATCCGCCTGTTTGATCGCATTTCCGCCCAGGGCGATAACCAACACTTCTTTGCTCATCTAAACTCCATCTATTCGAATTAAGTGATATCAGAATCTGTGATCCGCCTGATAGTGTAAAATGTGATTCGAACCGTGGCAAGGTAAATGTGATCGGCTGATTTCAAATAGTGAGAACACCGCGGCTATGCGTTCTTCCCGGTCAACTCGCCGTAGCGGAAGCAGCTGACCAGGTGGTCGTTGACAACCCCTACGGCCTGCAGGTGAGCGTAGATGATCGTGGAACCGACAAAGCGGAATCCCCTCTTTTTTAAGTCCTTGCTGATTGTGTCGGAAAGGTCTGTTTTGGCCGGGATTTCCGAGAGGGTTTTCCATTTATTGACTAGAGGCTTGCCCTCCACAAACCCCCAGAGGTAGTTGTCGAAACTGCCGAACTCCTCCTGCACCTCAAGAAACCTCTTGGCGTTGTTGATCGACGACTCTATTTTCAGTCGGTTGCGAACGATTCCAGCATCTTTGAGAAGGCGCTCTCTGTCTCGCGGGCCGAAGCGGACTACAACTCTTGGATCAAAGCCTCGATAGGCCTTCCGATAGTTCTCTCTCTTCTTGAGGATCGTAGACCAGCTCAGGCCGGCCTGGGCGGATTCCAGTACGAGAAACTCGAAATGCCGCTGGTCGTCGTGGACAGGCACGCCCCACTCCTCGTCGTGGTAGCGCCGGTACAGATCCGTTCCCACACACCAGGGACACCGGGTCAGTCCTTGTTTACTCATCTGTTGTACTCTCCCCTTTATGCAGTTGCCGAAGCGATAAACCAATCGATCAGTCTTCGGGCAATGCTCACCTTGTCGGGAATACGGGGCAGCCAATCCGCCGTGTACCAGGCGGCGTCCACGATTTCCGCCGGATCGATGCGGATATCCCCCCCTGCGTGCTCGGCGGTAAAGGCGACCATCAGGGAATTGGGAAAGGGCCAGCTCTGACTGCCGAAATAACGGAGGTTTTCGACGGTGATACCCACCTCCTCCCCTATCTCCCGGTGAACACACTGTTCCAGAGATTCCCCCGGCTCTACGAATCCGGCGATGACGCTGTACATGGCGTATGGGAAGCGCTGGGCTCGAGCCAGAAGGATCTTGTCGTCCCGGGTGATCGCCACGATAACCGCCGGACTGATGCGCGGATAGCTGATCAGTCCGCACTGGGGACAGCTCTTGGCTCGCTCCCCATTTTTGTCCTTGGTCGGAGAGCCGCAGCGGCCGCAGAACCGATGATTTCTGTCCCAATCCATGATTTGAAAAGCCCGGCCGGCAAGCCAAAACAACTCTTCGGGCAGGCCGCCCCAAAGTTGCCGCAGCTGTTCGAAGCTCATCCCCTCCGGTGGATGGGTGCCCTCTGAGTCCAGCTCTGCGGAATAGCAGCTATGCCCGTCGAGCGTTCCCAGATATTGCGTGCGTACCGGATGTATGTCGAGGCTGTGTAGTTCGTCGCAGAGGGGCACAGAGGCGCTCTGGTCCTTCAATCGAACGAGAAGCCTGTTCTCCTTAAAGACAAACCAGTACGCATTGCCCTCCTGGGTCTCCGGGGGCTGTACCGCCGGTTCGAAGCTCATACGGACAAAACCTTTCAAGTGTGTACAGATTTCATCGACTCTGATCAATCGAGCAAACTCACCGATTGCCTGTTCGAGTATAGACCGTTATTCGGACTGCTTTTCCTTCAAACCGGAGCGCATGTGCTCCGCCTCCGCCCCGTGCAGTACAGCCACGACTTCGGCGGCGATCGAAACCGCGATTTCCGCCGGGGTATCCCCGCCGATCTTCAAACCCACCGGGGCGTAGAGGTACTCCGGCGCCTCCATACCCTCAGCGGCCAGTTTTCCCAAAGTGGTACGGATCTTCGATCGTGAACCGATCAATCCGATATAGCGATACTCCGTTTTGGCCTGCAGAACCTGTTTTAGAACCTGGAAATCATAGAGGTGACCGTGGGTTGCGATAAAGCAGCAGTCACAACCGTGCAGGACCTCTACGGCCGCACCGATGTCGCTGTACTCACCGATGATGATTTTCCGCCTGGGGTTTTCGCCAAGTATATCTCTAACCTCGGCTCTGGAGTCGAACAGGGTGATCCGAAAACCCAGGGATTCGAGAATCGGGGTCAGAGCCCTGCCGATATGCCCCCCCCCGAACAGCATGAAACCGCGCTGCCCCTGCATGTACTCGTAGAGCAGGGTGACCTGACCGCCGCATTTCATTCCGATCTTCTCAAGATTATAGGTTTCCAATCGATTTTCTCGGACTGACAGAACTTCTTTGGCGTCCTGAACTGCCCGATGTTCGATCGCCCCTCCTCCAACCGTTCCGAACAACTGGTTCTGATCGGTCAGGATCATTTTAAATCCTTCCTTGCCGGGGGTTCCCCTGCCCGCCTTTACGATGGTGACCAGGGTTAGGTTTGTCCCCCCTTCGAGCAGCTCGCTGCATTGTCTCAGGATTTCCATATCGGTACTGTAAATCCTGCCTGGCAAAAGCACAAGGGGAGAAGAGGCAGATTGGTTTCTAGAAACCGAATTGAGTACATTAACAGTTGAGCTAGGAGCTTGAGAATGAACCAAGACATTCATTGGGTTTTGAGTATCGATAGGGAGAACCTTTCCTCCGGGAACGGAGGTTCTCGAAATCTGGATCAGGACAGCGACCGGGAGCTTCTCGACGCCTATTCCCGGGCTGTTACCAATGTTGTGGAAAACGTAGGCCCCTCTGTCGTGGCGATCAATATCAAGCAGAGGCGAGCGGCCAGTCGTCCCGGTGGAGAGGGGTCCGGGTCCGGGGTTATCATCACCCCCGACGGATTCGTTCTGACCAACAACCACGTTGTCGAGCATAGCGACAGCCTCGAGGTGTCGCTGACCGATGGACGCACTTTCCCGGCACAGATAATCGGTACCGATCCGGCAACGGATCTGGCGGTCATCCGTATCTCCGACGGCAGTCTGCCAACTTCCGAGTTGGGAGACTCGGATCTGCTGAAGGTGGGCCAGCTGGTGATCGCAATCGGCAATCCCTTGGGCTTTCAGAGCACCGTGTCTGCGGGCGTGGTTTCTGCTGTCGGACGCAGTCTGCGCAGCCAGGCTGGTAGATTGATCGACGGTGTGATCCAGACCGATGTTGCTTTGAATCCCGGGAACTCAGGAGGCCCCCTGGTAGACAGCCGCGGCCGGGTGATTGGCATCAACACGGCCATGATTTACATGGCCCAGGGTATCAGTTTTGCCATCCCGATCAATACAGCCCGCTGGGTGGTCACAGAACTGGTGGTGCACGGAAAGGTGCGGAGAGCCTACCTGGGTGTCGGAGCACAGACCCGTCCGGTGAACAGACGAATCCAGCATAATCTGGCTCTTAATACGCCTACCGTGGTGGAGGTGGTCACTGTTGAAAAGAACGGCCCCGCTGAACACTCCGGGTTGGAGCGGGGTGACTGCATATTCGCTCTGAATGAAATTCAGGTGGCTACTGTGGATGACCTTCACAGACTACTGAGCAAATGGCCTCCGGGCACACCTCTAGAGGTGAAGCTGCTGCGCAGTGGAAGAGTAGATATTTTTCGGCTTACACCGCGAGAGGGTTGAGTCAGTCCCAGAGAGGAACGGACTCTACGCTTTTCACCTCCGGAATCGAATCCTTCAGTCGGCGCTCGATTCCCTGCTTGAGAGTCAGTTGAGCCATCGGACAGCCGCTGCAGGCGCCCTTCAGTCTTACCTTAACGATGCCGTCCTCTGTAACTTCGACGAGCTCAACGTCGCCGCCGTCGGCCTGCAAGGCCGGGCGTATATCCTGCAAAGCCACTTCGACTTTTTCGCGCATGATCTACCTCCATGTTGACGAAGCTTATCGAGCTGCTTTTGTACAGCTCATCTTCGCCAGTTTTTTTCCTGTTTCAGTGCGGAAAGCCCCATTCGAGAACTCTCCTGCCTCCAGCAGCGCCAACAGTACAGCATCGTGCACTAGGTTGGACTCAACGTTGTCGGAAGGTCCGTTTTCAATGATCCGACAGATTTTCTCAATTTCTTCGGGCATCAAACCGGAGCGAAGAAGTATATCCTTCGCGGTCTGGAGACCTTCGGGTTCGCTATCGCTGCCGATATTGTGTAATATGCTGGCAGGAATGACAATATGCCAATCCGCTTTTTCACCCTTCAGAATCTCCTCGCTCCAGGAGAGGACCTGTTCAGCGAATTTGATCTGAGACGCGTTTTCGCCCCAATATCCCTGGATCCCTTCCACTAGTTTGCGCCGCAGTCCGACGGCCCGGTTTTTCATGTAGCGGTCGTACGCTTCTTCACCCACACAATCCTGACCGTATTTGCACCACTCCAAACAGCTCATGTATCCATCGCGAAATACCGCCCGGCCGCAGTTTGAGCACACACCGCGGATCTCGTCGGTCCAGATCTCCACCTCCTCCCCGCAGGAAGGACAGTCAAACATCTCCGGCTGGGGTTGCCTTAATATTTTTGCACCTGGACAGAATTGATGGTCCATGACCTAAATATAGCCAATTCGGTCAGATAATTCATTGACCTGGGTCAACCGACCCGGGTGTTTTTGTTTCGGGACGATCCGGCCTCTTTGGGTGGAGACGCCTTGGAGTCGGGGACCTGCTTTATCCGAGGGCAGCGATCGAAAAGCTCGGCCAGCTCACGGAGTCTGCCGATGATTTCCAGGGTGAGCATTCCTCGAGTGAATCGCCACTGCCAGTTTCCCGCTGCCTGACTGGGCATGTTCATCCGTGCTTCGCTGCCTAGTTTCATCGCATCTTGTAGCGGGATCACCGCCGTGTTTGCTACCGAGGCGAAGGCCAGGCGAATCAGGTCCCAGGTGATATCCTGCCCGTCTCGTCCCAGGTAGCGGCGGATCCGGTCCTGAGCCTCCCCGCCTTCGTTCTTGTACCAGCCGGTGGTCGTGTCGTTGTCATGCGTTCCCGTATACACGACACAGTTCCGCAGGTAGTTGTGAGGAAGATACTCATTGTCACTCTGACCGTCGAAGGCAAATTGAAGGACCTTCATCCCCGGAAAGCCGAAGCGGTCGCGGAGCTTCTCCACAGGCGGGGTGATGACTCCAAGGTCTTCGGCAATCAGCGGCAGGTCTCTCAGCTCCCGTTTGAGGACTTGAAAGAAATCGGCACCGGGGGCTTTGACCCAGCGGCCCTTCTCCGCAGTCTGTTCCCCCGCCGGTACTTCCCAATACCCTACAAAACCGCGAAAGTGGTCGAGTCGCAAGATGTCCACGAGGCGTAGGTTGGTGCGAATCCTCTCGATCCACCACTTGTACCCCGTCTCTTTATGGCGTTTCCAGTTGTACAAGGGATTGCCCCAGAGCTGCCCGGTTTCGCTGAAGTAGTCGGGTGGTACGCCGGCTACAACGGTGGGCAATCTTTTCCGATCGAGTTGGAACAGCTCCTGGTGGGACCAGGCGTCAGCGCTGTCGTAGGCCACGAAGATAGGCAGGTCCCCGATGATGCGGATTCCCCGATCGGCGGCATAGCTCTTCAATTTTCTCCACTGGCGGAAGAACAAAAACTGCTGGAATTTCTGTTGTTCAATTTCTTCAGCCAGGGTGTGCCTCCAGCGCTCCAGTGCGCCCCGCTTCCGCTGGATCAGTTCCGCGGGCCAGCCGCTCCAGGCGCCCGGCTCACCCTCCGCCTCAAAGGTTCGCTTCAAAGCCATAAACAGGGAGAAATCCGGCAGCCACGAGCTCTCCCGGTCGCAGAAGATCTCAAACTCCTCCCGGTCGGCGGGATCGCCATGGCCTTTCCAATGGGAGTGGGCGGTTTTGAGGATATCCCTCTTGAAGGTGAACACGGCCCCATAGTCAACCCGATTCTCCGGGAACTCAGGTGCATCACTCAGCTGCCCCGGATTCATAAAACCTTCCAGGACCAGATCCTCCAGATCGATCAGCAGGGGGTTGCCTGCGAAGGAAGAGAAACTCTGATAGGGAGAATCACCGTATCCTGTGGGGCCCAGAGGAAGAACCTGCCAGATGCACTGCCCGCCGGCCTGAAGAAAATCCACAAAGGCGAAAGCCTCCTTTCCCAAGGTCCCGATGCCGTGAGGACCCGGCAGGGAGGTGGGGTGAAGCAGGATGCCGCTGCGGCGTTCGCTTCCCTCAGGCATCGGTGGTTCCGAGTACCTGCTTCCAGATCGCTGTACCTACAGAATCGAGGAACCCCGGGGCTCTCCCCGCTTTTTTCCCGATTCCCTTCCAGCTTCTCCCTTTGCCTCCCCCCTTTCCCTCGATCAAGGGAAAGAGGCCGGGAACGATCCGCTTCCAGGGAATATCGAGATCCTCGCTGCAGCCGATCCACCACTGGATATCATCTTTCCTGCGGTTGATCAGGCAAGCCACCGTCTTTGAACCGGAAAGAAGGTTCTGATAGACCGCCTGCACCAGGGAAGGTGCCTCGGCGGTAAAGATCTGTCGTACCAACCGGATTCCTCCTTCGCTCTCCGCGCTGGCCAGCAAGCCCTGTGCCCGATGTCCCGCCAGGGTATTTTCCAGCTGGGAGATCCGCTGGTCCCGTTCCCGAAGCTTGTTTTTCAGCTCCCGGACCGAGGCTAGAATATGCGCTGTTCCGCAGGTCAACTCTCGATTCAGAGCGGCGGCAAGACGATCCTTCTCCCGAACATCCCGGTAGGCACGGGCGCCTATCAACCAGTGCAGGCGCAATCTGCCCCTGATTTTCTCCAGTCCGTCGAATTTTATCAGGCCGACTTCCCCGGTCTTTTCCACATGAATCCCTGCGCAGGCCGCCGAATCGACCCCTTCGATCTCCACGATGCGCAGCCACTGGACATCGGGAGGGGGTTTGCGCAAAGAAAAGCGTTCCGCCTCCTCCGGTTGAATCCAATGGATATGCACCGGCAGATTCCTTCTAATCGTCCGGTTGGACAGGACCTCCGCCGCCTCGATCTCTGCCTCCTGAATGCTGTCGGTATCGATTTCCACGGCGGTGTAACTGTCACCGAGATAGGCCGAGATGG